>Ga0182024_10001525_pt1 | contig 59541 bp, 63 predicted proteins | sample P32metaG_FD_120480 | JGI IMG/M metagenome (GOLD analysis project Ga0182024, IMG submission 120480) | Permafrost microbial communities from Stordalen Mire, Sweden - P3-2 metaG (Illumina Assembly) | ecosystem: Environmental > Terrestrial > Soil > Wetlands > Permafrost | place: Sweden: Stordalen...
ATCTACAATACCGTGCGCCCGCATCAGGCGCTCGGCTACCTAACCCCGCTGCAATTCCTACGACAGAACCTATCCCAACGAAAGGAATGAAAAGTGTCACCCATCTACTGGACGAGTACACCCGCTTGACAGACCGCTCGGTCGGTAATAGTATTTGTATCCAAGTTCGCTCTTTATTGAGCGAATCGGAATTTCATGCAGAGTGGCTGAGGGACGAGCCCTAGGACGCCACGGCAACCGGATAGAGATCATCTATCTCCATCGCAGGTGCCAACTCTCGCCCGGTAACGGGGACCATGAGATTCGGGGTAGCGCGACGTTTTGATCGCACCCGAGCCTCTTTTCCCATTCGGAAAAGGGGTTTTGTCGTAACTGGGGTATTTTTTACCCGGCTCGTCCCGCAGTCACAGAAAGACAGAGCACCATGGAGACGAGCACGTACCACCTCCGCTGCCGCGAATGCGGCAAGACCTTCGACAACCAGCCGCGCAGTTATTGCGAAGATTGTTTCTCGCCGCTTGAAGTCACCTACGATTACGATTCGCTCCGCTCGCGTGTTTCGCGCGATGTGATCGCCTCGCGTGCGCCCAACATGTGGCGCTATCGCGAGTTGCTGCCGCTGCCGGCGGAGTATCAGCCCTCCCTGCCTGTTGGTTTTACTCCGCTGGTAAGCGCACCGCGCCTTGGGGACAAGATCGGATCGCGGCGCCTTCTGATTAAGAATGATGCGGTGTGCCTGCCTACCTTGAGTTTCAAAGACCGCGTCGTCGCCGTCGCCTTGGCCAACGCGCGCAGCTTTGGATTCGATACGGTGGCTTGCTCATCGACCGGCAACCTGGCGAATTCGGTGGCGGCGCAAGCGGCTCGCGAAGGTTTGAAGGCGTGGATTTTTATTCCTTCGGATCTCGAGCCTGCGAAAATTCTGGGCACGCAGGTTTATGGCGCCGAGGTCGTGCGCATCAACGGCAACTACGATCACGTGAATCGACTGTGCTCGCAGATCGCCGACGGGCATCTCTCCGGCGAACGTCCTTGGGGATTCGTCAACGTGAATCTTCGTCCCTATTACGCCGAGGGCTCGAAGACGGTGGGCTATGAAATTGCCGAGCAACTTGGCTGGCAATTGCCCGACAACGTCGTGGTGCCGATGGCGGGCGGCTCTTTGATTACTAAGATCAAAAAGGCATTTGACGAATTGATTCTGCTGAAGCTGGTGGATCCGAAGCCGGTGAAATTTTTTGGCGCGCAGGCGACTGGATGCTCGCCGATTTCGACGGCGATCAAGCAATATAGCAACGAGATCGAACCGCAGCGTCCGAAGACGATTGCGCGCTCGCTGGCGATTGGCAATCCGGCAGACGGGCCGTATGCGCTAAAGGCGATCACCAAGAGCGGCGGATGGGCGGAAGATATTTCCGATCCGGAAGTGGTCGAGTCGATTCAACTGCTGGCCGAGAGTGAAGGCATCTTCACCGAGACTGCGGGCGGCGTGACGGTAGGAGCGGCGCGCAAGCTGATTCATCAGGATCGCATTCTGCCGGATGAGACGACGGTGCTCTGCATCACCGGCAACGGACTCAAGACTACCGACGTGCTGGCGAATGCTTATGAAGCCGAGCCAGCGATTGCTACGAAGCTCAGCGAATTTGAATCGTATATCGCGACGCGGGTGGCTGCGTTGCCCGCGGTGGCGGAGACGCAGTCGCTGGCAGTTTAGGGCCGTCGTTCGCGGTTCGTCGTTCGCTATTCGCTTCGCTTGCGGCAGTTTGGCTGCTCTTGGATTTGCGAACGACGAACCGCGAACGACCATCGACCGGACATTTTCATTCGGGCATTTTTGCCCCGAGGTTATTTTTCTATGAGTATTACTGTTGAAATTCCTACTCCTTTGCGGCGGCTGGCGGCTGGGACGCCGCGGGTGGTTTGCTCTCCGACGAATCTTGGTGAGCTGTTCTCTGAGCTTGACAGGCAGTTTCCCAACCTGACTCCGCATCTGCGCGATGAAGCGGGAGAGACGCGTCGCTTCCTGAACATTTATGTGAATGAGGAAGATATTCGCTTCCTCGGCGGCGCTTCTTATTCGTTCCAGGACGGGGATGAGGTGCTGCTGGTGCCATCGATCGCTGGCGGGGCGCGGTAGGCATAGTTGCCCGACCACTTGCAGACCGAAATTCTCAGTTGGTGCTATCGCCTGGTTTCGCCAACTGAGGGCTACAATGTCCACAATCATGAACCCTCATGAGCTTCGATTTCGACGTACGGGACGTACACTCTACATACTGATTGGCCTCTGGGTCGGAGCGATGGCCGTTGTGTGGGCTCTCGCAGAATTGGCTCCGCACTCAAAATCTGACGCTGCATACATGATATTTGCATTGTTGTTTTCGACGTTGTTTGTGGCCATCTTCATCGTCAGTGTGCTGAGGATGATCGCGTACATCCGTTGGACCGGCAAATACCCGTATTACTTCCTCTTCAAGAGGCCTAGCACAAGCACTGACAGAGGCGGAAAATCGTCAAGAGGCCATTGATTGGTGAAAAAACGCCATTCCACTGACCGATCCGGCTCGTACTGTGGCCCCAACGTCTTCTGCCCGATAGTGTTATCCCTTCCCGTATCTTCTGTTTAACTCCATACAATATTTCGCGCCCTCAATCGTCTTCATAGGTAGATGGATGCGGCGCTGAAACGACAGTGGGGGATGGTGGATCAGGACCAGCGGATCTCTGAGGCGATCGAGCGGGATGAATCCCGGCTGCGCAACTTTATACGGAGACGTGTGCCTGACCGCGAGGACGCGGAAGACGTTTTGCAGGATGTCTTCTACGAACTGGTGGAGGCTTATCGCCTGATGAAGCCGGTTGAGCAGGTGACCGCGTGGTTGTTTGGCGTGGCGCGCAATCGGATCACGGACCTCTTTCGTAATAACCAGCGCAAGAAAAAGCGGGAGGCTTTGAGGAGCGAGCCGGCTGCGATGGCGGAGGATCAGGAGGCGCTCCAGTTGGAAGAGTTGCTGCCCTCGCCCGATGCCGGGCCGGAGGCGCTTTATGCGCGGGGCGTGTTGCTGGAGGAAATGGATGCTGCGCTTGATGAGTTGCCGGAGGAGCAGCGCGAGGTGTTCATTGCCCACGAACTGTTGGGGCATAGCTTCAAAGAGATTGCGGCGCAAACTGGGGTGAGCGTGAACACGCTGCTCTCGCGCAAGCATTATGCGGTTCTCTATTTGCGCGAGCGCTTGCAGGCGATTCACGATGAATTTTTGAAATGAGGTGAAGGATATGAGCGGAAATTGGGCTGGTCGGGTAGTGAGTAGGATAGTGAAGATAATGATGTTTGGCCTAGTGTTTTTCTTCGTCTTTGTCCCGCTGTTTGGCTATGTGGTGATGCGCCTGTGGAACTGGCTGATGCCGGGTTTGTTTGGCTGGCACATGATCGGCTTCTGGCAGGCGCTCGGGCTGTTGATTCTCTGCAAGATTCTTTTTGGCGGATTCCGCGGTGGGCCGGGCCGGCGCATGCACTGGCGCGGCCGCATGAGGGAACGGTGGGAGCGAATGACTCCCGAGGAGCGGGAGAAGTTCCGCGAATCGATGCGTGGGCGGCACTGCGGGCCGTTTGGATCACCCACGGCGGAGCCGAAAGCGTGAGCGCATGCCAATCCTGATGGCATTGGGCTTATCGGGGTTCACATTCGCGTCATCTGGTTGATCATGCCGTGATACAATCTTAACTAACTGGTTAATTACATGAAAACGTCTTCTCCTGCCCGAGGTGGAAGTCGGTCACGTCGTCGCGCAGGACGCGTTATCGGGCGCCGCATTCCTCGACTAGGGACTCGGGGGCAGCCCGAGGAGAGCCGGGCCTCGATCTTGCGGGCGGCGGTCGCAGAATTTGCCGAGCATGGGATCGCCGGGGCGCGAACGGATGCGATTGCGCGTGCGGCACACGTCAACAAGGCGCTCCTTTATTACTACTTCAAAGACAAGGATGCGTTGTATGAAGCAGTGCTCGATCACGTGTTCGGAGGACTGCGGGCGCGGGTGATGCCGGTGTTCGAGAGCAACATGGCTCCGCGACAGAAGATGCTGGAATATGTGGGGGCTTATTTCGATTACATTGCGGCGAATCCGCGGTTTCCCCGAGTTGTGCAGGCGGAGTGGATGCGGGCGGGAGAGGGAAGCGCGCGGATGCAACGCGTGGCCAAAGAATATTTCCGTCCGATTTTTGGGAAACTTAGCGAAGTATTGCGCGAGGGGATAGATGCACGGGAATTTCGCGCGGTGAACCCCATGGATTTCGCGCCCTCGCTGGTGGGAATAATTATCTTGTATTTCAGCGCGGCTCCCTTAATGAAAACACTCATGAAGGTCGATCCATTATCGGAGGAGCGGATTCGGGAGCGACGGGCGTTTGTGCTGGAGTTTGTTTCGGCGGCGCTGTTTCGGTGATCACTGCTAAAAAAGCTGTCAGCTATCAGTTGTCAGTTATCAGTAAAAGCTAAGATTCACAAATTGACTACTGATGACTGACGACTGCGAGCTCGGCTTGGAGAAGGCATGAGTCCTAGAAATAAATTTCTAATTATTTTGGCGGTCATTCTTGCGATTGCTTCGGCGTATTACTTTTTTTCCACGCCTCGCGGCAATGATCTGGTTCTGGTGGGGACGGTAGATGCCAATCAGATCGTGGTGAGTCCGCAGATCCAAGGGCGGATTCTGAAGCTGTTCGTCGAGGAAGGATCGCAGGTAAAGCAGGGCGATTTGATTGCGCTGCTGGATCCGTCGGAATTGGAGGCGGAGGAGCGCGCGGCGGCGGCCATGATTTCGAGTATGCGGTCGCAGGTGAGCGCGAACGAGTATACGCGGCAATCGACGAAGGGGTCGACCTCGAGCGATGTCGAGAATTCCCAGGCGAAACTGGCGGCGGCGCGAGCGCAACTGGCGCAGGCGGAAGCCACGCTGACGCGCGTCGAGAGCGACAGCCGGCGGACGATCGGATTAGCGCAGGCGGGCGTGGCATCGGATCAGGACCGGGTGCAGGCGGAGATGAATCTGAAGGCGCAGCAAGCGACAGTGCAGTCGCTGAAAGAGGAGGTCAGCGCGTCGCAGGCGGATCTGAATTCGGCAATCGCGCGCACCAATCAGGCGGCAGCGGCACAGAGTACGGTGGCGTCGACGCGGGCTCAGGTGGAGAACGCTACGGCCCAGATGAAAGAGGCCGAGGTCCGGCTCGGCTACACGAAAATTTATGCGCCGGTTACGGGGACGGTGCTGGTTCGGGCGGCGCGCGAAGGCGAAGTGGTGAACGCGGGGCAGGCGATTGTGACGGTGGTGGATTTCAGCGACACCTGGGTGTTCGCGGCGATTCCGGAGACGGATGCCGATCATATTGGGATTAACGACACGCTGCGGGTGCGGTTGCCGGGCGGGACGGTGATTCCGGGCAAAGTTTTTTATAAAGCCGCGGAGGCAGATTTTGCCACGCAGCGCGATGTGGGACGGCGGAAGCGGGATATACGAACGATTGCGTTGAAGGTGCGGCTCGACAATCCGAAGGGCGCGTATGTGCCGGGGATGACGGCCGAGGTGTTGGTCTCTCCGCAGCAGTTGAAGGGGAGCTAGGGACAAGGTTTCAAAGTTTCAGGGTTTCAAGTTTTCAGAGACGCAAGCTATGGCTGAAGGCGTGGACAAAGCGATTGGAAACACTACGAATGGTTTGAGTGTGGCGGCTTCGGAGCTTAACCTGCGCGGTGACGTGGCGGCGAATGCTCCTAATGCTATTGAGGTGGAACATATCGTGAAGCGATATGGCGAGTTTACGGCGGTGGATGATATTTCGTTCACGGTTAAAGAAGGGGAGATTTTTGGGTTGCTGGGGCCGAATGGGGCGGGGAAATCGACGTTGATTCGGATGATGACTACGCTCATTCCGATTTCCAGCGGCACGGCTCGGGTAGCGGGGCATGATGTGGCGCGCGATCCGGATGCGGTGCGGCGGACGATTGGAGTGATTCCGCAGGCACTGACTAGCGATCTCGATTTGACGGTGGAGGAGAATCTGAATATTTACGCCAAGTTATACGACGTCCCTAGCAAGCGGCGTAAAGAGGCGATTGCCGAGTTACTCGAGACCGTGGATCTTACCAAGTGGCGAGGAGCGCAGACTAAGACGTTATCGGGCGGGATGCGGCGGCGGCTAGAGATTGCGCGCGGGCTGGTGCATAGCCCGAGGATTTTTTTTCTGGACGAACCTACTACGGGGCTCGATCCGGTGTCGCGCGTGGCGGTGTGGGAGATGCTGACGAACATCAAGACGAAGCGCAAGCTGACGATTCTGATCACGACGCATTACATGGACGAAGCGGACCGGCTGTGCAATCGGATCGCGATTGTCGATCACGGGAAGTTGGTGGCGCTCGATACTCCCGAGGCGCTGAAGGCGAGCGTGCCTGGATCGACCGTGATTGAGGCACACTTCGAGCATCCGCCCGACGATTGGGAAGAGCGGCTCCGCAGTTTGCCGGGAGTAACAAGCGTGCAGAACGAGAGCGCGGGAATGTTCAGGGTGTTGACGTCAAACGGGTCGGGCACGACGACCGATCTGGTGGAAATGACGGTAGTGGCAAAGGTTGGGTTGAAAACTTTGACCGTGCAGAACACGACCTTGGACGATGTGTTTGTTCACTATACGGGGCGACAGTTGCGCGATGAATTGGTGAAGGCTTATGGGTACACCATGCCGCAAAGACCGGGGTTGCAGCCATGAACCGGATGATGGCGATTATCGAGCGCGAGATGCGCAAGTTTTTCCGGTCGCCGACGCTGATGATGGTGTCGATGGTGATGCCGCTGGTGCAGTTGATCGTGCTGGGCAATGCTTTTGGCGGAAAGATCCGCGACGCGAAGATGGGAATCGTCGATGAGGATCATGGGACGCAGGCGATCCGGATCAAGGAAGCGTTTGACGCGGTGCGCTCGAATATGCGGACGTTTGTTCCAATCCCGTATAACAACGAACTGGAGGCGCGGGAGGCCGTGCGCGACGGCAAGATTCAAGGAGCGGTGATTATTCCGGCACAGTATTCGAAGATGGTGTACGAGAAAAATCATCCGCGGATTGCGCTGATTGTCGACAATAGCGACAACTTCATGAGTTCAACGCTCGAAGACGAGATGACGAGTTTGACGGATGCGCTGAATCAGCCGGATGTTTCGCCGCGGTTGTTGCAGCAGACGGCGCTGGAAGTGGTAGAGCTATATCCGTATATCGAGTACATGAAATTTCTATTGCCGGGCTCGATTTCGCTGGCGATGTTCGTGTCGGTCATGATCGGCGGTGGCATGCTTTATATCGACGATAAGGCACGCGGCGTGCATGAGGGATACCTGGTGACTCCGATTACCAAGGCCGAACTGGTGTTTGGATTGAACGGAGCGGGAGCGATCAAGGCAGTCATGACAGGCGTAGTGATTACGGTGGTCGGATCGCTGATCGCGGGCGTGGGAACAATCTTCAATCCGGCAACGATGTTGGGACTCTTAGTGATGATCGTGCTGACCTCGCTGGCGTTTAATTCGATGATGTTTCTGCTGATGGCGCGAGTGGAGGATCCGCTGGTGCCGCGGGCGATGTTTGGAATTTTGAACACACTTCTGTTTTTCCCCAGCGGATCGATTTATCCGGTCGAGGCGTTTCCGGCGTGGCTCAGGGCGATTGCGAAGGTCGATCCGTTTACGTATGCAGTGCACGGATTCAAATCGCTGCTACTGAAGGAAACGGGGTTGGGCGCGATTGTGCCGGACATGATTTACCTGACAATTTTTGCGACGGTGACGCTGGCGGCGGCCGTGCCATTGTTTAAAAGAACGCTGTAGAGAGCAGTACAGAGCAGGTGAAATGTCTTAGGTCTTAGTTGTTAGGAAATCTCTCTCCTCCGTCAAGACCAATGTCTTCAAAATTATGGGCTATCCGATTTGCGAAGCGCCTGGAATTCGCTTGAGCGAAGGAAGGAGTTTGGAGTAGGGGTGACAGTGGCCAAGCGGAAAATGAGGTTCGTCGCAAGGTTGCGTGTTTTGGAACGCAGATAGCGATTGACATCGAGGCGGAGCCAAATGAAGCGCCCGATGCGGCTGAGGCGGACTTGTTCGGGGGTCAGGCGAAAGGTGTAGCTGGAGGCAATGCTAGCCATTTCGGCAAGATCTTTCATGGGCCCGAATTCGACATCGTGAAGACGAGGCATTTGGCGCATGGCATCGAGCTGGCGGGCGATGCTTTGCCGTCCAGCTACGCAGGGCTGGGTGCGGCAATCGAGAATTTTTTCGACGGCATGTAGAGCGGCGTGGTCGACGCGTTCCCCGAAAGCGAGATAGAGCGTGTTGGTGGAAGCGACATAGTTGAAGGGCAGCATCTGAAAGGTCTCGAGGATCGGAAGCGGGATGTTACCGAACGGTTGGAGGGCAGACAGATCGAGGGAAGAGGCGACCGGGCATCCCCATTGCAAAGCTAGAGCGGTCGTGACTTCCTGTTCGGTGGCGAAGCCGAGTTTCTCGATCCACTCGCCGATCTTTCCATAATGAAGCAAAGGCGCGGGCCAGCGGATGCTCGGGATCTCCTGCGGGCATGGGCGCCGGGTCCCTTGGCATTGGAAAAGATGAGGACATGAAGATTCCATTGCAACGGCGATGCCAACCCGGCATAAATTGCCTTAGATCGGTCTCATTCGGAGTTCGGATGAAGGTGACCCATCGCTGCTCGCAGTAACCTGCGACATGGGCTGCGCAACCCGCGACGCCGGACCTCCGCCGACAAGGGTTGTTACAATGAATCAAGCCGCATTCCCTTCGCAGCGGTGGGGTTTCGCCAGCGCACATGCAGGCGTTTAATGAACATTTCGAGGTGGTAGTGGTGGGCGCCGGCCATGCCGGCTGCGAAGCCGCGATGGCTGCCGCCCGCATGGGTTTGAAGACAGCGCTTTTTACATTGAACGTCGATTTGATCGCGCAGATGTCCTGCAATCCGGCCATCGGCGGCATCGCCAAGGGCCACCTGGTGCGCGAAGTGGATGCGCTCGGCGGCATCATGGGCGAGATAACCGACGCCGTCGGCATACAATTCCGCCTGCTCAACACTTCGCGCGGCCCCGCCGTCTGGTCTCCACGCGCGCAGTGCGACAAGCAAGCCTATCGCCTCAAGATGCGCGAGGTGCTTGAGTCGCAGCCGAATCTGAAGATCAAGCAAGCGGAGGTCGCGGATGTGATTGTGGAGCAGCATTCCGCTCTCAGCACTCAGCACTCAGACTCGGCAGAAGTGACTGGCAACTGGCCACGGGCAACTGGCAACTGCATTCGCGGCATCCTCCTGCGCGATGGCCGGCGCGTCTCTGCGGACGCGGTCATCATCACGACCGGAACTTTTCTTAACGGCCTGATTCACTGCGGCGAGCAGCAGTATCCCGCCGGACGTTCGGGCGAGCCCGCCGCCGTTCTCCTCGGCGAAGCGCTCAAGAAGCTCGGTTTCCGCGGCTGCCGGTTGAAGACGGGAACGCCTCCGCGTCTCGACGGACGCACTATCGATTGGTCTCGCTTTGAGCGCCAGCCGGGCGATTCGGATCCCACTCCGTTCAGCTTTCGCACCCGCCGCGTGGCGCATCATGACTCGCAGGTGCCTTGCTACATTGCATTCACGACCGAAGAGACGCATCGCATCATTCGCGAGAACGTGCATCGCTCGCCAATGTATAGCGGGCAGATTCAATCGACGGGGCCGCGCTATTGTCCGTCAATCGAAGACAAGATCGTCAAGTTTCCTGACAAGCTTACGCACCAGCTTTTCCTCGAACCCGAGGGCCTGAACACGCACGAAATCTATGTCAACGGCATGAGCACTTCGCTGCCGATCGATGTGCAGTTGGCAATTCTCAAGTCGATTCCTGGGCTGGACGGTGCGGAGATGATGCGGCCGGGGTATGCGATTGAATACGACTCGATCGATCCGACGGAACTCAAGCGGACGCTGGAGACTAAAAAACTTGCCGGGCTGTTTCTTGCCGGGCAGATCAATGGCACGTCAGGATACGAAGAGGCCGCTTGCCAGGGAATCATGGCGGGAATCAACGCGGCTCTTAAGGTAAAGAATGAAGCGCCGCTAATCCTCGACCGCACGGAAGGCTACACGGCCATTCTGATCGACGACCTGATTTCGAAGGGAACGAACGAACCGTATCGGATGTTTACTTCGCGGGCGGAGTTCCGGCTGCATCTTCGGATTGACAACGCCGATCGGCGGCTGACCCCTCACGGGCGGCGGGTGGGGCTGATTTCGGACGTGGCGTGGGCCGATTTTGAAGCCAAGAAGCAGCGCCTGGACGAAGTGAAGCAGGTGCTGGAGAGGACGAAGCTGACAGGAGCAATGGCGGAGGAAATCGAGCTCGCTCATCTCGCTGCTCCCGACAGTTCGCGGACAGGAGTGTCCGCGCCACGCGATCTTTCGGCGGCCGTGGGACATTCCCTGGCGCAATTGCTGAAGCGGCCCGAGATTACAGTCGAGCAACTGGCGCCGGCTCTTCGAGATCTCACGCCGCGGTTTTTTGAACGAAGTTCGTCAGCGCGCTCGGCGTGCTCCGCGGTTAGCCTTTCGTCGGAAATCCGCAACGAACTTAAGTCGATCGAAACTGAAATCAAGTATGCGGGATACCTCGGCCAGCAGGAGCGCGCCATCGAACGCCTTAAAAAGGCCGAGCAGCGCCGCATTCCCGACTGGTTCAATTATCAGGCGGTGAGCGGGCTGTCGCGCGAGATGCAGGAGAAGCTTGGCAAAGTCGTTCCGCAGACTCTCGGCCAAGCCTCGCGCATTCCTGGCGTGACGCCGGCGGCGGTTTCGCTGATCAATGTCTATATAGAGATTCAAGGCCGGCGGCGGGAACAGGCAGCGGCGCTCTAACTCTACCTAACTTCAACTTCAATGCGCACTTAGATCAGAGCGCTCATCACATCGGGCGTAAGTTAGGCCCGATCTTCGGCGTTGCAGAGAGGCCAACCGTCACGATCCACGCGGCCGTGGCCCACAACAGCCCACCGAAAGATAATCCAACGACTTTTTGGCGCAGGCCGGCATCAGCCATGAAAAATCCAACCAAGGCAATCGCGCATCCGCCCAAAGCTGTCCCGTAATAAACGGGAGCTTTGAATAGAGCTGCCAGCGGGAAGAAATGCACGGCCACGATCAGAGCGATGCCGGGGAGAATGTAGTCGGGGTAATGGATTAAGTTCAGCACAACTACGGCGAGAAAAATCGAACCCAGCTCGAACCCGAGAACCAGATAAAAGTGGCGCGCGATCTCGCGATTGAGCGCGAGCTGTTGCGGAGTCGGTGGAACTAAGTCGAAGGGAAGTTTAAATGCGCGCATCGTGAGAACCGCGATCGATGTCGCCAGTGTGACGCCAACCACGACCAGTGAAACTCGAAGCCATCGTGGCGACGGCCGTCCGCGAAACAAACCGAGTAGCAACCAGACAATGCCGAAGGCAAACATAACGGCGGCGCCGGTCGACATTCCAAACAGCGTGTTTCGATCCATAGTCGTCGTTTAATGGTCGTCGTTTAATGCGCGACTGCTTTTTCCAAGGCCGCCCGCAGTTCGCCGTAGGAGAGCGCTCCGGGATGGTACATCTCGACTTGGCCGGCGCGATTCAGTACAACCAGCGTCGGTGTCGTGCTCGCGCCATAGGCGTCGAAGTTTTGTTTGCTCAGCGGCACCGGCATATCTTGCAGGCTGGCGTAATAACGGTTGCGCACCGATTCAATATAGGCGCGTTCGGCGGCGGCCGTGGCGTCGGCTCCCTGCGCAGCGTAGCCGTAGAGTTGCGTGGGGCCGATGACCACCAAGCCGTCGCGGGAGAACTCCTGGCGCAAACGAACAATGACCGGCACTTCGGCTTTGCAGTCCACGCACCAATGCGCCCAGAAGAATAAAAGCACGGCCGACCCTTTCAGCGAGGCCAGAGTTGGAGGTTTCGGCCCGAGATACTGCGCCTCTTGCAAAGGCGGCGCGGGCTGGCCGACTAGAACGAGCAGGTTGAGATTCTTTTTGAGCCGCGCTTGAATCGAGGTATTGCCGTAGCGCGTTAACGCCGAGCGCAACAGGCTGAGGGCTTTCGCGTGCTCGCCTTTTGCATCCAGACTCTGGGCGAGAACTTCGTAAGCGGCACCAAGGGCGAGCGGCAGATGCGGTTCGGCGTCAAGTTTGCGCTTGGTTAATTGCTGTTCACAGAGAGTGCGTGTCTCGGTGGCATAGCCCGTGGCTTTATCCCATTGGCTCGTTGCAGCCGCACCGCGAGCCATCCACGACAAAGCTTCGAGATACTCGGGAGTTGCGCCGTGCTGCGCCTTATAGGAGTTAAGCTCTGACTCTGCCGCGGAAAAAGAATTCTGGCTTAGCTGAGCGCGCACGTCGCCGACAAGATCGCCTTGGGCGCGCACCGGGACGGGCATCAAAAGGTACGAGACGGTAATTAGCGTGATCGCGGCGAAGGCGAACCTGAGCGTCCGCAGTCGAATGAACATTCCCTGATGATGAATGAGCCGCGAGGAAGTTGCAAATCGATGGCTCAGGCCGCAACGTTAAAGCGGCTTTCGGAGTAGCGACTATCGGATTGGCCGAAGATCTCCATCATTTCGGGGAAGGTTGCAATCTCGAAATTCGTCAGGGAACGATTTTGCGCCAAGCCTTGCAGGACCGCTGGTGAGGGGCAATAGAGTTTCAAATGAATGTCATTTTCGCGCGCCCATCGCTCGAGGAAGGCGAGCATTCCTAAACCGCCGCCGCCGATGGCCTTAACTTCCGAGAGATCGAGCGCAATGATGCGAGCGTTCGCCTGAGCTTGCACGACGTAGCGAAGCTTAAACACCGCGTCGTCGCGGACGATCCTGCCCTTACACTCAACCACGGCTAAGTCGTTGAAGGTTTCGACGTTGATGTCCAGCATAAAATCCTCCGCTTATGATGTAGGAGCAAGAACCTTGCCAAAAGACAAGGCCCCTTACTTTTCAATTTGATGCGTTGTTATAAGAAGGGTCTATTCGGGCAATTCCTTACGGTGATCGAGCAATGTCTTCCTACGGGGCGGGCTGTATCGGCCAGGAAACGGCTGTAGATCGCACCCGGGAGTTACCCCGGTAATAACAAAATTTTCTAGCCATTTATCGGCGGATATGTAAAATTTAGGTGCGTTTGACTTTGCGGTTGTCAGCAGTACCCTGCTCTACAGCGTGACCTGCCTTACAGCGTGACCTGCCTGAGCGCGATCTGCCAGCACTATCCTGCGAGTTCCGGCGCACACTTCAACACAAAAAGGAACACAGCAACATCATGGAAACAGGAACAGTAAAGTGGTTCAACGATGCTAAGGGCTATGGTTTTAGCAGCCGCCAGAATGGTGAAGACGTATTCGTGCACTTCTCCGCCATCCAGGCAAACGGGTTTCGCAGCCTGCAGGAAGGTCAACAAGTTCAGTTCGACATAGTCAAAGGCCCGAAGCGCTGGCAGGCGCAGAACGTCAAAGGCGTCTAAGCCACAACCAAAATTCGGAGAGAGAAGGCGGCCCGGGCAGGCCGCCTTTCTTTTGGGCCGATCGCTTTGGAACCGGCGCTAGGCCGCTTGCTCGGCCTCGGCGATTGTCTTGTGAAAATGAAAGAAGCTCTCGACCCGAGTGACCTCGAGCGCGTTGTGGATGCGCTCATTTACGCCTACCAGGCCTAGGCTCCGCCCATCTTTTTGGCGCGAGACGTAGGCGCCGACCAGTGCCCCAATTCCCGCCGAATCGGCGAGCGGCACGTCGGTGAAGTCGATAATCAGCGAGCGCGACTTGTCGGCGCGCACCTTGGATTGAAAGCCAAATACGTTCTGAAGCGTCAGCGGCCCGGTGAGGCGCAAAATATGGATTCCCTCGCGGGATCCGGGGAGCTCTTCGATGCGGAGGGGCTGATCAGCCATGGGAGAAATGTTAAACGTCGAACGAAGCCGTGAATGTTAATAACAGGTTAATTGCGGTTCTTCGCGACCGCTGAGAACTGCTTACTCTCCGCCCACCGTCAAGCCGTCAATGCGGATCGTGGGTGAGGCTACGCTGCCGCGGAATTCGAGGTCGCTGCCGATCTCCGAGATGTTATTAAACATATCTTTCAGATTGCCCGCCACTGTGATCTCTTCCACCGGATAGGCCAGTTCGCCGTTGACAATCCACATCCCGGAGGCACCGCGGGAGTAGTCGCCGGTTACCAGGTTCGCGCCGTGGCCGAGAAACTCGGTTACGTAGAGACCGTCTTTTATGTCCGCGATAATTTGCTTGGGCGCTTTTGTTCCGGGATCGAGGAAGTAATTCCCTGGGCCGATCCCGGGAGTGCCAGCTAGCCCACGCGAGGCGTTCGCCGTGGTTTCGAGGCCCAGCTTCTTCGCGGTGTAAGTATTCAGCAAATACGATTTCAGAATTCCGTTTTCGATAACCACGGTGCGGCGGGTGGGGATGCCTTCACCATCGAAGGGGGTGGTGCCGAAGCCGCCGATCATGGTGCCGTCGTCAATGACCGTGACGTTCGCTCCGGCAATTTTTTCGCCGAGCTTGCCGGCGAGGAATGACGCCCCGCGATAGACCGAGTCGCCGTTCACACCTTCAAAAATATGTTCAAGCATGGAGCTCGACACCATGGGGTCGAGCACAATCGGCACATGCGCAGTCTTTACCTTGCGCGCACCGAGGCGTCGCAGAGTGCGGCGCGCGGCTTCTTTTCCGACCTGCTCGGCCGGGTCGAGCTTCGCCAAGCTGCGCGCCACTGAATACCAATAATCGCGCTGCATGCCGCCTTGCTCATCCTGCGCGATGGGGACGACCGCGACTGAGCAGTACGAGCGGCGATATTCACCGACAAAGCCGTGCGAATTGGCCAGCACTTTTCTACCCGTGGCGGCGTCAAACGATCCGCCGTCGGAGTTCTTGATGCGGGGATCGGAGTCGAGCGCAGCCTTTTCACCGCGGCGCGCGTACTCGATCCGCTCGGAGCCCGGGAGCGAATAAACGTCTTCGTGATAAAGATGAAGATCGCCGGAAAGCGAGCCAAGTACACCGGCTTCTGGGATTCCAGCGAACGGGTCTTCGGATGTGATGCGCGCCAGTTCAAGCGCCGACTTCAACATGCGATCGATTCCGCTGGCGGAAAAATCGCTGGAGTAGGTACTGGCAGCGCGCTGTCCGAAGAAGATCCGGACGCCGATGGCCCGCGAGCCGGATTCTTTCAAAGTTTCGACCTGGCCGAGGCGGACAACGGTGGAGAATTCGTCGCCTTCGCGGACGACGCATTCGGCGGCCGAGGCCCCGCCCTGTATGGCGCGAGCAACGACGTCAGTGGCGATCTTTTTGAGATCGGTTGTAAGTTTCGTTTCGCTTGTTTCCAGTGTTGTCGTCATTTGGCTGTTGGCTCTTGGCTTTTGGCTCTTAGCCAACGGCCAAGAGCTAAAAGCCAATCGCGACTTACTGCATGTATCCGCCGGTCTCGCGCTTTGCAGTCCCGCCAACGGTCATGCGATCGATCTTGATTGTCGGAATGCCCACACCGACCGGAACGGCCTGCCCATCTTTGCCGCAGGTGCCAACGCCTTCGTCGAGCTTTAAATCGTTGCCGACCATCGAAACTCGCGTCAGCACATCCGGCCCGTTGCCGATCAGGGTTGCACCTTTGATGGGAGCGGTGATCTGGCCGTCTTCGATGAGATAGGCTTCGGATGCTCCGAAAACAAATTTGCCGTTCGTGATGTCGACCTGCCCGCCGCCGAAGTTCACCGCGTAGATGCCATTCTTAACCGAGCGAATGATATCCCCCGGATCGTCCTCACCTGCCAGCATGTAAGTGTTCGTCATGCGCGGCATCGGAATATGCTCGTAACTCTCGCGGCGTCCGTTGCCGGTATCGGCCAGGCCCATCAGTTTCGATGAAAGCTTGTCGCTGAGATATCCCTTCAGAATTCCATTCTCGATCAGCACGGTTTCCTGCGTCGGCTGGCCTTCGTCGTCAACATTTAAAGACCCGCGGCGCCACGGCATCGTGCCGTTGTCGACCACGGTGCATTTTTCGCTGGCGACGCGTTTGCCGATCAGTCCGGCGAATGCCGATGTCTTCTTGCGATTGAAGTCCGCTTCCAACCCATGGCCGACGGCTTCGTGCAACAGCACGCCCGGCCATCCCGGGCCGAGCACGACTTCCATGTCTCCAGCCGGAGCTTCGCGGGCGTCGAGTTGCAAAATCGCCTGGCGCGCGGCCTCTTTGGCAAAGAACTCGGGAGTCTTTTCTCCAAAAAAGAAATCAAGAGCCACCCGGCCGCCGCCGCCCGAAGTGCCTCGTCCCGAACCGGCTTCTGTCTTCGCAATGCAGGAAACATTCATGCGCGCCAGCGGCTGCGAGTCTTCCGCGAACGTGCCATCGGAGCCGACTACCAGGATGTTCCTTAGTTCGTCGCTATAGTTAGCGCGTACTTCTTTAATTCGAGGATCGTATCCGCGCGCGGTGTTATCGGCGCGCATCAGCAGGTCAACCTTGGCAGTAATGTCAGCATCCACCGAAGGCAAAGCCACAGGATAGAGGCTGCGCGCGGGTTTCTGCTGGAATCCCGCGACCGTCGATTTAGCGGGCGCGCTTGCGATCAACGCCGCAGTGCGCGCAGCATGCAGAATCCGCTTCGGAGAAAGATCGTCGGTATAAGCGTAGCCGGTGCGCTCGCCGGAAACGACGCGCACGCCGCAACCGGCAGAAATTCCCTGCGACGCCGACTTCACCAGCGACTCATCCACCATCAGTGAAGTCGAAGTAAGGTATTCAAAATAAAGGTCGGTGTAGTCGCCACCCGCCGAAAGCGCGGCGGCGAGATACATCTCAAGGTCGTGATTAGTAAGCCCGTAGTGCTCGAAGAAGAAACGTTCTTGATTGGCAGTCACCATATTTTGATGCCCCTGGCTTGAAAACGACTCCGGCGCTTGCCGACTAATGCCAACGGCTTTCTTCAATTATCCCATGATCAGAAGATCGTCGCGCGAAGCCCCGCGATTACTGAAGTGAGGCTTTCCCAACGTGGGAGGAATCCAACCATTCTCCGCGTCCAGCGGTCACTGACGGCGCGCCACCTAAAGCGAACAATTCGACGATGACCCCCGAATCGCTCGGTCAAGTGCTTGCAGAATTTCTCGATGGCGCACGCGCCGCGGTGGTGATCGAAGACGGCGCCATCGCATTTAATCTGTCGGAGTCGAAGTATTCGATCTCAGGCGAGTACAACAAGTGCCTGCTGCATCTCTGGTCGCACGAACGTAATGTCGTTCGTCGCGTGCTCGACGCGGAAGTAAAGGCCACCACGCTGCGGTTACAGGTGCAGCGCATGGGGCAGAATCGTCCGACCCGTCTCGACTTCTGTCGTGATCGCGATCAGCGCTCACCTGCGGCGCGAAGGGCGGCACGCGCCGCCTACGAGCCTCGCCTGCGCCGCGCGCTGGGCAGATATTTTCCAGCATGGACCGTCATACGGCTGACGACAAGTGTCGATCTCGAACATTCCTTTGGTCCGGCCTATCTGCGTGGCTGGCTGCGCCAGGGGCAGCGCGCGATGGCGATCGTTGGAGTGAACAATCAGGAGACGCAATCGACCGTCGATGGCGCGCTCGCCTGCGGAATCCTATGGCTGGAGGCGTGCCGGTTGGCACAAAGCGAAAGGAATGTAGTCGAGGGGCTCACCATGATTGTGCCGAAAGATACGGTCGCCCTGACGCGCGAGCGCATGGCGCATCTGCATCCTATGGCAGCGAAATGGCAGTTGTATGAGTTCGACCAACGCGAAGACGCGCTCGTAGCAGCCGATCTCGGCGATCGTGGCAATCTAGCGACACGGCTGGTCCACTCGGTGGACGAACGGCTGACCCGCGAGCGCTTTGCGGAATCGATTGCGCGCATACGCGAAATTCTGCCGCAGGCGGAAGTTGTCGTGCTGTCGCCAGCGCTAGTTTCATTCCGGCGGCATGGCCTCGAGTTTGCACAGGCGCGGATCGCGCATGACCCGCGAAATTTTGAAAGCAGCGAGGAAATCGCTTTCGGGGTGGGACCGGAAGAGCGCGTGCTCAACGTCGAGAACGAAACGCAGTTTGGCGACCTGGTGCGGCTGGCGGCGGTGGTGCGTTGTAAGGATGGTCCGAAAAACCATGCTCTGTGGCGTATGCACCCGGAGCGCTGGCTGGAGTCGCTGGTGTTCGGCAATATTGCTGCGCTCGATGGGCGACTGCGGCCGGAACCGATTTACGCGCAGGTACCCGCGTTTGCCGCGGCAGATCGAGCGATGATTGACGTTCTGGCCACAACTCGCGAGGGGCGACTGGCGGTGATCGAACTCAAAGCTGATGAGGATTTGCATCTGCCATTGCAGGGTGTGGATTACTGGTCACGCGTCGCCTGGCATCAAAGTCGCGGAGAGTTTCAGCAATTCGGCTATTTTCCCGGACGCGACATCTCGCCGCAGAAGCCGCTGCTCATGCTGGTGGCGCCAGCTCTGCGTGTGCACCCCACTACAGACACGATTCTCCGTTATCTGTCGCCGGAGATTGATTGGGAAGTGGTCGGAATCGACGAGCACTGGCGCGAAGAGATTAAGGTCGTGTTCCGCAAGAGGCCGGTGCGCAAACCGGCTCGCGCAGCTTAGAACTTGCGCAGGCGGAGATGCTAGGATTGTTTCCGCGAAAAACTCAATCCAATCTGATCGGCGATTCCGCGTTACTCCTCAATCGCAATCTGGACGGGGCCGGGTGCGCTACGTCCCCGCGAGAAAATTATGCGCGTGATCGCAGGCGAATATCGGCGGCGGACGTTGCGGTCGTTGCAGGGGCTGGAGATTCGTCCAACGTCAGATCGGCTGCGCGAGACCTTATTCAACGTTCTATGTGCGGGCAATGCGGCGGCGTTGGAGGGATCGGTATGGTTCGATTTGTATGCCGGGACGGGTGCGGTCGGCATCGAAGCCCTGAGCCGCGGTGCGGGCAAAGTGTATTTCGTAGATTCGTCGAAAGCCGCGGCAGAAGTGATTGCCGCGAATCTGAAGTCGTTACGAATTTCGAGCGGATTTCAGATCGTAAAGGCCGACGCTGCGAAGTCGTTGCGGCAATTGGAAGCGGCAGGATGCATTGCCGATTGTGTGTTTCTCGATCCGCCTTACTCGATGCAGGGTGAGTATACGAAGACGCTGGCGGCGCTAGCGCCATCAAAATTGCTGGGCGAGCGTTGCATCGTGATCGCCGAGCATCAGAAAAGGTTCGATCCCGGCGAGGCGTCTGGGGAATTGCGGCGCTATCGGAAACTGCTGCAGGGGGATGCTGCGCTGAGCTTCTACCGCCGCGAGGCCCTCCCGTTACCCGCATCGTTATAATCACTACGCATGGCTAACTTTCCAGCGGTTGATGAACAGCTGGCCTACATAAAAAAAGGCGCAGCTGAGATCGTCAAAGAATCAGAACTGCGCTCGAAGCTTGAGCGCTCATTCGCGTCGGGCAAGCCTTTGCGTGTAAAAGCGGGATTCGATCCCACCGCTCCCGATCTGCATTTGGGGCACACCGTCCTGCTGCGCAAGCTCAAACATTTTCAGGACCTCGGACACACCGTCATTTTTCTGATCGGCGATTTCACCGGGATGATCGGCGACCCCACGGGGCGATCGGCGACCCGTCCGCCGCTGACCCGCGAGCAGATTGCAGAGAACGCCGAGACTTATAAAGCGCAGGTCTTTCGGATTCTCAGTCCGGAAAAAACGGTAGTCGACTTTAACAGCCGCTGGTTCTCGAAATTCTCAGCAGAAGATTTTATTCGGCTCACGGCAAAGTACACCGTTTCGCAGATGCTGGAGCGCGAGGACTTCCACAAGCGCTTCCACGACGAGAAGCCGATTGCCATGCATGAGTTGCTCTATCCACTAGCCCAGGGGTATGACTCCGTTGCGCTCGAAGCCGACGTCGAACTAGGCGGAACCGATCAGAAATTCAATCTCCTCGTAGGGCGCGAGTTGCAGCGAGCCTACGGCCAGGAGTCGCAGGTTGTGCTAACGACGCCGATCCTCGAAGGCCTCGATGGCGTCAACAAAATGTCGAAGTCGCTCGGCAACGCGATCGGAATCCACGAGCCGCCGCTAGAGATGTACGGCAAAGTGATGTCGATTTCAGATGAAATGATGTGGCGGTATTACGAACTTCTGACCGATGTGCGAGTGGAGAGGATCGCGGCGATGAAGGCGAATGCAGCGAGCGGGAAAGAGCATCCAATGGCGTTGAAGAAGGAGCTGGCGATGTCTATTGTGGCGGATTTTCACTCGGCGGCGGCAGCGGAAAAAGCGGCGGTGGATTGGGCGAAGCAGTTTCAAAAAGACCAGGTGCCGGAAGAAATCGAAACTGTCATGGTTCCTTTCGCCGAAGTTGCGAATCGCGAGGGCGATGGCGTTCGGCTGGCGAAGGTTCTGGTTAAGATCGTCTTTGCCGCATCCACGAGCGAAGCGGATCGGAAGATCAAAGAGGGCGCTGTCAGCGTGGATGGGGTGAAGACAACTTCGCCGAGTGTCAAGGCTCACATGGGTGCGACTATCACGGTCCGGCTCGGACGAAGGATTAAGAAAGTGGTGCTTTCCTAGCGCTGCGTAGGCGTGGCACCTCCCAACATCCAACCCTTGCCGAGCTTCGCTCGGCTGGACAGACGGGGCGTCTGTCCCTACGTGATTCTTGCTACTTCCGGCATCTTTTTGTGCCACTCTGTCGCTTGTTCATACGCTTGTGCGGCCTGCAGTAGCACGATTCCTCGCCAGGGAGCAGCCGCCAGCTGCAATCCAATGGGCATGCCATCTTTCGTAAATCCACACGGGACGGAAATCGTGGGGATACCCCAGACGTTGAAGGGGCGCGTGTTTCTAAGCATCGTCAGCTCTTGCGGACGCAGTTGGTCGGGATTCGCTTTCAGCTCTGCGATCTTCGGCGGCGGAATTGGAACCGTGGGTGTCAGCAGCACATCCACGTCATTGAATACTTCCTGGATGGTATGACGGCTCGCCTGTAGTTCGCGGCTGGCACGCAGAGCATCGTGTGCAGAGATGTTGGCTCCGGATTGGATGCGCCTCAACGTCTCGGGCTGGTAAAGCTCTGGTGATTTTTCAACGAGCGACTTGTGATACGCATAGGCTTCGGCACTGGCGAGGGTGCGATCGGTCGGAACCTCGAGCTTGATATCGCGAATCTCAGTGTGAAGGCTGGCGAAGATATGGATCGCTTGGTCGATGGCGGCGGCGACCTCGGGGTCGAGGTCGTCGAAAAAAAATGCTCGCGGAATGCCGACGCGCAGATTGCCTGGAAATTCATCGAACGCCGAGATGAGGCTCGGCACCGGATGATCAGCGCTAGGATTCGGCGAGTCATAATCCGACAGCACCTGCAGCATCAGGGCCGCGTCATAGACCGAGGTGGTGAGCGGCCCGACGTGATCGTAGGACGATGACAGCGGCAAAACTCCGCGAGTGCTGACGCGGCCGTAGGTTGGTTTGAGTCCGACCACGCCGCAATAGGCGGCGGGCAGGCGGATGGAACCGGCAGTATCGGTGCCGACGGCTGCGAAGCCCAGACCGGCCGCCACGCTGGCCGCAGAGCCTCCGGAAGATCCCCCAGCGATGCGCGTCGTGTCCCAGGGATTGTGCACTTCTCCAAAGAAACTGACCATCGAACTGCCGCCATAGGCAAATTCGTGGAGGTTCTGCTTACCAAGAATGACTGCGCCGCCGCGGCGGAGGCGGCGGACGACCTGGGCATCCTCGGTAGGCATTCGCTCCTTCGGCGGAGTGCTGAACTGGGCGCTGGCCGCAGTCGTGCGAACTCCCGCGACATCGATGATGTCTTTGATCCCGATTGGAATGCCGTGGAGCGGGCCGAGATATTTACCCCGAAAGATTTCGCGCTCGGCGAGACGAGCCTGTTCGAGAGCGGATTCGGCTGTGACCGTGATGAAGGCGTTAAGTAGCGGGTTGAGCTTTTCGATACGCGTGAGGCAATCGTGTGTAAGTTCGACGGGCGAAATGGAGCGGTTGCGAATTTTATGGCCTAGTTCGCCGATGGAGTAGGTCACATGATCCTCGCCGCAAAAATGCAGATCTCTCGCGTCGCAAGCCGTCGCAAGAAAAGATAAATCTTCAACGTTATCGCGAAGCCTACCACGCTTTTTGGGCGGCGCGCTTGGCGAACCATTTGCATACAAAATAAAAAACCGGGCCCGCAGCCAGCGCCCACAGCCCCCAGCGTTTGGCGACGGGGTCGCTGTTGAGCAGCGCTACGCAGGTCATGGCGAAGGGCGTCGCGATCACGTAGATGAGTCCGAGATTGCCTCCGGGGATGCGGAAGGCTCGCGACAGATCGGGACGCTTGCGGCGCAGTCCCCACGCGGAAAGAACGGTCAATACAGTTGTGGCTCCGCGGAGAAAAGCGTAGATGGTGATCAGGTCGCCAAGCGACCGGAGGGCCAGCGACGCATAAATTGCGGCGGAGATCAGGATCGCGATCCAGGGTGTGCCGTAACGCTTATGGCGGCGCGTTAGAAATGGCGGAAGATATCCATCTTCGGCCATGGCAAAGGGCATGGGCGTAGCCGTGAGCATGGTGCTATTGAGGAGCGCCACGTTAGCGACCATCGCTCCGACCGTCATGAGATGGCCCAGCCATGGGCCGCCGATGAGCAGGGCAGCAGTGGAGAAGTATCCATCGTTCCATTGTTGCCAGTTGCCGAGCGCGACAAGGCCGGCGAAGGTCGGCAAGAAATAAGTTGCGACGGAGATCGGGATGACCAGGGCTAGGGCGCGTGGATAGGAACGCCGTGGGTCTTCGACCTCTCCGGCGACACTTGAGACCTGTTCGTATCCGGAGTAACCCCAGATGACCAACGCTAGTCCCACTCCGAAGGCTTTGGAGAACGGTTGGTGCGGCGGGACTAAAGGCAGGAACGGATTGTGATGCCACTTGGCCAGGCCGATCACGACCATGGCGATCACCGGAATAAAAATAAATATTTCGAAAAGGGTGGCGGCTTTGCCGACCATCTGAATGCCGAGAATATTGACCCACGTGATCAGCGCAATCAGTGCGAAAGAAACCAGCCAGTGTTTCCAGCCCACGATTCCCGGAAAGTAATAGGTGAGATAGTCGGCGAAGAGCACGGCGTAGGAGCCGCCGAGAAGGAATGAGGCGGTCCAGTTCCACCAGCCGGAGAGGAATCCCCAGAAGTCGCCGAAAGCGGCGCGGGTCCAGCGATAAAAGCCGCCTTCGACGGGCATGGCGGTGGTGAGCTCGGCGGCGACCAGCGAGACGGGAATGCTGAGGAAGAATGGGATGACCAAAAGGAAAATCAGGCTCATGCCGGGGCCGCTGGTCGAGACCATGGCTTCGAGTCCGAAAGGGCCTCCGGTGGTGTAGGAGAACATTACGAAGACGAAGTAGAAGAGGCTGGCTTTGCGTAGGACGGGAGAGGAATCGGGTGATCGGGTCATCGGGTGATCGGGTGATCTTACGTCAAACCAAGATTGTTTGAGGCCCCCATGAGAATCCCCAGTTCGTTCGTGTCAGTGGTTCACTCTTCTACTGGCTGGGCGTCCAGTTCCTGGGCGGGTTCGCCGGCGGCCATACCTTGCGCGATGATCAGGCGTCGGGCTTCGACGCGGAGGTCGGGGAGGGCCCGCGCAAACCAGATTGCACCGAGGACGCAAGCTATGCCTCCGGTAGCTACGGTGATGGGCGCGCCGAAGCGGTGAGCCAAGGCTCCGCCGAAGAAAGCTCCGAAGGGGGCCATGCCCATGAACATCATGGAATACACCGACATGACACGGCCCCGCAGTTGATCGGGAACCATGGTTTGGATGAGCGTGTTCGAGCAAGCCATCTGCAACATCATCGAGTAGCCGGCGGGCAACAGCAGCGCAACCGACAACCACAGCGATGTCGAGAAGGAAAAACAAAAAAGACTGACTCCAAGTCCGGCGCAGCTCAGGGTCACCCAGCGACCGAGGCCTTTCACTCCAGTTTTCGCGGCCAGGGTTAAGGCGCCGAACAACGCGCCCACGCCGGTCGCGCCCATGAGGATGCCGAGGCCGCGAGCGCCGCCGTGGAGAATTTTGTCGGCGAAGATCGGCATGAGCACGGTGTAGGGCATGCCAACGAGGCTTACTAAGCCGATCAGTAAAAGGAGCGCGCGAATAATTTTCGTCTGGTTGACCCAGCGGAAACCTTCGATGATGTCTTCGATCGGCGAATGTTTGCTGATGCGCGCGGGGCTATGCACATGCATCAGCATGAGGCCGACGATTACGGCGATGTAACTGATGGAGTTGACGGCAAAACACCAGCCTTCACCGATTTTCGCGACCAGAATTCCGGCGACCGCCGGGCCGATGACGCGGGCGCCGTTGAACATCGAGGAATTCAGCGCGATGGCGTTCATCAGATCTTCTTTACCCACCATGTCGACGAGGAAGGACTGGCGGCCGGGAATGTCGAAGGCGTTGACCACTCCGAGCAGTCCGGCGAGCAGGAAGATGTGCCAGACGTGCACGCGATGGGTGAGGGTGAGCGCGGCGAGAATGCCGGCGAGGATCATGGACGCGGTTTGGGTAGCGATGACGAGGCGTTGCCGATTGATGCGGTCGGCGGTGATTCCGCCTAGAGGGGCGACGAGGAAAACGGGAAACTGGCTGGCAAAACCGACGCTGCCGAGCAAGAGTGCAGAATTTGTCAGGCGATAGACGAGCCACGCTTGCGCCACTGTCTGCATCCAAGTGCCGATGAGCGAGATGAGCTGTCCGCCGAAAAAGAGCTGAAAGTTGCGATGGCGCAGGGCGCGGAGGGCTATGACCCACCGCGACGGGGAGGCGGTTTTGACGTCTGTGGCTTCGGCGGTGACGGAATTTTGCGGCGCGGTCACTCTGTTAGAACTTTTTCACATCTTTCGGATGACGGCAACCGGCAGGAAGTTGTAGGAAGATAAAGATGTTCGGCGGCGGGCATCAGCGCCGGCCTTAAAGGTTTGTGGAGTCGAACATTTTCACAGTTTGCGACATGGACGTGACCAATTTGGAACTTCCCCGGCGCCCGGTTCCACGATAGAGTTAATGTTCATCGATCCGAGGACTGGAGCCGGAAGGAACGAGTCCAGAAGGAATACGGGGAGGAATAATAAATATGAGCACCGATCCCAATCGTCTGGAACGCCGAGGCGCGCAGCGTTTTGAAGTGCACCTCCCGCTGGTCATTCAATTCGAAGGACGGACCGTGCCCGGATTTAGCCATGCTCTCAGTGGCCGGGGAATTTTTTTCTACGCTGAGGCGGCGTTTCCGGAAGGAGCGGTGGTGGAGTTGACCTTTATGATGCCGTCCGAAATCACGCTGGCGGAGAGCATGCCGGTGCGGTGCCGCGGGCGGGTGTTGCGCAGTTCGGCTTCCTCGGGCAGTTATAGGCAGGATCATGCGCCGAATAGCGAACAGAGTGGCATTGCGGTGCGGTTCGATTCCTATGAGTATTTGCCCGCCAATGAATCTATCGCGCAGTTTGTACGAGTTTCGGCGCCCAACGCCGGTGGAGTGACTTCAGGCGCAGTTTTGCCCTGATAATTACGCCCACCTTTTCAACGCTCCCCTTTTGCCTTACAATCTCTTAAACTAGCAGTCTGGCGGGTATCTCCCGTGATTCGAGTCCGCCGGCTAGCCTGCCGCCTCGTCTGTCTCCTTCGATTACGAAGGTCACTTGGCCCCAACGCTGGAAGTTCGTAGCATGACAATGAACACTGAGAAGCGAGTCATGCCCGGCATCGCCGTCGCCCTCCTGACCGAGGACCGCGAACAATCCGTAGTCTTGCACAGCCGGGTGGAGAGCACCAACCTGGCGCGCACCGCGCTGAGTCATGTGGGATTCCCGGTTGGCCCGGCCGATCCGGTGATGCGGCAATTGCAGGATCAGCACGCCGAAGTCGTGCTGGTCGATATCGATGCGCAGAATCCGCAACGTGCCATTCGCACCATCGAACTGATCCACGCCTCGACTCCCGATGTCACGATTTTTGCCGTGGGCGAGATGAGTCAGCCCACCGTTATTGTTTCCGCCATGCGCGCGGGCGCGCGCGAGTTTCTCGATCACAATGCCAGCCGCGAGGTTCTGGTCGAGGCGTTCACGCGATTTTCGGCTACGCTGAGCCGGGCGCAGCGCAGTTCTAGCAAGGCGCGCGTTTTTACTTTCCTGAATGCCAAGGGCGGCGCTGGCACTACTACGACCGCTGTGAACACTGCCGTCGCCTTGCAAGAGGCGCACGGGCGCGTAGTGCTCGTAGATTTTGCTCCGATTGGCCATGCTGCGCTGCAATTGAATTTGCGCCCGCAATTCACGCTGGTCGATGCCTTGCAGAATCTCCATCGCATGGATGGTTCGCTGCTAGACGGCCTGATGACGCCCTATCGCAAGGGGCTTCATCTGCTAGCCGGGGCGCAGCAACCGCACAATGCGGTTCCAACGTCCTCGGAACTGGCTCGCTTATTCGACCTGCTGGTAGGCCAGTATCATTTCGTCGTGATCGACGGCTCGGGACGGATGGATGGCACGATGCAGATGATTTGCGACCTGTCGAATGCCGTGCTGATGGTGGCGCAGACCGACGTAGTTTCGCTATGGAGCGCCGGACGCATTCAGTCGTTTCTGCAAGACGGTGCCGGCCGCGACCGCCTGCGGCTTGTCCTCAACCGCTATAAAAAGATTCCCGGCTTCACCGATGAAGACGTGGAGAAAGCCACAAACCTCAAGGTGCTATGGAAGGTGCCCAACAACTTCCAGGTGATCGGACCCGCAATCGATAAGGGCAATCCGGTGGCCGCGCAGGGCAATCATGAAATCGGCCGCTCCTATCAAGGGCTAGCCGCAGAACTCGCGGGAGCTACAACATCCGGCGAGGGCGCGCTCTCGCTGCTCTATCAGCACGACAAAGGCGACGCCAAGAAACGAACTGCCGGCCCGCTGATGGTCTCGCCCGTGCGGGCTGGGCAGTAGATTCTAAACCCTTCTAGAATTGTAATCCTGAGCAAAGCGAAGGACCTGCTTCTTGCCGACTCCGCGAAAAAGCAGGTTCTGGATTTTTGTTACTCCGCAATCCATCTCCTCCATCGGCAATCTCCAGCCTTTGTTAGAATCAGGGTTCACCGAACAACCTGGAGAACCGCAAATTCTGCATGACTAATCCTCCGAAGAAACGTGTGCTCAGCGGCATGCGCCCGACCGGCAAACTTCATCTCGGAAACTACGTTGGCGCGCTGGAAAACTGGGTGCGGATGCAAGAGCAGTATGAGTGTTTTTTCGTGATCGTCGACTGGCACGCGCTCACTACGGATTACGCCGATCCGTCGCACCTGAAAGAAAATGTGATCGACGTGATGCTGGATTGGCTGGCTGCAGGGCTTGATCCGGAGAAGTGCGTGTTGTTCATCCAATCGCATGTGCCGGCGCATGCGGAGTTGCATCTTCTGCTGTCAATGATTACGCCGCTCGGCTGGCTGGAGCGGGTGCCAACCTACAAAGAGCAGAAGGAAAATCTCAAGGAAAAAGATCTGAACACCTACGGATTTCTTGGATACCCTCTGCTGCAAGCGGCAGATATTTTGATTTACAAGGCAGATGTGGTTCCGGTCGGCGAAGATCAAGTGGCGCACGTGGAGTTGACGCGCGAGATCGCGCGGCGGTTCAACCAGTTTTATCACCGAGTAGTGAGAACGCCTAACCCTACGGTGACGGGGCTGCCGATGAGTGGGCCGCATCTAGTTTTCCCCGAGCCAGCGGCCCTGCTGACCCCCGCCGCAAAGTTGCCCGGCACCGATGGCCGCAAGATGTCGAAGTCGTACGGCAACACGATCATGCTGACCGATCCAGAGCCGGTGGTGCGGCAAAAGCTGAAGACCATGGTGACCGATCCGGCGCGCGTGCGGCGCAGCGATAAGGGCAATCCGGACGTGTGTCCGGTGGGCGATCTGCACAAAATATTTAGCAGCAAAGAAACGATGGCGAAGGTTTACGAAGGCTGCCGGTCGGCTGGAATCGGCTGCATCGAGTGCAAGAGCTGGGCTGCCGACGCGCTGGTGAAAATCCTCAACCCGATGCAGGAGCGGAGAAAAAAATACGCAGACAATCCGCGCCTCGCCTGGGATATTCTGGAGGCGGGCTCGGCTCGCGCCCGTGAAGTTACAGACGCCACGATGGACGAAGTCCGCAAGGCGATGGGTCTGGACTACAGCTTGGAAGATGATTCAAAAGGTCGGGCGAAGGATTCCACGAAGTGACGGACTTGTCTCAACCTATATCAGAACGGGCGTTAGTCGAAGCTTCTGGGACCATCCATCCTCATGACCCAGCCGTTAAACGATCTGGAAAGAATGATGCCAGCGATTTCCCCTTCGCCATCGCCCTCGGCGAAATCTACGAAGGCCCACTCGACCTTCTGCTCGATTTGATCCGCAAGCAGGACATCAATATCTACGACATCCCCATCGCGAAGATTACGGCGCAGTATCTCACTTATGTTGAGCGCATACGCGAACTCGACGTGAATGTTGCGTCCGAATTTATCTACATGGCTGCGGTGTTGATTCACATCAAGTCGAAGATGCTGCTGCCGCGCGATCCGCTCGCTCCGCCCGACGCGCAGGAAGATCCGCGTAATGAACTGGTCAATCGGCTGCTCGAACATGAAAAGTTCAAATCAGCGGCGCAGATGCTTTTGCAGAAGCAACAGATTGAAGATGCGGTGCTGAGCAATCCGGCGATACGCGAGTTCATGGATGCCGAGGGAACGGAGCCCGAGTTCGCCGCCGACGTCATCGATCTGGTCAAAACATTCCAGCAAATCCTAGATCGAGCGCGCGCGAGGCCGATTCTCGAAGTCGACGAAGAGACGGTAACTGTTGGCCAGATGATTCAATATCTGCGCCGCCGTCTTTCGCTCGAAGATCGTCCGATTCGCTTGAAGCAAATGCTGCGAAATGTGCCGTCGCGACCAGCGCTGGTTTGCATGTTTCTGGCACTCCTCGAACTGGTGAGATTGCAGGCGATCCAGGTGCGTCAAGATCATGTCTTCGGCGAAGTTCTGGTGAGGAAGCATACGCACTTCGAGGAAGTGATGACGGAACAGGCCGCGGTGCGGGATGATTGGAAGTGAGAAAAACGTTCTCAGTGGTCAGTTCTCAGTTCTCAGTTAGAACGAGCGAGTTTGGAATTTCAAGAGAACTGACAACTGACAACTGACAACTGACAACTGACAACTGATAACTGATAGCTTTATTTATGAGTCTTAGACCCCAACTCGAAGCCATCATTTACGCTGCGGAAACTCCTATTTCGCAGGACCAGATTTATTCGCTGGTGAAGGAATCGCTCCTAGCCGAAACGCCGGAAGGTGACCCGGCGGAGATGAAGTCGCGCATTCGCGCTATGCTGGAAGAATTGATCGCCGATTATTCCGGCGCAAATCACGGAATCGAGATTCGCCAGGTTGCTGGCGGGTATCGTATGTCGACGAAGCCCGAGCAGCACGACGTGGTGCGCGCATTCGCCAAAAGCCTGAAACCGCCTTTTCGGCTGTCGCTTCCGGCGCTCGAGACGCTTGCGGTGGTCGCCTATAAGCAGCCGGCAACGGTGCCCGAGATCAGCGAAATTCGCGGCGTCGATTCTGGCGGAGTCATCGCCACGCTGCTCGACCGCAAGCTCATCACCACCGCGGGAAGAAAAGCGGTGATCGGCCGCCCGATTCTTTACAAGACGAGCAAAGAGTTTCTGCTGCGCTTTGGGCTGAAAGATATTCACGAACTGCCTAGCATGGAGGAATTCGAGAAGCTGATGGCAGAGTCGTTTCAGAGCGATCTGCTGGCGAGCGAGGGTGCGCCGCAAGAAGCGTCTCTGAATGCATCGACGACGGACGATAATTCTTCCGAGGATGAAAATCCGGCGAACGGCAGCGAAACGATCGACGCCGAGTCTGCCGACACCCAGTCTGCCGCCGAAGAGCAAACCGAAACACCAGCGAGCGTCAAACCGGAGTAGCCATGCCAGCCGAACGTCTGCAAAAAATTATCGCTGCTGCCGGAATTGCATCGCGCCGCAAATCCGAAGAACTGATCACCGCCGGCCAAGTGCAGGTGAATGGTCAGGTGGTCACCGAACTCGGCACCAAAGCTGACCCTGAGCAAGACCACATACGCGTCAACGGCAAGTTGCTGCAAGGGCCGGAGCGTTTCACCTATGTCGTGCTCAACAAGCCCAAGGGATACGTGACCACGGTGAGCGACGACAAAAAGCGCCCCACCGTGATGGATTTGGTGAGCAAGGTGAAAGGCCGTGTCTATCCCGTTGGCCGGCTCGATTGGGCGAGCGAAGGCTTGCTCCTGATGACCAACGACGGCGCGCTCGCGAACGGGTTGATGAAAGCGTCGTCCAACGTGCCGAAAGTTTATGTCGTAAAAGTTGCGGGGCAGCCTGACGAAGCGAAGCTCGACAAGCTGCGCCATGGAGTCTCTATCGCGGAAAAGGGCGGAAGGCGAGTGCGTACGGCTCCGGCGAAAATTCGGCTGATTCGCGAGGGCGATAATCCATGGCTTGAAGTGACCATCATCGAAGGGCGCAATCGTCAGGTAAGAAAAATGTTTGAAGAAGTTGGGCATCACGTGGAGAAGATCCGCCGCGTGCAATATGGCCCGCTGGCGCTCGACGTGCCGCCGGGAGATTGGCGCAATTTGACTCTGCTCGAAGTGGCGAAATTGAAAACAGCCGCAGTGGGAGGGAGGGTTGCGAGTCCGCCGAGCCCCGTTATTGCGCTGCGAACGCCAAAAGCCGCACCTATCAAGCCAAGGCGGATACAAAGTTCAGCGCATTCGCCGCAGGGATCGAAATTGCCGCACGCGTCGAATTTGCCGCAACGATATCCTGCGTCGAAACCGACGCGCCCATCAAGAAACGGAAATTCTAAAAGACCACGCGCTAGCAGGCACAAGCGCTAGCGCTTCACTTCCGCGAGCATGGGCAGGCGCGCCGCGCCATACAGGCCGGCATCGCTGCCCAGCAGGGCGCGAGTCACAATGGTTTTGTGGCCGGGGCCAGACTTGACGTGGGCCGACGCTCCCTCATGACTGGCGTTTGGATCAGGCGGAGCGGTGGCCGCGTAGACGAGCGAGCGCTTACGCATCTCCGCGTACATAGCAGGCGCGAACGCTTCCCACGCGCTCGATGCGCCGCCGCCAATCACGTAAATCGGAAGGTTCAGCGAATTCACCATCGCCGAAAGCACGATGCCTAGACAACGGCCGACAAATCGGAAGATGCCTCGCGCGTCTTCGTCGCCTTGAATGGCGAGGTTGTAGAGCGACTTCGCACTGAACTCGGGATCGGAACTGGCGGCGAGCGCCAGCTTCGACTTGCTGTTGCTGGCGATGGCTTCACTCGCCAAACGAACCATCGCGGTTGCCGAAGCGTATTGTTCGAGGCAGCCTAGATTCCCGCATCCGCAGAGATGGCCGTTGGGCTCGACGGTTGTGTGGCCGAATTCGCCAGCCATACCGTTCGCGCCGCGCCAGATGTTGCCACCCATAACCAGGCCGCCGCCGACTCCGGTGCCGAGCGTCAACATGGCAACGTCGGCATAGTCCTTCGCCGCGCCCAGCCATTTTTCGCCAAGCGCCGCGACGTTGGCGTCGTTTTCGAGGATCACGACCGTCTTCAGCCGCTGTTCGATATTTGCGCGCGCGGGATAGTCGACCCAATCGGGAAGGTTGGGCGATTCGCGGACCAGGCCGGTCTGCATGTCGATGATGCCGGGCACTCCGATGCCGATACCGACCAGCGGAGCGGAATCGCGGTATTTGTCGGAGAGATGTTGGATGGCATCACACATGTCAGCGAGCACTTGGTCGCGTCCGCGCTGAACCTTGGTACCAAGCGTAACTTTCTCGATGAGGGTGCCTTGATCGTCCACGGCCGCAATGCGCAGGTTGGTGCCGCCGAGGTCCACTCCAATGGAAAATTTATTCATAGATTTGATTCACTATGGCCGGCTCGGAAGTCGGTTTGCGGAAGCATCGTCCACAGAAACATGATTCGCAGAAGCATTGAGTCCCGCCCTTCCTTGTACAGCGGGAGTGCCAATCCGTCAATATTAAATCGTTCTATTAGGCCTATTTTTGACATTTTGCGCAGTAGTGACTGCTACGGCCCGCGAGCACGATGCGTCGGATTGGGGCCTGACAGGCGAGGCACGGTTCACCCTCGCGGCCATATACACGATGCCGCAACTGGAAGAATCCTTCTTCGCCATCGACGCCGACGTAATCGGAAATCGACGATCCGCCGAGGGCGATTGCCTCACGCAACACTTCCTGCACCGCTCGATGTAGTTTGACCAACTGCGTGCGCGTGAGGGAAGCAGCCTTGCGCCGCGGGCGGATGCCGGCGCGAAAGAGCGATTCGTCGGCGTAGATGTTGCCAACGCCGCGCAACAATTTCTGATTGAGGAGCGCGCTTTTGATTGGAGTCTTGCGTCGGCGGAAGAGTGCGATGAACTGCTCCTCGGTCGCTTCGAGAGGTTCGATTCCGCCGGGATCGAAGCCGCCAGCGTCGCGCGCGTGAAGATGCACGCTGAGTTTGCCGAACATTCGCGGATCGATAAACCGCAGTTCGCGCCCAGAGGCGAGCTTCGCGATCAGGTGCGTGTGCTTGGCGATTTCAGCGGCAGGGTCAGAAACTGTCATGTGTCCCGTCATTCCTAGATGGACGATCCACTGCGCGGTGTCGGAAGATGCGCTTCGCTGAGCCTTAGAGCGAGTTGCGCCTTTCGCCCCGCCAGTTCGAGATTCGCCCACCAGATCGAACACAATGTGCTTGCCCGCGCGATGTACTCGCACGATTCGCCTGCCCTCAAGAGTCGCGGCGATTATGGCAGCCGGTGATTTTAGCGGCTGTTTCTTGGAGCCGATCCAGACGGATTCGATAGCGTCTCCCGCGACGTGTTTCTTTAGGCCTTGCACGATGGTTTCGACTTCGGGGAGTTCCGGCACGCAGTCAGGATACAAGATCAGAGCAGTTCTCAGTTGCGAGTCAAACCAGTACGCCCTGGATCTTTCTGGGAACCGAGAACTGCTTTACGCATTCCGGTTTGCTCGTCAACAGCCCGATTCGGTATGCTAGAGAGTACACACCAAGCACCGCCGATCTTCCCAGTATCCCAGTCTATCCGCGAGCGGCGCGACCAGTGTGTGCGACCCCGGGGGCGGGCCTCGGTTGTCGGCCGCGCAAATATTCCAAGTGGAGTTCGTGTTGAACTTGAACAGCCGTAGAACGAGCAGGGGCAGAACCGCCGTCATTGTCGGAGCGCAATGGGGCGACGAGGGCAAGGGCAAGATCGTTGACGTGCTTACGCGGACATTTTCGGTGGTGGCTCGCTATGCCGGTGGCCACAATGCCGGGCACACGGTCATCATCAATGGAAAAAAATTTATTCTGCAACTTGTGCCCGGGGGCGTTTTGCGGCCGGAGTGCACGAGCGTCGTCGGCAATGGAGTCGTAATCGATCCGCTGGCCTTTCTTAAGGAGGTCGCGTCGCTCCGCGCCGCGGGTGTGAAAGTCGATGGCAATCTTTTCGTCTCGAACCGGGCGCAGGTTATTCTGCCTTACCATCGCATGATGGAGCTTGGATCGGAAAACGCTCCCGGTCGAGTGAAAATCGGAACCACGTCGCGCGGCATCGGTCCAACGTATGAAGACAAAATGGGGCGCCGCGGTTTGCGCGTTGCTGACCTGCTCGACCGCGTACTTTTGCGCACGCACATCGAAAACGCGTGCCGCGAAAAGAACATGATCGCGCATGCGTTGTTTAATTCCGATCCGCTGGATCCGGATAAAATGTTTCGCGAATATGCCGATGCCGCCGAACAGCTTGCGCCTTTTGTTCGCGACACGGCTCTTCTGCTGAACCGCGCTCTTGCGGAGGGAAAGTCGATTGTCTTCGAAGGCGCGCAGGGCACCATGCTGGATATCGATCACGGGACCTATCCGTTCGTGACCTCTTCGAGTGCGACTTCAGGTGGCGCGGCAACGGGAACCGGAGTGCCGCCCACATCGATTGACACGGTGATCGGCATCACGAAAGCTTATTGCACTCGCGTCGGCAGTGGCCCGTTTCCGACCGAACTGCTGGGAGCTGAAGGCGAAGATCTGCGCAAACGGGGCAGCGAATTTGGCGCCGTTACTGGGCGCCCTCGCCGCACCGGTTGGCTCGATTTGCCTCTGCTCCGCTACGCTGGCATGATTAATGGGATCTCATGGCTGGTCGTTACGAAGCTAGACGTGCTTGACCATTTGACGGAGATTCCCATTTGCGTGGGCTATAAAGTGGATGGCAAGGAAACGGACGAGGTTCCGGCGCAGGCGTGCGGGTATGAAAAGATCGAATGCATCTACCGCAACCTGCCGGGATGGGCCAGCCCTACGCAGGATATTCGCACCGTCGAAGCTCTGCCCAAGGCGGCGCGAGATTACTTGAGCTTCATTGAAAAAGAGACGGGAGCGCGAGTGGGAATGATCTCTACTGGCCCTGATCGTGAGCAGACGATTCTAGTCGACAGTTTCGTGAGTGAGTTGGGCTTGGCACGCAATTGAAGAGTTCGGGGATTCGTATTCGGGATTCGTATTAAGGATCAAATGCCCCCGCGGGGCTGGACTTCAGCGTAGAACGGAGCGACGGATGGTGGTGTTGGCCGTAACCTGGATGGCAAAAGTTGGACGCGAGGCCGAAGTGGTCGCGATCTTTGAAAAACTCACAGCCGAATCGCGCAAGGAACCGGGCTGCCTCATGTATCAGGTGCACAAACACAAGACGGATCCGCGCCGGTTCTTCGTCTACGAACAATATAAGGACGATGCCGCCCTGGAGGCACATCGTGCCTCTCCGCATTTCTTGCAGATGGCCAAGAAGGATCTGCCCAAACTCGGCGACCGCACCGAGGGGCATTTGTTTGAGCCGATAGGATGACTGTGGGGCTCTCTTCTCAGAAAACCCCGTCCTGCGCTTGATCGTTACTCTATGAAGCTCCGGACCCGACCGATTCTCACTGATTGAGTGTGGATTCGATGATCCTTCGCCATCGGGCAGACCTCTATGTCATGATCGTTGTGCTGATATTAGCCGCTATTCCAGTCGGCTGGTTGATTACATTGTCTGGTTTTCGATACGGCTTCCCGACACCGGGCGTGTACGCCGCCGTCAAGCTAGTCCCAGCTTCAGCTTCTGATTGGGGAGGGTTGGGTTCGTTGGGTTCCCGAGCTGTTGTCAGCGCAATAGTAGATTCAATTTGCTGCTACCTAATACTAGGAACTCCAATCGCTATTGTGGCCAAATTACGCAGAAAAACAAAGAACCACGATCGGCGCGCTGAAAGCTGATAGCCGACACTTTACTGCGCCAATTCGTATCCCGCAAAAAAGAAGCTCAACTCGAAGCGCGCGGTTTCATCGGCGTCGGAACCGTGGATTGCGTTGTGCTCAATATTGCTCGCCCACTTCTTGCGAATGGTTCCTTCTTCGGCGCTGGCTGGATTCGTGGCGCCCATAAGCTTACGCAGATCGGCGATCGCATTTTCTTTTTCCAGAGCAATGGCCACGATGGGTCCGCTCGACATGAACGTGGTGAGCGAGTGGTAGAACGGGCGGCTGGCGTGGACGGCGTAGAACTGCTCCGCCTGATGCTGGGAAATTTCCAGCATCTTCATTGCCAGAATGTGAAAGCCATTCTTCTCGAACTGCTCGATGATGTCTCCGACGGCGTGTTTCTTTACGGCGTCGGGCTTGATGATGGTCAGTGTGCGTTGCAATGTTTTCATGAGTCCGTCGTTAGTCCTCGGTCGTTAGTCGTTGGCTTGAAACCTAAACTTGTCATCCTGAGCGCAGCGGGATGTTCGCGAAGCGGACATCTCGCGCAGTCGAAGGAGCCCTACTTCCAAAGAAACTCAGTCACGCCCGGACTCCAGCTCCCAGCGCGGCCGCGAGCGTTTCTCCAATGTCGGCGGGCGATTTCGCTACCTTCAAGCCGGCTTTTTCCATGGCGGCAATCTTTTCGGCGGCAGTTCCTTTGCCGCCAGAGATGATGGCGCCGGCATGGCCCATGCGGCGGCCGGGAGGCGCGGTTTGTCCGGCGATGAAGCCGACCACCGGCTTCTTCATGTGCGCCTTGACGAACTCCGCCGCAGTCTCTTCGGCATTGCCGCCGATTTCGCCAATCATGATTACGGCCTCGGTTTGCGGATCGCGATTAAACAGGTCGAGCGCGTCGACAAAATTAGTGCCGATAATCGGATCGCCACCGATGCCGATCGCGGTCGATTGGCCGATGCCGCGCTGCGTTAGCTGATGCACAGCTTCATAGGTTAACGTTCCCGAGCGCGACACAATCCCGACATTGCCCTCTTTGTGAATCGCTCCCGGCATAATTCCAATTTTGCATTTGCCGGGAGATATGATGCCCGGGCAATTCGGCCCAATGAGGCGCGAGCGGCGATTCTGCAAAAATTCCCACGCCCGCACCATGTCTAGCATAGGAATGCCCTCCGTGATGCAAACGATGAGTTCAATTTCGGCGTCGGCCGCTTCCATGATCGCGTCGGCAGCGTAGGGCGGCGGCACAAAAATCACCGTCGCGTTCGCGCCCGTTTTGTCCGCTGCTTCTTGCACAGTGTTGAATACGGGCCAGCCTTCGTGCGTCGTTCCGCCTTTGCCGGGAGTGACTCCGCCCATAACCTGCGTGCCATAAGCTGCGCAGGCCTTGGCATGAAAGGTGCCTTCGCGGCCGGTCAGGCCCTGCACGATCAATCGAGTTCTTTTATCGACCAGAATTGCCATAAATGCTTTCTCGCTTGAGACCGCTGTTCGCTATTCGTCGTTCGCTATCCGCGGCTCGCCATTCGCGTTTACGCGGCTCCCTTTGCTGCTGCCACTACTTTGTCCGCCGCATCCTTCATCGTCTCAGCAACGATAAAGTTCAGGCCCGATTCCATCAGAATTTTCTTGCCTTCCTGAACGTTCGTGCCCTCCAGTCGCAGCACCACCGGCAACTGTAGATTCGTTTTTCGCGCCGCTTCGACCACGCCGGCAGCCAGAGTATCTACGCGCAAAATCCCACCAAAAATATTGATCAGCACGGCGCGCACACTCTTGTCGCTCAGCAGAATTTCAAACGCGTGCGCAACCTGCTCCGCATTCGCTCCGCCCCCAACGTCGAGAAAGTTGGCGGGCTGGCCACCGGCGTATTTAATGATGTCCATGGTGGCCATGGCGAGACCGGCCCCATTCACCATGCAGCCCACGCTGCCCTCTAGCTTGATGTAGTTGAGATTGTATTTCGACGCTTCGACCTCCAGCGGATCCTCCTCGCTGGTGTCGCGCAGTCTGTGTATATCTCCGTGGCGGAAGAGCGCGTTGTCGTCAAAGGTCAACTTGGCATCGAGCGCGAACAGCCGCAAGTCGGTGCAGGCGACAAAAGGATTGATCTCCACGAGCGATGCATCCGTCTCCATAAACGCCCGGTAAAGTCCGGTAAAAAATTGCACGGCTGGACCGATCTGCGACGCATTCAACCCGAGCGCGAACGCGATCTTGCGCGCCTGAAACGGCTCCAGCCCCATCCCCGGATCAATATATTGTTTCAGAATCTCATCCGGCCGTTCGGCGGCGACCTGCTCGATATCCATGCCGCCCGCGGCCGACGCCATGAATACGGGCTTGCCTTCGCCACGATCGACCAGGATGCCGAGATAGAGTTCCTTCGCGATCGGCAGCGTCTCTTCGATCAGCAGGCGATGCACGACGCGCCCCTCGGGCCCCGTCTGATGCGTGATCAAAGTCATGCCCATCATCTTGGCAGCGATGTCGGCCGCTTCTTCAACTGACTTCGCGATCTTCACGCCGCCGCCCTTGCCGCGTCCGCCCGCGTGGATCTGCGCCTTTACCACCACGCCCGTCGCGCCCGCGCCGAAGATTTCTTTGGCTGCGGCCTCCGCGTCCTCGCGCGTGGTCACCATCATGCCGCGCGGCACGGCGACGCCATACTTCTTCAGAATTTCTTTTCCCTGGTACTCGTGAATTTTCATAATGATTCCGAATCAGTCGATCGTCGTTGGTCGTCCGTCGTTCGTGGCCACCGGCCGACGCAGTGGACGGCGTGAGAGGACTCCGCTTGCGGCTCAGACCCCGTGCAGCAAACTCACGATTCTATAGAAGTCGTAAGGATTGTCGCAAACGGCGACCTGCCGCTGAAGGCCGTCAGACTATTCCGATCACCGATGCGCTACTTCCCGCCCACCGACTGCAGGCAACGACCGTAGAGTTCGAGCAACTGAGCGGCGTAATCCTCAGGTTTGGCGGCCGCGCCGGTACCCTGGAAGCCGACTCCGGACCCAGTGGTCTTGCCATAGCTGGTGGTCATGGCGATAAATTTCATGAGGTCAAGCGCGATGTCTTCGTCGCGGCGGGAGCCCATAGAAAGAGCGGGCATTTCCATGATGAAACTCCTGATGAAAGGTAAAATCCGCCGGTGTTACCGGCCCTGCCGCGATGATAGCAGAAGCGTCGAGGATGGAAAGGTGGCCAATTGCGTGGACTTCACATCTGGGCGATCGTTGGCGGGTGGGCTACCTATCGGCTTGGGTCCCTACCCGGCGACACAACTGATGGTGCACGGTCAGCCGGTTGGCTGCGCCATTATTCGCAAAGTATTTCGCAGCCGCACCAAAACCGCTCCCAGCGCGGCGAGCGCCACCAGCCAGACGGCGCGCACGATGTTGACCGCCCACATGGGCGCGACTCCTACGCGGCGCAGTAGGTTGGGCAGAAAGTTCCACGTGCTGATGTGAATGTAATCCCACTGATCCCATCCCATGGCGTCGGTGTTCAGCCCCCACTCCTCCATCTTCCCGAGAGCGAAGGCGACAATGTTTTTGAAGCGCAGCACGATGACGAACGTGGGATGCCCGAAGGTTTCCATCTGGTAAATTTCCAGCGGCAGCCACAAAACCAACGACGCCACTTGAATCGTCAGGCTGACCACGATCAGCACCCAGCTTGCGCGCCAAATCGTTTTGCCCAGCATACCCCGATAACGCAGCAGCAGCGGTACCGCCAGAAGTGTCGCAAGTTCGACCGAGGTAGAAACATACCGGTCGCCCCAGGCAAAGTCGCCAGCCCAAAAAGTGTAGCGCGCGTAAAAACAGATGTACGCCGCTAGCAGCAGCAGTGAAGTCACGCCATAGGCGCGGACTCCGGGAGTAAGGCGCTTCCACAGCCACAGCAAAAGAAAAATTGCCAGCACCAGCAGCGGATCAAAAAGAAAAACTGATTTCTCCGGCTGAAAGAGCGCGCCGAGAACGCCGACGTGAAAAGGAGTGCTCCAGGGAAAGTTCGCCGGAAGAGTCGGATCGCGCTGACGAAATTCCTTGGCGAACAATGCGACGTAGGTGTTGGTAAACGATTCGAAGCGATAGAACTGATAGAAGCGATCGATGGCCAGAAAGAATAGATAGACAGGTGCGGCGATTTTGCAATAGTCGATCAGCCGCCGCCACAAAAAGCGGCCGCCTTCGGGCGCCGATGGTTCGAACGAACTCGGCTCAAACGAAGTTGGCTCAAACCAGAGCGCTAATAACATGAAGACTCCCGCAGCAATCAGATCCAGGCCAGTCGTGAGGCGTGTGAGCAGATTGAGTCCGAGCGCGCCGGAGCCTATAAACAGCGCGCGCCGGCTGTTGGTGCGCAGCCACTCGTATTGAAATGAAAATCCGGCGAGCGTGAGTAAGCCGATGTAGTTGTTCTCCATCATGTTCTGCGTGTAATGCAGGTGAGTGGTGCAGAGCATGAACGCGAGCACTCCGGCGACCGACTCTTTCACGCTAAAACCCAGCTGAACGAGCATCCGGAAAGCGATGAGCGCAGTAAGAACGTTCACCAAAATATTGGTGGAGCAGCTGACCACGATGCTGCGCACCTCAGGGTCTTCCCGGTAACCGGCGAAGAGGGGCCAATCCTGAATCCACGTACCAAGAATATCGGCGGGCAGCATGAGCAGCGACTGCCCAATGCCATACCAGCTATAAAGCCGCCCTCCGCGCCCGTGGAGGCCGAAGTCGGGATAATCATCTGGCAAAACCTGCGGCTCCGAAGTCCACAGCCAGTGCGTGGTTTGCAGGCGATGAGTCGTGTCGGAGGTTTCCAGTTCTCCAGTTTGTATGACGAACGCAATCAGGCCAGCGGCGAGGCATAGGAGAAAAAGCGGATCGCGGAGCCCGTGGTGGAGGCGAGAAGGCATTGAGGGAATGGTAAATCGGAAGGGATCATTTAAGAAGTGTCAGACAGCAGTTTGAGTACTTCATGTAGTCGCGCTTTTCCTCCAATTGTGGACGTACTGAGTAGACGGAGATATACTCCGCCGCATATGAATGACTCCGGCGCCAGCACGCGAATGGTTTTTTTGAGCCATCTGCTGATCACGATTCCTGCGGTCGCAGTGATTCCGCTGGTTGTGTACTTGGGCTTATACATGTTCGGCCCAGACCTGCTGTTGTATTACATATGTGCTGGGCTAGCGGTCTCGTGGCAGTGGTACTCGATAGCGGTGCCGATCTGGATGGAATCGCTACGAAGAAAGAACGTTCAGGAAAACGAAATTGAGGAAATACAACGGAGCACTGGTCTGCTATGGCCGGGGGCATCCACGATCGGATTGTTCGCCCTCCATACAACGATTGCCGCGGTTTGCGCCCTTCGTGTAGGTCCTTGGTTGGTCGGCCATTGGTTCGCATGGATACTGCCGTTGAGCGGAAGAACCTCGTCCACCGGTTTTACAGCCTATTCGGACTACTATCTCCAGCATCTTGAGCTTTTGAGTACTCTTCCAGCGTTGGCCGTCGGCTACATTGTTTGTAGATACTTGCCGAAGCTGGCAACATGGGCATGGATTCTACCCACGCTAATCCTTTCTTACAAACTTTTGACTTTCACCGATCCACAAGCATCGGTATTCACCTCCCATCCTCTGTCGCGTTTTTCGTATTACTTCGTGATTGTGCGAGTCATGCCCACTTTTACCGATCTTCGTGGTTCTGATCCCATCCGGCTTGTGCAACAAATGACAGTAGTCGAGCCGTTTTATTCCGGCGTGGCATACAGCGTCGGGGCGCTTCTGGAAAATCACAAAATATTTGAAAGGATCATCGAAAGTATTTTTTCAGAGCCAGAGCCCGAAGTGTTTGGGGCGGAACAAGCGGGAGCCGAGTCTACAATGGACGCCGACGAAGAAACTATGCACGAAGGCAACCAAGTCTCGTGACCGGGCGCCATCGGTCGGCGTGTTGTGATGGCATCTTGTTTATTTCCCCCGAAACATTGACTCGAAGCAATGTATGCGGAGTCGGGAGTCTGAAGGTTCAACCCTTGCAAAGGCAAACGCGCAGCCGCGCGGGCGAGGGCGCCCGCGCCACACAGACTACGGTCGCGTCCTGGCAATCTCGGGCACCGCCGGCTCACCCGTGCGCTTGGTTTGTTGCGGGGCGAGGTGATACTTGGTCAATCCATCTTTCAGGAATTCGAAACTTTCCTCCGGCGAATCCGACATCTTAAACAGTTCGAGATCCGCCGCCGAGATCACGCCCGCATCCACCATCGCATCGAAGTTGATAATCTTCTTCCAATAACTACTGCCATAAATGACGACGACAATTTTCTTGGCCAGTTTCTCCGTCTGCGCGAGCGTTAGAATTTCAAAAAGTTCGTCCAGCGTGCCAAAGCCGCCAGGAAAAATAACCAGCGCTTTCGCCAGATATGCGAACCAGAACTTGCGCATGAAAAAATAATGGAATTCAAAGTTGAGCGAAGGCGTGATGTAAGAATTCGGATTCTGCTCGAAAGGGAGATTAATGTTAAGTCCAATCGTTTTTCCACCCGCCTCATGCGCCCCAAGATTGGCCGCTTCCATGATGCCGGGCCCACCGCCGGTCGTGACGACGAAGCGATGCCGCTTGGCGGGAATCTTGGTAGACCATTCCGTCAGCAGACGCGCCAGTCGGCGCGCATCCTCGTAATACCGAGCCATATCGACGGCGGCTTCGGCCCGCTTCATCTCCAAGGCCCGCTGCGCGGCCGAAACCTCGCTCCCATTGCCGCGCGCTACAGTAAGACGGCCACTAGCATTATCGTGACTGTGAATACGCGCCGACCCGAAAAAGACAACCGTGTCCTGAATCTGCTCGCGCCGGAAACGCGAGAGCGGTTCGCTGTACTCGGAAAGGAGACGCAAAATTCTGCCATCCGGACTGTTGAGAAAGGGCTCGTTCTGGTAAGCGAGCGGGGCAGGCTTGAGCTTTTGATCAGTCATGTTAGATCGGTCGTTGGTCGCCGGTCGATAAGTGGTTACTCAATCTTAGTTCAATTAATGGCGATGCAGCAGAAACATGTCAATCGCGAACGACCATCGACTATCGACCAACGACTGGCTCATTCCTCCTCCCGATATTGAATCGCCTCATAGAATCCTATCCACACATTGAGCACGCCCAGTCCAGTCGAAACTCCACGCGCGAAGCCGCTGGCCACAAAAGCCCGCAGCGTGGGATATGGCAGCAGCAAAGGATTGTCCGACCACTCTGGACGCCACGGAAGAATCATCAGCATCACCCCCAGGGTCGCACAGAGGAACACGAACAAAAGCACGCCTATGCGGCGAAGCCATAGCCGCGCTGCCGAAGGCGATGGCGGAGAAACAGAAGCGGGCGCAGGATCGACGCCGTACACAGGTTCGGCCGGAGGTTTAAGTTCTCCGACACTGCTGGAGTTGCTGGCAAAGGGTAGCTTGGGATCGGAAATCATTGCACGCGTCTTTGTGGGGCAGGACGCCGGCTCGCCGCAGAATCGCGTTTCATCATTATCTGCGGCTGAAAATCCTCCAGCCTGATTCCGAACCCACTCCGTGCATTCTACGACTTCAGAGCCTGTATGCGCTCGGCAACATCGCGATAATCAATGTTTGAGCCGTACACGCTGGTGAAGTGGCGCAGCGCTGCGGGCTTGTCCTGCGCGGTTTCGCACGCCGAACCCAGCTCATAGTTGATTGCCACGCGAGCTTCATCATCGAGCCCCGGGATATTCAATGCTTTCTCATACCAGCGGATCGCGGCCTGCGGCACTCCCTTGTCGAGGAAGCACTGCGCCAACCACGTATAGGTTTGAACCGGCTGCGCAAAAGTCTTCCCGCGATCAATCGACGTGCAGACTTTCTGCAACTCGGCAATGGCCTCATCGAGCAGGCCCATTTCGCGAAAGGCGACGCCCAGGTTGTAATGCGTCTCCGGATCATCGTCCCCAGCCGCAACGTCTTCTTCCAACTCATGTTTGAGCTCGCCAAACATCTCCGAAAGATCGATGCTATCGGAGGGATGCATGGCCTCGGCGCCTGCTCCCAAAGCGCGCGGGGAAGAAGGGCTGTAGGTCATAGCAGGGCTGGCAGCGGCATGGGCAGCCGCTGCGATCGCCGGGGCCGCTGGAATGTCGATTTTTGTCGTTACCGTCTTTGCTGTTGTGGTCGTGGCGACCGGCTCAGCCTCCGGCGTTGAGGCTGCAGGTGTCGCTGGCGCTCGCTTCTTTAGTAGCGCGGCGGGCGCAGCTGGCCAGCTCGGTAATGGCTGACTTGCCGGAGGCGGCAGCGCAGCCTCAACCGCCGGCGCATGAGCAGCGATCGGCGGCGCTTCCGGGAATGAATCGCCAAGCGAGGCTTCCAGATCTGCAACCAACGCGCTTAGTTCGCCCGCTTCAGCGTGCGCAGCTTCTGCGGGAGCGGCTTCGGCATAAGCCGGTTCCGGCGCGTGTTCCGGTTCTGCTTGCGCTTGGTGGAGTTGGTCGTCGATTTTGTCGTTGGTCTTGTGGCCGGGAGCCACGATCATCTCTGGCGCTGCGTCAATCGCTGATTCGGTTTCGATCGGAACCGCGAATTCAGCGGGGTCGTCGGCGTTAATTTCCGCCATTTCCGGCTCTGGCTCAGCAGAAGGCTGGCCGGCAGCAGCGACGGCGACGCGCAACGGATCGAGAATACCGGCATCGCTGGTCAAGGATTCGAGCTTCTCGATTCCCGCGCGAGCCTGATCCGTCATGAAGTGCTCAAGATAGAAACGAACCTCTTCGACCGTCTCCGCAATCTCGGGATTGTTGGCGGCATCCCCTTCGGCTGCGCCTCCGGTAACGGCCGCCAGTTCGGCGGCTGGAGCGTGAACCTCAGCCGTTTCTTCGACCGCAAGCGAATCTTCCCACTCGGAAGCCAAGTCGGCAGAGGGCTCAGAGGGCGCAGAATGTGCGTCCGTGTCCGCGTGCACCGCCATTTCCTCTACCGCAAATTCCGGATGCGCAGCTGCAGCCATTTCATGTCCAGAAGAGGTCGATGCCATCGGCCAAGGCGCAGGCGTGGGCGCAGCGGCCGGAAAAGCTCTCGCCGTAGCAATCGGCGATGCGCCGGCGCCGGCCGATGCCGCAGACATCGATAAGGCTGTCTCCGCCAATCTCCCAGCTGACGGGGGAGCGGTTTCCGCGGTCTGCTCATAGCGCGCGGCCAATTCGCCATAGCGCACGGCTTCATCCGGATAACCCGCATCGTGATACACGCTCTCGAGCGTGCGGCAGCAAACCGCCGCTTCGGTAAAGCGATGAAAGCGGGTATGCAGCGCGGCGAGGCGCTGGTTCAAGCGAGCGTCGCGCGGCGCCTGCGGCAAAGCCCCCAGCAATGGCACGACTGCTTTGTCCGGCAAATTGTAAGAAAGGAACAGGTCTGCATCGGTGACTGCCGAGCGCACTGCGATGGCGATGTGATCTGGATAGGACTGATCGATGACCGGCGCCGTCGCTTCCAGTTCCTCCACGATCACCGCCCCTTCTTCGGGCGTGATTCCGGTGGCAGGCCCCGCTCCTTGCATGCGCTCTACCACCTGCTCGTAGTTCTGCAAATGCAGCTGGTTCTGCGGCTCTGTGGTGCTCAACATCTGATACAGATCGCGAGCCCGGGCCAAATCTCCATTCTTGACCGAGGCATGCGCCAACAGCTCCGTAACTTCGTTGACGTGCGTGCTCTCTCCAGCTTTGTTCAGCAGCAGCAACAACTGGTCCAGTGCGCCCGCATCGTCGCGTACTTGCGCAATCATAGTATGCAGGCTGCTCAGCAGTTTGCTCGAGTCGGCTGCCAGCAGCCGATCGGCATGCCGCGTATAAACGTCGAGCGCTTCGTGATATTGCCCGAGACGTGTACAGCCTTCTGCCAGCAGAAACAATCCCTCGGGATCGTTATGCACCGTCAGCAACTTCTCTGCGATCGGAGCAGCCTTGGGCAAAGTTCCAATCTGCAGGTACGCCTTCAGCAAGTCGCGCAAAGCCTCGGGATGAGAGTCGAGGTCGGGCGCCTTCTCCAGATACTCTATGGCGCTTTTCGGATCGTCGCTTTCCAGTGCGGCTTTCCCGCGCAGCAGCAGAACGTAGCTGTTTCCCGGGTCAAGGACCAGCATGCGCTTCAGAATGTCTTCAGCGGCGGCCAGCGCGCCCCGCCCGCGCAACGACTCTGCCGCCGCTCTGAAAATCTCCCAGGCTTCTTTCTTTTTTCCCAGCCGTACATAAACCTCGGCCAGCTTCACCCGCATCGGCACGTTTTCCGGGTCCATTTCGAGGACCTTCTGGAAAAGCCGTACCGCTTGTTCCAGGTCGCCATTCTTCATGAAATCTTCGGCGACTTGCAGATACTGAGCGCGCGCGTCGTTAAACAACCCCTGCTGCGTGTAGAGTTCCGCCAGTTTCAGAGATACATCCAGGCTCGGCTGCAGCTTGGCGATCTTTTTGTACATGGCGATGCCCTTGACCGTGAAGCCTTGCGCGGCATACGCATCACCCACCGTCTTAAAGCACTCGATAGCTTTGGCGGGGTCGCCCATGCGCGCATAAAGATCGCCAATGGTATTGTTGACAGTAAGATCTTTTGGGTCGTTCTTGAGGACTTTGTCGTACTCAGCAATGGCGTTCTGCAGCTTGCCCTGCTGGACAAACTTTTCCGCGGCGCTGAGAACCTTCTGTTTGTTGAAGCCAAAACCAAACGCCATAAGATGCGGACTCCAGCCTTTTCCCGCTCACCGCCCGCGCGTGCGTCGAGCATCGCCGAACGGGTCGCAACTCTCGTTGGGAGATTCCCAGACGAGACCCCTCCGCCCGCGCGACCAACATCGCAGAGCATGATCGCGGAGTGATACCGCGGAGTAAGCTAATTGTAAGGCCGTATATCCGCAGTCCGATGGTTACCGTCGATTACCGGAGGTTACCGAAGGGGAGTGTACGTCCGGTTCCGGAAAAATCCGCTATTCATTTCCAGATCGGGAGCCTCCGCCATTTTCCCAGCGCTCGCGGATACCCGCCAAGAACTTTCCCTTGTCGCTTTGCATTTGCCGGACGAGCGCTTGATTGCCGGTATTTTCATGCGCCGCCGCCCACAAAACCATCTCCGTCAGCACCGGCGCCAGATCGATTCCCTTCGCCGTCAGCGAGTAAATCAACTTCCGCCCGTCGGTCGGATCCGGCGACGCCTGGATAATTCCATTCGTAGTCAGCCTGCGCAAGCGGTCGGCCAATATGTTCGTCGCAATCCTTTCGTAGCACTCCAGGAACTCTTTGTAGCTGCGAAATCCGCGCAACATCATGTCGCGGATGATCAGCAGCGACCAGCGATCGCCCAGCATCTCCACCGAGGCGTTCAGCGGACACTCCGACCGTCGCTTTGGACCAGACTTATTCCGCGGCGTCTTTGGCATCTGTGCTTATGATAAATTATTACTTGCATTTTGCAAGTAACATTTGTTAATTTCACCGAAGCGAGTTTTTAAATATCAAATCGGGAGGAACAACCATGCAGATGAATCCTTACCTTTTTTCACAGGCGAGTGCCAAAAGGCGTTCGAGTTTTACGCGGAGTTGCTCGGCGGCAAGATTGTGGCCATGACTACCCACGAACAAACGCCGGCCGCCGCTCACGTGCCCGCCGAATGGCGCAGCGAAATCATCCACGCCCGCCTAGGCAATCAGGTACTGATGGGCAGCGACGCCCCGCCCGAGCACCAGCAAAAACCGCAAGGCTTCTCCATAAACATCAGCGTCGACAATCCGGCCGAGGCGGAACGCCTATTCGATGCTCTGAAAGAAAAGGGCAAGGTGACCATGCCGTTAGGGGAAACATTCTGGGTTGTGCGCTTCGGCATGCTCATCGACCGCTTTGGCATACCGTGAATGGTGAATTGCGAAAAAGCCGCCGCGCAAGCCGCGTAGAACGCGGCGCAAGAACAGCTCTAATCCGAGGAACGCTATGAAAAAAATCACTCCCTTCCTATGGTTCGACGGCAAAGCCGAAGAAGCCGCCAACTTCTATGTGTCCATTTTCAAGAACTCGAAAATACTCAACCTTGGTCGTTACGGAGACGCCGGACCCGGGCCCAAAGGCACCGTGATGGTGGCGACCTTCCAAATCGAAGGACAACAATTCATGGCGCTGAACGGCGGTCCGCAGTACACGATCTCTCCGGCCATATCGTTCTTCGTAGACTGCGAAACCCAGGCAGAGGTGGACGAGTTGTGGGAAAAGCTCACCGCTGGCGGATCGGAAGTGCAATGCGGATGGCTGACCGATAAATTTGGCGTGTCGTGGCAGATCATTCCAAGAACCTTGATGGAGTTAATGCAGGACAAAGACCCGGTGAAATCGCAAAGGGTTTTCAAGGCCATGATGGGCATGATCAAAATTGATATTGAAGCCTTAAGGAGAGCCTATCGTGGCGAATAAAATCAGGAGAAATCCAACCACGCGAAACGTAGTCAGGACGATCACACGGATAAGCTTTGCGCTGGCCGTTGTGCCGATTTTCGTGCTGGGCGCAACGTGGCAAGCCCAAGCCCAGAGCGCCAAAGCACCTTATCCCAGCATGGCCCCGCTTGAGCAATACCTGATCCTAGATCGGAATGACGAGATCGCTCTGGCCCGGAGCGCGGCCCCGGAATCCATCTCGTGCGACGCCGAGGTTTTGGTTCTCGGACGGCATGGCTATGAAACCGCAGTCCAAGGCAAGAATGGTTTCGTATGCGTCGTGGAGCGAGGGTGGATGGGCCCATTCAATGGCGAGGATGCCGCTAATTTTTGGAACCCTAAAATTCGAGGCCCGGTCTGCTACAATCCGCCGGCCGCCCGCTCCATCCTGCCGTTGACGTATAAAAGAACGGAGATGGTATTGGCCGGTCAATCCAAAGCTCAGATCATCGACGGCATCAAGACATTCATAAAGCAAAAGCTGCCGCCCCTGGAGTCTGGAGCCATGAGCTACATGATGTCGAAGGAACAGTACCTTACCGATGACGACCACCACAACTGGATAGCTCACCTGATGTTTTACACTCCGCTCATGGACGGTGCCGTTTGGGGTGCAGATCTGCCCCACTCTCCCGTCATGCTCAATCCACAGTTCAATGGCGCTCCGGAACCAATCGACGTATTCATGGTTCCCGCGGGCAGATGGTCGGATGGAACAGCGGGCCCAGTCAGGTGAGCGATGGCGTCGGGGACCGGCATCCTCATCTAATGTTTTTCGTTCCGCAAACCGACACTGCCACCTGGGGTGCAAATCTGCCGAGCTCCCCGATTTTGGAAATTAAGGCCGATCCGGATAGGCTGTTCCTGATTTCGGTGGCAAGTGGTCGGACGGTACGGCTGATCTGATGAATAAGCACTTACGCTCGATCCCGGCGAGGTGGTTTTGCACATAAGTCTGAACAAACTAAATACTGTCAAACACTAAGGAGCACATGATGAGCCAGGTACGGGTTCTAGTCGGCACGCGCAAAGGCGCATTCATTCTAACGTCGGACGGCAAACGCGAAAAATGGGATATCAGCGGTCCTCACTTCGCGGGCTGGGAGATGTATCACCTGAAAGGATCGCCCGCCGATCCCAATCGCATTTACGCTTCGCAAACCAGTGGATGGTTCGGCCAGCTGATTCAGCGCTCCGACGACGGAGGCAAAACCTGGCACCAGCCCGGAACGCCTCCCGGAGCGCCGCCCACCCCCGGTCCGCCGAAAGCCGCCAGCAACAAGTTCGTCTATGACGCATCATCGGAAACGGGCGCCCCGCTCACCACGCATCAGTGGTATGACGGCACACAGCGTCCCTGGGAATTTAAGCGCGTCTGGCATCTCGAGCCGTCGCTCACCGATCCCGATACGGTCTATGCCGGAGTCGAAGATGCCGCCCTGTTCCGCTCGACCGATGGCGGCGAGAACTGGAATGAGTTGCCCGGCCTGCGCGGCCACGGCACCGGCCCGAAGTGGCAGCCCGGCGCGGGCGGCATGTGCCTGCACACCATCATTCTCGATCCCACCAATCCCGATCGCATCTTCATCGCTATCTCGGCCGCAGGTGCCTTCCGCACCGACGACGGAGGCAAGTCATGGAAGCCGATCAATCGCGGCCTCTATTCCCAATACATCCCCGACCCGCGAGCCGAGATCGGCCACTGTGTTCACCACGTTGCCATGAGCCCGAAGCGCCCCGGAGTGCTCTTCATGCAGAAGCACTGGGACGTCATGCGCAGCGACGACGCGGGCGATTCGTGGCGTGAGGTCAGCGGCAATCTGCCGACCGACTTCGGCTTCGTGATCGACGTCCACGCTCATGAACCGGAGACAATTTACGTCGTGCCGATCACAAGCGATTCGCATCACTTCGTGATGGATGGCAAGCTGCGCGTCTTCCGCAGCCGCAGTGGAGGCAATGAGTGGGAGCCGCTAACCAAAGGCCTGCCCCAGAGCAATTGCTATGTGAACGTGCTGCGCGACGCAATGGCGGTCGATTCGCTGGACGAATGCGGCATCTATTTCGGCACCAGCGGCGGCCAAGTCTACGCCTCCGCCGATGCCGGAGATAGCTGGAATCCCATAGTTCGCGACTTGCCAGCAGTGCTGTCGGTCGAGGTGCAGACGCTGGTATGAATCAAGGTAACCCCAAGGCCCTCGTCGATGCTTTCCCGTTACTGTCAGAGGAGCTTCAGCAGCTGCTAGTACAAAAAGGGGAATCCGAGCTAGCGGCGCAAGTACCAGGGTTGGCCATTCTGGAGCGATGCCGCTGCGGCGACGACTTCTGCGCCACTTTCTATGTTCAGCCCAAACCTAAAGGTGCCTACGGCCCAGGCCACCGAAACGTCTCGTTAGAGCCGCAACAAGGGATGTTGATACTTGATATAGTTGATGACAAGATTGCGTGCGTTGAAGTCTTGTATCGGGATGAGATTCGACGAAAGCTCCTTGTTGAATTTCCCTAGATCAACCATTAACTTTGTAGCCTTGCATTGGCGAGACTGCAGCGTTGTAGATGAGGTGGATTCTACGATGATTCGGGTCATCCTCCCGCAACATCTCCGAACGCTGGCACAAGTCGGCAGCGAAGTAGAACTCGAAATCAACGGTCTCGCCACGCAGCGCTCCGTCCTCGACGCCCTCGAAACACGCTATCCCATGCTGCGCGGCACCATTCGCGACCATGTCACGGTTGAGCGCCGAGCCTTTCTGCGCTTCTTCGCCTGCGAGGAGGATTTGTCCAACGAATCGCCAGACGCCCCACTGTCGGATGAGGTCGCCTCCGGCAAAGAGCCGTTCATCGTCATCGGAGCGATTGCCGGCGGCTAGCTTTTACTTCTGTAATACCGCCTCTGTCTTCCCGCGCTTCTCCATTGGCACGAACTCCCGCGTGTCATGCCCAATCCAAATCTGGCGCGGGCGGGCGATCTTCTGCTCGGGATCGACGATCATCTCCTGCCACTGCGTCAGCCAGCCGACAGTTCGCGGAATCGCGAACAGCACGGTGAACATCTCCGGCTTGAAGCCCATCGCCTGATACATGATGCCGGAGTAGAAATCCACATTCGGATAAAGCTTGCGTTGCACAAAATAATCGTCTTCCAGCGCAATGCGCTCCAGCTCCAACGCGATTTCAAGCCGGGCATTGCGTCCGGTCACTTCAAACACTTGATCGGCGGCCCACTTGATTATCTTGGCGCGCGGATCGTAATTCTTATAGACGCGATGCCCAAAGCCCATCAACTTGCCCTTGCCTTCCTTGATCTTCTTGATGTAGGCGGGCACATTGTTCTTCGAACCAATCTCGTCCAGCATGCGCAGCACTTCTTCATTCGCCCCGCCGTGCAGCGGTCCTGAAAGCGCCGAAGCCGCCGATGCCGTAGCCAGGTAAGGATCGGCCTGGGCGCTCCCCACCGCGCGCATCGTATTCGTGCTGCAATTCTGCTCGTGATCGGCATGCAATACAAAAAGAATGTCGAGCGCCCGCGCAATGACCGGGTTCGCAACATATTTCGGCTCGACCATCTTCCACAGCATGTTCATGAAGTTTTCCGTATACGTCAGATCGTTGTCGGGGTAGACATACGGAAATCCCACCATATGGCGATATGACATGGCCGCGATCGACGGCATCTTTCCGATCAGCCGCTTGATCTGCAACAGCCGCGTGTCAGGATCATGTACGTTCTTCGCGTCGGGATAGACCGTTGAAAGCGCCGCCACCGTGCTCACCAGCATCGCCATCGGATGCGCAAAGTCGCGGAAGCCTTCCATGAATTTCTTGGTGGTCTCGTGGAGCATGGTGTGATGCGTGATTTCAAAGACCCACGTCTTTAGTTCACTCTGCGTAGGCAGTTCGCCGAAAAGCAGCAGATAGGCGACTTCCAGATAGGTGCAGTGCTCGGCCAAAACCTCTATCGGATAACCGCGATAGCGCAGGATTCCTTTATCGCCGTCAATATAAGTGATCGCGCTCCGGCAAGAAGCAGTGTTCGTGAAGGCGGGATCGTAAGTCATTAATCCGAAATCGTCGTGCCCGGTCTTAATCTTGCGCAGGTCGATGGCGCGAATCGTTCCATTTTCGATGGGAAGCGTGTAAATCTGCCCCGTGCGGTTATCGGTAATCGTTAAGGTATCGAGCGGCATTCAAACCCTCCGAAGAAACAACTGTCGGCGAACAACGGCAACGCGGAACACCCGGCCCGGTTCGCGCCCATAAATAGTATCGGCCGGCTGCACTCGGCTCAGTAGCGCACATCACAAGCGTATGTTTGCCCCGGCATTGCGCAGCAACCAAGATTATGGTACTGCATTTGGGCGCGGATTGCGTAGCCGTAGCGCTTTTCTGCTATTGGCAACGGCGGTCGCCAGCCTGTAGGGTGTGAAAACGTCGGAATCGCAACAATCTGCTTGGAGGTAAGGAAATCGTGACCTGGATCCGCACCATTCCGCTCTCGGAAGCGGACGACGAACTGCGGCAGGCGATGGAAGGTCAAAAATCGCTTTATCCGCAGGAATACGCCGTTCCAATTCATCCCGCAGCCGGAGGCGGCTCGCTCATCGTAGCCTCGCACTCTTTGATTCCGCAGGCGCTCAAACATGCCTTCTCCACCTTCGGCGCGCTGATGTCTCCCGACCTGCCGCTCCAGCGGCGTCATCACGAGATGATCGCGACCATGGTCTCGGTGACCAACCGGTGTGTCTATTGAATCGAGTCTCACGCAGAGTTTCTGCGTCGCGTCACCCTGGATAAAGAATTGGTCGAAGCGCTGGAACGCGACTACACCACCGCGCCGATTACGCCGCAAGAACGCATCATGCTCGATTACGTCGTGAAGCTCACGAGAGACGCGACAAAAGTCTGGAAACACGATCACGAAAAACTGCGGGCCGCCGGTTTCGACGATCAAGGCATTTTGCAGATTACGCTGATCGCATCCTGGTTCAATTACATCAATCGCGTCGCCGACGCGCTTGGCGTCGGCAGGGAACCTTAAGGCGCGTTCTCACTCGTTGGCCACGCGCCGATGCGGCTTCACCGCCAGGCAGCGCGCGAAGATCGCCGATACCTGCGGAATCTCCTCTTCATTCAACTTGATGGCGCTGCCCAGTTTCTTCAGCGCCGCATTCAGAGCGGACGTCTCGCTTCCTGTGAGTTCCACGAGCTGCTGCCACTCGCGCGCGACGGGAATGCGTTCGTCGGTCTCCGCGTCCTCGCAAAACTGATCGGCCGCCTCCGGAGGAGTTCCGTATTCGTCGGCGACATCCTCGTGAAAGTAGCCCCGCAGGAACGTATGCAGCGCGGAAAAGTTGGCGGCGGTGATTTCCGGTTTTTGGTTCATGAGCGGCACTCCGGATAGGATGTCAAAACATAGTAATGGTTTGGCCCATTATATTTCAGCACGACAATCGCATGCTTGCACACGCGCGACTGATGCTCGCCGCGATTCATGCTGCGGCCGACCGGACCGTCGCTGTCATAGTCGAGCACCAGGTTGGGATGTCTCCCCGGTTGGCTAAGCCAGTTCTGGATTTCGCTCTGCGATTGCGCGATGGCTGAGCCCACAGCATGCTCCGCCGTCGAACGATCCGTATAAGTTGACGCGCTGCTAATATTGCGTTCCCGTTCCAAGCGCTCGCGAAGTTGCTCTTCGGTCTGCCCTACATGCTTCCGCAGGATGTGCCCGCCCTGAGCCTCATCGCGGCTGAGATCGCGCCTCGGACCGTCCGTCGCATGGCTCTCTACCCTAAAGGCGGCAGAGCCGGCAGCACTGGCAGAGGGAGACGATGAACTCGCGCCATTCGTTGAGGTGGGCGTCTGACACGCGATCAACCCGCACACGCTGAGCGCCAAAGCGGCGCAAATCGCGAAGAGATGAACCGAATGGCGAGACATAGGCGAACGTTTCATACAGACCCAACCACATCAACATGTGGCCGTGATTCCGATCATTTTCTGCCGTCTGTCACTTCCGGCCTGTAAAGTCGTGGGAATTGTGCTACTAAACAGGGTGTGCGAGCAAGTCTACTGGATTCGCTGGACGATTTCGAGCGCTGGGGCAACCGCGATCTCGCTTACATTTCCCCCCGTGGCTACCGGCACGAGCGTTGGACCTACCAGCACGTCGCCCAAGTCGCCTATCAGTTCGCCCATGAACTCGAATCGCGCCAAATCGCGAAAGGCGACGCAGTCCTATTATGGAGTCCGAACTCTGCTGAATGGGTGGCTGCATTCCTCGGCTGCGCCCTCTGCGGAGTCATCGCCGTTCCCGTCGACGACCCTTCGATTCCCGACTTTGCGCGCCGAATCAGCACGCAGGTGCGCACGAAACTGATTCTCTGTCCGCGCGAGCGGGCCGCCGTTTTCAACACGCTTATACCAGCGAAATACGCGACCATCGATCCCGCCGAACTCGAAGCCACCGTCGCCCACCATCGTTCTCAGCGCTTTCGTCCCGCGCCGGTTCACCCCTCCGACACGCTCGAAATCGTCTTCACCTCCGGTACCACCGCTGAGCCTAAAGGAGTCGTGCTCACGCACGCCAACGTGGTCGGCAATCTCATCCCCATCGAAACCGAGATGAAAAAGTACCTCAAGTACGAACGTCTCGTGCATCCCATCCGCTTCCTTAACCTCCTGCCCCTAAGCCACGTCTTCGGCCAATTTCTGGGAATTTTTCTTCCGCCCCTTCTCGGGGGCACCGTCATCTTCGAAAACACATTTAACCCAACCGAAATCATGGCAACGATTCGCCGCGAACGCGTCTCGGTGCTGGTGGCGGTCCCGCGTATGCTTGAATCGCTGAAGCAGAAGGTCGAACGCGATGTTGACGACAGCCAGAACGACGGTCGCGGCCGGGAGAATTTTGCTGAACGCTATGTTGCCGCCGAAAGCCAGCATTTTCTGCGACGCTGGTGGACCTTCCGCGACGTGCGCCGCCAGTTCGGCTGGAAGTTCTGGGCCATGATCAGCGGCGGCGCAGCCCTCGACCGCGAGACCGAGGAATTCTGGCATCGTCTCGGATACGCTGTCGTGCAAGGCTACGGTTTGACCGAAACCACTTCGCTCGTCAGCCTGAACCATCCTTTCCACACCAGTCGCGGCTCGATTGGCAAGGTCCTTCCGGGGCGCGAGATCAAACTGGCCGACGACGGTGAAATTCTCGTTCGCGGCAGCGGCGTGGCCAGCGGCTACTGGAGCGGCGGCGAACTGCAACCAGTCACAGGCGAATCCGCAGGCGAAGCCTATGACAAAGCTGATGCCAGCTGGTATCACACTGGCGATCTCGGCGCGATCGACGAGCAAGGCAACCTCTTCTTCAAAGGTCGTAAAAAGGAATTGATCGTCACACCCGCCGGCATGAACATCTATCCCGAAGACCTGGAAGCGGCTCTGCGTCGGCAACCAGAAGTCAAAGATTGCGTAGTAGTCGGCGTCGAGCGCGGCGGAAATGCCGAGCCTTGCGCTGTCTTAATTCTCCGCGATCGCAATTCCGACGCTCAGACGGCCGGCGGCGATGTGCAGATTATCGTTTCGAAAATCGTCGCTCGCGCCAATGAGACGCTCGCCGAATATCAGCGCATGCGCACCTGGTTCGTCTGGCCCGAAGAAGATTTTCCCCGCAGCTCGACTCAGAAGCCTCGGCGCAACGTGATTCGTGACGCCGTCGAGGCCAGCCTCCGCGGACAAGCGCCAGCGATCACAGCCAGTCCGCTCGCCGAATTGCTCACGCGCATTACTGGTCGTCCGGCACAGAACCTCACCCCGAATGCTGATTTAGAAACCGGTCTGGGCCTGAGTTCGCTCGAACGGGTTGAATTGCTCAGCGCGCTTGAAGACCGTTATCAAATCGATCTCAGCGAATCGAAATTCGCGAATACGGCCACGATCGGCGATCTCGAGAGACTCTTGCAGCAAGCCGGCGGGAACGTCGTTCGTCGTTCGTCGTTGGTCGTTGGCAACCACACCGAACGACCAATGACCAGCGACCAACGACCAATCGCTTTTCACTATCCGAACTGGACGTTGCGCTGGCCGACCACGTGGTTGCGGATGGCGGCGCGCTATCTGCTGATGCGGCCGGCGATGCTTCTTCTCGCATGGCCGCGCGTTACCGGACGCGAAAACGTGCGCGGCGTTCGCGGGCCGCTGCTGATTGTCTCGAACCACATCGCCGATGTCGATATCGGCTTTATTCAGGCGGCGCTGCCGGCGCGCATCCGCCATAAACTGGCGACCGCAACTCGCGGTGAGGCGCTCGAGGCGCTGCGTTCACCCGCTCGGGATCGTCCGCTTTATCAGCGAATCTACAATCGCATGCAGTGGACGCTCGCTGTTGCCCTGCTGAACTTGTTTCCACTGCCGCGCGATTCTGGGTTCCGCAAGAGCTTTGCCTACACCGGAGAGGCGGTCGACCGCGGCTACAGTGTCCTTGTCTTTCCCGAGGGCAAGCACACGACCGATGGCAAGATTCAACCTTTTCGCAGCGGAGTCGGACTCCTCGCCAACAATCTGCGCATTCCGATTCTTCCCATGCGTATTGATGGCCTCTTCGATATCAAGCAAGCGGGGAAGAAATACGCAGCGCCAGGAAAAATTCATGTGCGCATCGGCAAGCTGATGCAATTCGCTCCCGACGCGGACCCGGAAGAGATTGCGCGTGCGCTGCAGGCGGCCGTGGAGAATCTTCCGCGAGGATAATCCGGTCAGGGATTGTAAGGGGAATTCGTTTGCTCCTGTTTACTTTTAAGGAGGATTATTCACTTGACACAAACGTGGAATAAGTCTATAGTTTCATCATGCCACAGCGAATCCATCCCAAGCCTGTAAGCCTCGCGGAAATCTTCATAAAGTTCTCGACTGACGACCAATGCCTCGAATACATCAAGGGTATGCGCTGGCCGGATGGCATTGTGCGCTGTCCTACTTGTGGCGATAAGAACATCACGAAGTATGAGCGCCCAGCAGTGCCGACCCGCAAGACTCGCTCTAAGACCCGCAACGAAAAGAAAACTAATCGCCGTGGATGGTTCTATATCTGCCTCAACAAAGATTGCCGTCAGCAGTTCTCCCCGACCTCCGGCACGCTATTCGCCGACTCTCACCTTCCGTTGCTAACGTGGTTTCACGCAATCGGCCTGATGCTCAATGCGAAAAAAGGAATCAGCGCGAAACAATTGCAGCGGGATCTAGGGATCGGCGGATACAAAACCGCATGGTATTTGAATCACCGCATCCGCGAAGCGATGGGCATTGGCGATATACCGAAGCTCGGCGGAACGGTAGAAATCGACGAAACTTACGTAGGCGGAAAAATTAGCGGCAAGGGTCAAGCCTATGCACGCAAGCAAAAGCAAGTAGTCATGGGCGCGATCCAGCGCGGCGGGGATGTTCGTCTGCAGCACGTCACAGGTGCAACGGTTGGGAACTTCCGAGAGTTCATTCAGAAGCACGTCAGCGAAGGCGTAGAGCGCGTGATGACCGACCAGCACCCCGCATACCCCGCCGCGCTGGAGTCATTCGACGCTACCCATGAGACGGTAAATCACATACGGCATGAGTATGTTCGCGGCGACGTAACGACGAACACAATCGAATCCGTGTTCTCGCTCTTCAAGCGTGGCGTGATAGGCCAATATCACAAGCTCTCAGCGAAGCACCTACAGCGGTATCTGACGGAGTTTGAATACAGGTTCAATCGCCGCAACGATGGCGACGTTTTTATAGAGACTGTGCGCCGTCTGTGCGGATTCAAACCGCTGCGCTTCGCAGAGCTTACTTCTGACCCTGAGGCGGTTCCTTTTTAGGCTGTTTTTTTGCGTGTATGGATGCGGTTTTCTGCGGAGGCTTGTCCAGTATCCGTTTGAGAACTTCGTCGAATTGTCCTTTGTCCGCCTTCATGGCCAAAGTCTAGCACGCCTCGGGATTGGTAACTCTAGTGACGCTCAAAACTGGTGCCAGGGGCGGCGGCGCTGTGGTATATTGCGGGCGGTGGAGGCCGTCGGAATCGAACCGACTGGCGTGGGTTTTAAGGACCCTGCCAGCGCCGAGCGGCCCCCCTACTGAAGCAGGCGAAGATGGCGCAAGGCATTTATCTGCGAGGTTTCTCGTGTTTAGGTGATTATCGGCACTTCGATCACGATGGTGTCATCCCCTCTGGTGATGGTAATGACCACCTTCGCGGTCTGAACCGAAATCGTTACGGTTCTCACATAGCTGCCCCTTTCTTGGCCGTCCGGTCTGCTTCCGGATGGCTCTTTTCTTTAGCAGAACTCTTCGGTTCTTCAGTCGCAGGCTTTGGGGGAACTGGCTTCGGCTTTACTACCGCCTTCTTCTTCAAGGACCCTGCCAGCGCCGAGCGGCCCCCCTACTGAAGCAGGCGAAGATGGCGCAAGGCATTTATCTGCGAGGTTTCTCGGTAAACGGCGATCAGGGTAGGGCGATCATGGAAGCGTGGCTACCTGCCATGTCAGCGTGCCACACCTATGCAGAAATCGCTGTGTTCGGCTCGGGAAGTCGAACCGCCGATGTCGATCTTGGGGGAACCTACAGCGGCGATGGCGGCTGTGCAGAGTTGATCCACAAAGCCCTGAACAACGAACAGCCTAAGCAATGAACTCTCGGCGCAAACGTCCGAAGCCGATGCCCAAATGGGTAAAGGCATACAACGCCCGACATGTGGACAATGCACTGGCGAAAATTCCCCCTCCTCCGTCACCCCCAGTTCCGGGGCAGCTTGACCGTGGAATTGCTACTGCCGTGGAAAAACTTCAGGCAGCCGGTATTGAGACATTCCAGTCGTGCGAGGGCGGCGCAGGACACGCACGGGCTGAACCAACCGTAAGTTTCCACGGCACGCCAGAGGCTGGATGGCGTGCCGTGGCTGTCTGTTTAGCGCACAGGCTCCGAGTCCGCTCCTTATGTCGTGTCTGGGACTTGCTCAACACGAATGAGCCGACCGGCCCCCATTGGGAAATTGTATTTTGGGAGAGGATTCATTAGCGTGCGAGTTTGATGCACTCGTCGCAAAGCGGCTTCCCGCCTGTTCCGTTATTTCTGTGTTCCTTTTTGATGCGCTTCCCGTCCGGGCAGTCTTCGCGGTCATGGTGAACTTCCCGATGTTTTGGTGGAGATTCAGGTGAATCAGTGTGGTACGCCATCTAGCCAACTCCTTTCCGTTCGGGAGCATTATAGGACTTAGATCGTCAACGCACATTTCAGACACTACCGGGTTTCGATATTAATTCTTGATTTACATGTCTGAGAACGAGGCCGCTTCGATGCTTCTGGACATCGCGCACAATGACGCAGTTGTCCCTGTACCAGCGTGGAGTTGGAGATGTATTTTTGGAAATAATTCCGAATTCTACCGATCCTATGCGTTTGACAACCTGATTTGGCCCCACCTTGATACTTACAATTGGCCCCACCTCATTAATAAGGATGCCGGACCGGTTCGACAGAAGTCTTACGGTCCGAGCCGGGATGGAGTGCAGAGGAA
>Ga0182024_10001526_pt1 | contig 59508 bp, 58 predicted proteins | sample P32metaG_FD_120480 | JGI IMG/M metagenome (GOLD analysis project Ga0182024, IMG submission 120480) | Permafrost microbial communities from Stordalen Mire, Sweden - P3-2 metaG (Illumina Assembly) | ecosystem: Environmental > Terrestrial > Soil > Wetlands > Permafrost | place: Sweden: Stordalen...
AAGTGCTGCGTAGCGTGGTCAAAGACGTCCTCGTTGGGCCTCAGCGCGTCGTCATCCGACACTCGATCCCGGGGGTCGATCACCCCTTTCGACCCGCCGGTTATCGGTTGCGTTTGAGGTGTCATGGGTGATCCCTGGGGCGTCCCCGACACACTGTCGGACATCACCCCGTCCTCGAGTACCCCGGCTCGCAACCAACTGTGGATCAGCTTCAGCATCGACCTGTCCCGTACCCGTTTGCCCACCAGGGCCATGAGCACGTCGTGGTCAATGGAGCCGAAGCAGTCCGACACGTCGGCATCGAGCACCCAGTCCGCTCCCCGGTTGGCCTCGACCCGGATGGCCTCGATGGCCATGTGGGCCGAACGCTTCGGGCGGAACCCGAAGCTGCACGGCAGAAAGTCGGCCTCGAAGATTGGTTCGAGGACGATCTTGGCCGCCGCCATCACCACCCGGTCACGGACGCAAGGGATGCCGAGGGGCCGGGTGGCGCCCGGCTTCCCCGACTTCGGGATGTGCACCCGCCGGAGCGGCTTGGGGCGATAGGTCTTCGCCTTCAGCTCACCAACGAGGGCTTCGAGGAACTCCCCCACCCCGGAGTCCTCGACGTCATCGACAGATACGCCGTCGACGCCGGGGGCTCCTCGGTTGGCTGCCACGTGGCCCCATGCTCTCCACAAGATGTCGCTGCGGGCGACGTGGTTGAACAGGGCATGGAACCGACGGGCGGGATCCTGCTTGGCACTGCGGTAGAGCACGCGTTGGAGCGCTCGAACCCGGTCGACGCCTTCGGCATCGCTGATGGACCTAGCCGATTGCTCGGCACTCATCAGAGCTCCTCATCTCCTTCGTCGTGCATCGGTGAAGCAGGGGCCCTTCGCTCGGGACAGGTTGTGTTGTCCTGCCCGTCGTCACTACTACGGCCCCCTCCGACTCCCTCTCGACTGCCTGCCATTTCCCTTGCGGTTATAGGAAGGCGTGCTTCCCGGGCCGCAGGCCCGGGGCCGAGGAGGGTCTCTCCAGTTCCAAGGACAACCTTCTGACCATTCCACGCCCACTACGCCGGGAGGTTCTTGGGCACCTGCTCCAGGTCCAAAGGTGCTTTCCGTGGCCTTCGCCCTCTCGATAAAGGCTCGGCTCCTCCTTGGTCCCCCCTCTCGGGCGGATCGGGTGTGACGACGCTTGTCAGGCTTCACTTGCGTTGCGGACTGGTCAGTTGCCACCGCCTTCATGCGGTGTCGTCGCTCCGCTTCGACAACGGGATCTCGCCCGTCGCCGGGAGCCAGCTACCGGGGACCCTGGCGTCTCCCCGAGCCGGACTTGCACCGGCTGGCTGTCCTCAGCTTGTCGCTGGGTTACGCCATGCCAACCTCCTTGTCGTCATGGCGCCCAAGCTGCTGGACGCACATCGGGATCACCCGAACTAGGTCGTCGAGCCCACCGCCTCGCGGCGCTCGGAACTGCAAGCTGCAAGAGTGCACTCGAGCCCCGTCAGGGGCCAGGCTTCCATCCGGTAATCGCGCTGGCGATCAGAGCGTCTTACCCTCGTTCGAGCGATTCCGAGCACGATACGCAGCTTGGCGGGCAGCCCTGTTCGGGGAGATCCTCGGGCGGCCTACAGGCCGACTCACCGTCCTACTCCGGCTCCGTCGCCCAGCGAATGGCCCAGTCCCGTGGGACAATGCCCGCTATGGACATGCGCTGCGCCGACTGCGGTTGCCTCGTCGATCGGGGAGGAGTGGTCGATCGGTGCGGAGACCCTGAGTGTTGCTGCAAGGACCTCCCCGACACGCGATATGACCCCGCTTGACCCTGACGCAACGGCAGAGCTGGTCCGTGCCATCCATGGCGGCGACGTGGAGAGAGTCCGGCGTCTTGTCGCACATCGTCCCGACAGTGTGACCGGCCCCCTTGGTGGACCGTTCAAGAGCCGGACGGCGTTGCACATCGTCACGGACTGGCCTGGCTACTTCCCCAACGGCCCCGAGATTGCCCGACTACTTCTAGAGGCCGGTGGCGATCCCAACTACCGAGATCCCGAGCCACGCTCCGAGACACCGCTGCATTGGGCGGCGAGCAGCGATGATGTCGATGTGGCCGTCGCCCTCATCGACGGTGGCGCAGACATCGAGGTCCCCGACGGCTCCATCGGGACTCCGCTCGACAACGCCATCGGCTACGGCTGTTGGCACGTTGCCCGCCTCCTCGTCGCGCGAGGTGCCAGGGTTGACCAGCTGTGGCACGCAGGGGCGCTTGGCATGCTGGAGCGCCTGGGGGAACTTCTGGCCGCCGACCCGAATCCAGAGGAGGTATCCCAGGCCTTCTTTCACGCCTGCGACGGCGGTCAGCGGCCAGCCGCCGAACGGCTTCTGGCCGCAGGTGCCGACCTCAACTGGAAGCCCAACTACGCGAATGGCTCCCCGCTCGACGCGGCGAGCCACCTAGACACCCGTCAGGAGAACGTGGTCACCTGGCTGAAAGACCAGGGCGCTCGTTCCGAGTCTGTGTAGGGCGAGGTGTTCGAGGGCGTCGGCGGGGGGCACTGACGCGGCGGGAAGCCCGAGGTGACGGCCAATCAAAGCGTAAATCCAAGGAGAGTCTCGATGACGAACCACGCCATATACGAGTACGTTCCGCACGAACGGACCAAGACGAAGCTCGCGGGTGGTCCGGTCGGGCCCTTGAAAGTTACCCAACAGCTCCCGTCGGGAAACGTCGCCGCTCGGTTCAATGCTTGGTTCGCGGTGAAAGTGACCAACGGGGTTGGCACGATGTGGTGTGCCTATGCCTTCGCCGCGCTGGCCTGTGTGAGCTTGCCCTCGGCCGTCAGCGCACGCAGTCCGGTCGTGCTGGTGTCCTGGGTCTCTCAGACCTTCCTGCAGTTGGTCCTCTTGTCTGTGATCATCGTCGGTCAGAACGTGCTCGCCGCCGCTGCCAACAAGCGGTCCGAGGCGACCCACAACGATGCCGATGCGGTGCTCCACGAGGCAGTGAAGATTCAAGAGCATCTTCTCGCTCAGGACCACGTGCTCGCAAACCTGATCGACAACTTGGCGAGGGTTGAAGCGCGATCCTCCTCGTGAACACTCGGAACGTTATGAGGATATGCGACACGTGGCCATCGCTGTCCGAAAGGTAGATTGCCCGTCATGTCCGAGGTACCGACAGACGAGCCCGGAGCCGACGTCTCAAGCGCATCCTCGAACGCGGGTACTCCGATGGAGGCGACCCCTGACGACGGGACCGAGACTCCTCCGTCACGAGTCGAGCGAAGGCGGTTGGCCCGGAATGAGGGTTCCCGGAGGCGCGAGCACATTGTCCTGGTTGCTGTGGGAAGTCTCGTGGGTCTGGTGGTCCTGATCCTCGCAGCAGGGGCGGCGTTTCTTTGGTACGAGAACAACCGCATCCACCGGGTCGATGTGAAGCACCTGGCGACCGTGCAAGCCCGGGGAGCTCAGAAGGACGTGCAAAACATCCTCCTGATCGGCTCCACGACTCGGTGCGGACTCAAGGAGCAGAGCTCCGCCTTCGGCCTGTGCGATCAAGGGGTGACGGGTGTCAACAGTGACGTGGTGATGATCCTCCACCTCGACCCCGATCACCATCGGGCGTCGATCCTGTCGATCCCGCGAGACACCTTCGTCCCCAACGCCCGACCTGACGGAGTAAACAAGATCGACGCCGCCCTGGGCGCACCCGACGGCCCCGGCCAGCTCATCGCAGCCATCACCGAAGACTTCGGGATCCCGATCCAGCATTACGTTGAGCTGAACTTCGACAGCTTCCAGGGAATCGTCGAAGCGCTCGGCGGGATCCGGATGTACTTTCCGCTCCCTGTCTACGATCAGCAGTCGTCGCTGTATATCCCGAGCACGGGCTGCATGACGCTCAACGGTTTTCAGGCCCTCGCCGTCGTGCGGGCCCGGCACCTCCAGTACGAACCGTCAACGGATCAGGGGGTATCGCGATACGACTGGCCCTATGACCCGCAAAGCGACCTGAGCCGTATCCGTCGCGACCACGAATTTCTCCGGGTCCTGGCCTCGTCGGTGGCCACGCGTGGGCTCGGGAACTTTGTCACCGACCTCCGGCTGATCGACTCCCTGGCCGGCAACCTCGAGGTCGACAACAATTTCTCGGCGACAACAATGGCCAATCTGATCCTCGAGTTCCACAGTGTCAATGCCAACGCTGCCCCCCAATACACGCTCCCGGTTGTCGAGGACGGACAGGGATACTTCTACCGAGGTGGCGGCTACGGCGATGTCGTCTTTCCTGTACAACCCCAAGATCAGGAGGTCGTGTCTGAATTCTTGGGCACAAAGCCGAACGAGGACGCATCGGGACGGGCCCTTCCTTCACCGGGATCGTTCACCGTCGCCGTCGAGAACGGGAGCAGCCTCTACAACCAAGGATCGCAAACGGCAACTGCCCTGAAGCAGCTCGGCTACGACGTAACCTCCGTTACCGACACCACGGCGGGTGCGTCGACCACCGAGGCGACTGTTCTCTATTCCAAGCCGGATCAGTTGGCCGATGCGCTTCGGCTTCAGTCGGCACTATCGGGACTGGCGGTCATCGGCTACGACCCAGGGTTGATCAGCAATGGTGCGGAAGCATCCTCCGGTGGTGCCCTTGGGAGTGCCGGTCGGGCAACCGGCTCCGCTCCCAATGCCACCATTGACGTGGGCTCGTCCCTGCCGACATCGCAGAGCGCGGACGTCGTCCTTGTGACGGGCTCCAACTTCGCGATCAGCTCTCCAACGACCTCTTCCCCGTCGACGCCTGTGCCGGGCTCGTCCTCGACCACTACCGGCGTGTCGTCGGGCGAGGCCGGGGGATCGACCACCACGACGATCAGTGCGAGTCCCCTCGCCAACAACCCGAACCTCGCGGCCCCCTCGGGCTCGACCGAGCTTCTCCAGCCGTGGGACCCACGATCGTGCACGCCTAGCGGGGGTGCGGGTCCATAGAGCGGATTCGAGCGTCTTGGTAATCCCTCTCCCAGGGCCCGCCCTGCGCGACGATGAACGTCATGGCCTCCTGGGAGTCGCATTGGCACAAGCACCCGGGGGTGCGATCAGGCGATCAGCTCTCTCTCGGCGAGCGAGCGGCCGACCGCATGCGCAACATGATGGGGTCTTGGCCCTTCGTGTTCTCCTTCTTCGGCATCATGGGCGTGTGGGTGCTTCTCAATACCGTTTTCTTGCAGCACATTCTCAGCAGAAAGGCCTTTGACGCATACCCCTATATCCTGCTCAACCTGTTCCTCTCCATGCTCGCTGGCGTCCAGGCCGCGGCTCTGCTGATCGCGGCAAAGCGTGCTGACGCAATCTCCTCAGAGATCGCTCTTCATACCGAACGCAACACAGAGGATATGAAGTCGCTGATCGCGGAGAACACCACTCTTACCTCGCAAATCAAGAAGAACACCGACATTCTCGATGAGATCCACCTGCATGTGGCCAACATCGGCAAGAAGGTTGGCGCAGACATGGGTCGCTTCGCTCCGGGTGCCGCGCCCCCAACACCAACCTAATCCGATCTTGGCGGCTCCTCGTTGTGGGACAGGATCATCGTCTACTCGTCGTCTCGACGTTCTTCTGCTAGAGCGATGTCGAGGTCGGGCCCGTTATTGATGTCGCGGAAGTAGTCACAGTCGGCGTGCAGTCACCTGCGTGGGCTCGCGCCGCGCACTGGTCACCAATCGGCGCGGCGCTCGACATCGATGAGCGACCTCTCGGTGCCTCGGGAGTCGACGGACATCAGTTCAGACTGACCGCGACTTGCCGTCCCGTCGACCGGCATGTCGCAGTCAGCCCAATCAGTTGTCGGGATGCCACCTGCGTGGCTCAGTAGGACGTGTCTTCGATGACGGTCAGGTCGACGAACTCCGCAGGGCCTTCGAAGATCTCCGCCATCGTCGCCCTGGCGACCTGCAAACGCTCCTCTCGGCGCGGGTCCTGCTCGCGCTGGCGAGCTTTCTCTTCACTGTCGAAGAAGACGATGTTGAAAATCCGCCGTGGGTCGTTGTCGTCCCGGAGAGCTATCGTTCGCAGGAGACCTGTGTCCGGTTGCTCAGCTGCACGCAACTGCTCGTACAGGCTCGGAAGTTCCACTTCCTTGCCCGCCTTCAGGCGCATGGAGATGAGTTGTGCCCACATAAGAGAACCCTCCGGTCGTGAATGGAGACGACAGCATAACGCTCGTGGCGCGCTGATTCCCCGGTGTTCATCCCTGGCTGTCGGACCCCGAGTCAGCGTCTTGCTTAGGGGTAGGGCGCTCATGATGAGCGCTAGCCTGAGCTCTTTCTCAGAGACAATGGGAGGCTCAGGTGTTGATCTCGACGATGAACGACCTACCTGGTTACGAGGTCACCGACGTCCTCGGTGAAGTTTTCGGTCTTACGGTCCGGAGCCGAAATGTCGGGTCCCAGATCGGAGCGTCGTTCAAATCACTCGCCGGTGGCGAGCTCAAGGGCATGACGAAGAACCTGATCGCCAGTCGCCAGGAGGTCACCGAGCGAATGGTGCAAGAGGCCGAGGCCAAAGGCGCCGATGCCATCTTGGCCATGCGCTTCGACACCTCGGAGATGGGCGGCAACTGGACCGAGATCTGCGCCTACGGCACGGCGATCAAGTGCCGGAAGATGTAGGTCCGTCTGGACGGCGTCCAACTCGTCAGTGATCCACCAACGCGGATCTCGGTGGTTCGCTCAGCCCGCCTGGGCGTGGTCGCGGGCGGCGGCGGTAGCGGCGAGAAGGCGAATTGGCGAGACGGGCTTGTGGAGGCACTCGACGACAGTCGATCCGAATCGTGAACGGATCTCGGCCTCACTCCACTCCCCGAATCCCGAGACGACCACCACGGCGGGTGGCTCGTTGAGCTGCTCGAGCAGAGTCGGCCCGTCCATGCGAGGAAGCCCCAGATCAAGGAGCATCACGTCGATCTCGCGCCGACGAAGCCTCTCCAGAGCCTCGACTCCGTCGGCCGCCTTCACGACGACGTAGCCCTCGGCCTTGAGAATGGCAGCGGTCGTGTCTCGTAGGTCTTTCTGGTCATCGACGACGAGCACGTTCAGTTGACTTTGGCCTTGTCTCATGGTTCGCATTCCTTGCTTCTCCGCAGTCACAGAGCGTCCGAGGCGACGAGCCCGCATTGCGATTGCGGCGCGGAAGCCGTTTTCAATGCGCTCCAGCCCGCCGCGCAGAGACCGTGAGCGTCGCTCCCGAAAGACCCCGATGGACGCAGGCAGCTCCCGCATCTTGGATCGAGCGAACTGACGGTGGTCGAGGGGCTCATGTTTCTCCTGTGCGCGACGAGGGGCTACGCCTTGTCCGGACCCGGTGTGGCTCTCAGACCACCATGGACTGGACTGCACCCCCTGGCAACCGAAGAACCACCTGGACCGGGGCCGGGTATTCCACGCAGTCCTGGGTCAGGAGGGTGCGTCACGCCCAGTCGGGCCCAGGCCGGCCTGCCTCGGCTCATTCCCAGCTGACTCACCGTCAGAGAACGTCGGTCAGCTCCCTCCACAGGCGTCCTGGCTGATCGAGCCCTGCATGGCGAAGACGACGCCCAACCGACCACCGTGAACCCGTCGTCGGTCCGAAAGTGCACGGGGGAGATTCGTTCGGGCTGGTCGACAACGGGCTCTACCCGTGGCATTCACCTTTTCGTACTTGTCGACTTCGTACTTGTCGACCGGTTCGTCGGGAACTCGAACACCACCGCGATTGCCATCGTCGCCTCCTCTTGGTCCACGATCGAGACTGTCCCGACGTTCGCGCAGAGCCCTCCATCGGGCACGGCGGGGGCCGATCGCCTCGGGCCCGGGGGCCGGCGCGACGGTATGCTCGAGGCCGGTCACCGACGTCAAGATCAATCGTGCACTCGCTTTCGGGGAGCGTGACAATGTCATGGTTGTCGAGGTCACGGGCGTGGTCATCGAGATTCGTCATTGCCCTGGTGCTCGTCGTGGCACTGTTCGGCTTCCACGCCGTACCTCGTGCCGAGGCGTCGACGTGGTGGAGCCCGCCACTCGGCAATCAGCCTTGGCAGTGGGAGCTCAGCCACCCGTTGCGCCTGACCAATTCACACGACATGGGCACGAACGACAAGCTCCCGAGCGGGAAGCGGGCGCCGGCCCCCGTCATCTATGACATCGACGGCATCATCAATCCGAGATCGACGGTCACCGCCCTGCACGCGCAGGGAAAGCATGTCGTTTGTTACGTCGAGGTGGGGGCCGCCGGGAACTACTACTCCGCCGGGCAGGAAGGCGTATCCACGTCGTACTACCAACAGCTTCACGCCGCCGGGGTCTTCGGGAAGAAGGTCCCCGGCTATCCGGAGTACTACCTCAACATTCAATCCGCCATGACGGTCTCGATCATCGAGTCGATGATCGACAAGCAGTGTGCGGCCAAGGGGTTCGATGCCGTGGAGACCGACATCGACGAGGAGTACACCGACGCCTCGGGCTTTCCCCTCACGAAGGCCATTGAAGAGTCGTATATGACGACGCTCGCCAACTACATGCACGGTCTCGGGCTCGGGTGGTGGATCAAGAATCCCGACGACACCGGTGACAGCTACGCCACTGACATGTACCCCCTGGCCGACGCGGTGCTGACCGAGCAATGCAACCAGTTCTCGACGTGCGGTGCACTGGCGGCCTACGTCGGGCACAAGGCGGTCTTCAACGCGGAATATCGTGCGAGCCCGGCGTCGTTTTGTCCCAAAGACGACCTCCGGGGGTTCAACGGTGCGAAATTCAACCTGGCCCTCACCGGTGTGAGGAAACCTTGTCGGTGAGGTTCTCCTGCGAGCCGACCGAATGACCGCACCCGGGCTGATCAGGTCGGCGCGCCGAACCCCTTCGGTGCCACCGTTCGGGCCAGGATCCCCAGCGTGGCTCGCAACGCTCCTTCGGAGATGACCGGGAATATCCCGCCGTCCTTCCAGACGGGGTCGATCGAGGACCAGTCGTAATACGACGTGACGAGCGTGCCGCCGTCGATGGGCGCCAGCGTGTAGCCGTAGATGTGGCCCATCGGCGGGCGGATCTGGCCGAGGATCGTCCATGCGATCTCGCGGTCGGGCACCAATGTGGTGATCGTGACCGTCACGTCATAACGGCCCAGTGGATAGTCGTTCAAAGACTCGCGGTCCATGTGCACAACGAAGCTGTCGCCGACCGCGGTCACGGGCTCCCCCGTGGCCTCCATCAACATCCCCGAGCTGTCGATCGCCACATGACCCTCGGGGTCGCACAAGAACCGGAAGATGGTAGCGGGATCCGCCGCGATCGGCCGCTCGACCGAGAGACGCTCGCTCGTCATCGGTGCATCCTGCCACAGGTCGTGGAAGCGATCGCCGTCACCACCGAGCCCGTGGTCTCGTGATCAGGGAAGTCGGCGGCTGAAGCGGACCTCGTCGACGGCGATGTTCCAGACCTCGGCCGACCGCTGGTGGCCGTCGATCGCCCACCCGTCGGCACGGTAGAAGTGTTGCGCACGATCATTGCCCGAGAGCACCCACAACACGCCTGTGCTGAAACCGCGTCGGCCGAGTTGCTCCCGGGCTCGTGCCATCAGCCGGCGTCCCACCCCGAGTCCCCATGCGTGGGGATCGACATAGAGGGCGAGGACCTCTCCCGCACCGGCGACATCGGCGTCCCGGGAAGGTCCGGTGGTCACGAACCCACAGATGGCACCGTCGTTGACCGCCACCAGGGTCGAGGGCAGATCCGGGCCCGTGGCGCCGAAGGTGTAGCGGTCCATCCGGTCCTCGGGACGAAGCCCGTCGAGATAGTCGTCGGGGAGCAAGCCCCGGTACCCCACCTGCCACGAGCGGACGTGGACACCGGCGACCTCGGCGGCGTCGTCGTGTCGGGCCGGGCGGACGCGCTGCACCCGGGCATTCTCGCAGTCGCCCGGGCCGCTCCCGGGAGGGCGGTGCGAGAAGCCCGACCGGGACGCCGCCCGGTCCGTGACCCTGGAGCGAGCGTCACCCGGCACGGCCCAGAGAACACGACCTGTAGGCGTTAGGCTTGGAAAACGCCACCATCGGGGGAGCCGGTGGCGCTGGGGAGATGCATCATGCGCAGGGGGGGAATCGGGGTGGCGCTGTTCGTGCTCGCCCTGTCGACGGTGACGGGATGCTCGCTCCCCGTGGGCTCGTCCAACGCCTTGGGCCTCTTCGTGTCCTCGCAGAGCCCGAGCGACGTCAACGCTCTCGCCGGCAAGCTCGGTGTGGCGGTGCAGGGGATCTCGGGCTACACGAGTCAATCCTCGTGGAGTGCCATCGGCACCTACCAACCGCCGTCGACGTCGCTACGCCTCTATCTCGGGGTGAGCATGTCGCCGAGCAACGGGAGCCCGGCGCAGACCCCCTCCAATCTCGGCGTCTACCAGCAGTTGGCGCAGAACCTCGTCAACGGTGGGCAGTCCTACGCCATCCTCCGCATCGGGTGGGAGTGGTCCACCACGCGGTACTCGTGGGGGGTCCAGAACACCACACCCGCCCAGTACGTCGCCGCCTTCGACGACATCGTCACCACCATGCGCAGCGTGCCGGGGCAGCACTTCCTCTTCGACTGGTGCGCGGCCGCGGATGAGACACCCACCAACGGCTCGTACGCGGCGTCGTATCCGGGCGACGGGTACGTCGACTACATCGGCACCGACCAGTACGACAACCCCGGCGACAGCTGGACCGCCACGCTCGATACCGTGGGCGGCCTGTCCTACACCGTCGCCTTCGCCCAGGCTCACGGGAAATACGTGAGTGTGCCCGAATGGGGCCTCAACGGCGCCGACGACCCCGCCTTCATCAACGACATGCACGGGTTCATCGCGAATCCGGCCAACGACGTCGGCTACAGCTCGTATTTCTCCTACGACGGTGTCGTCGACTCCGACATCACCCAGTTCCCCAACTCCGAAGCGGCGTTCAGCCAGGACTTCAAGTAGCCCGCCCGAGCTCGAGTGGGCTCGAGTGGGCTCGAGTGGGTCAGTCCGTGAGCTGGCTCATGAACTGGTTGAGGTCGAAGTAGTCCCGCCACGCCTTGATCAGGCCACCGTCCAACTCGAACGTGCCCATGACCGGAAGGCTCACCGTGCGTTGCGCGGAGACGAAGTGGTCCACCCGCTCGGTGAGCACCACGTCGCCCTGGGCCACCGCATGGCGGACCTCGAAGTCGACCCGGTCCCATCCCGCGGTGAACCCGACGATCATCTCCCGGATGTTGTCGCTCCCGACCACCGGGTCCACGGGAATGTTGTGGTAGACGGCATCGGGGTCGAAGTACGCCATCATCTCGTCGATGTCGAGCTTCGACCATCCGGCACAGAAGTTCAGGACGACATCAAGCGGCGGTGTGGACACGGCGTCACCTCTCGTCGGCGTGGTTGTCAATGCGTAGCACCACGGGCCCGGGCTCGGCATCTTTGCGCAACATGGCCACAAGATGACCACGTTCGGTGCCATGCTGGGACGGTGCGGGCCGATCGTCTCGTCGCCACCCTCCTCTTCCTGCAGTCCCGTGGCCGGGCCACGGTGGCCGAGGTCGCGCTGGAGCTCGAGATCTCGGCGCGGACAGCCCGGCGGGACCTCGAGGCGCTGGCCATCGCGGGGGTCCCGGTGTACTCGCAAGCGGGGCGGGGGGGCGGCTGGTCGCTTGTCGGCGGGGCGCGCACCGACCTCAGCGGGCTCAACGCGGCCGAGGCCCGGGCCCTGTTCCTCGTGGCGGGCCCCGGCGCGGCGACTCCCGAGGTCAAAGCGGCACTGCGGAAATTGGTCCGGGCCCTGCCCGAGACCTTCCGGGCCAGCGCCGAGTCGGCCGGAGGAGCGGTCATCATCGACGCGTCGGACTGGGATCGACTTCCGGTCGACCCGCCCCAACATCTCGCCGCCTTGCAGCAAGCTGTCGTCGAAGGGGTCCAGATCCGGCTCCACTACGGGGGGCGTGACAAGGAGCCGGGCGAGCGGACCGTCCACCCCCTCGGGCTCGTGGCCAAACGCCAGACCTGGTACCTCATCGCCGACACCGACGCGGGCATGCGGACGTTCCGAGTCAGCCGGGTACGAGCCGTCGTCCTCACCGATCAACCCGTGCAGCGGCCCCCCGGCTTCGACCTCGCCGAGACATGGCAGGGCGTGCTGTCGACGCTCGACGAGCGTCGCACCCCGTGCGAGGTGACCGTGCTCGCCGATGCCGGCATCGTGGGCGTCCTGCGCGGCGTGCTGGGCACCCGACTCACCGTCGGTGACGTCGCCGACGACGGTCGGGTCACCCTCGAGGTCCGGGGGCACTCGGCCCACATCGTGGCGGCCGAGCTCGCCGGGTTCGCCGACCACGTCGAGGTGGTCGCACCCGACGCCGTCCGCCACCACCTCGCCCATCTGGGTGCCCGCCTCACCGACCGGTACGGAGCCGTCTGACCCACGGGCGACGCGTAGCAGTTGGGTCCGTTGACCGACCGGGGGCCGAGGTGTAGGAGTCAGGGCGTGGGAGAGCGGACAACGGCTGTCGTGGGCGTGTTCGCGTCGGCACTACGGAATCGGGCCTTGCGGCGCGTGGAGCTCAGCTACGGCCTGTTCACGGGGGCCGAGTGGGCGGTGTGGATCTCGCTCCTCGTCTTCGCCTACGAGCACGGCGGTGCGTCGGCGTCGTCGTTGATCGCTATCACCCAACTCGTGCCGAGCGCGCTGCTCGGCCCCCTCATCGGCGCCTTCGTCGACCGCCGCCGGCCCGGACGCATCCTCGTGGTCGGCTACCTCGTCCAGGGCGCCACCATGGCCGGCGTGGCCGTGTCGATCGCTACCGGCGCGCCGCGCTGGGTCGTCTTCGTGCTCGCGCCCTTGATCAACCTCGGCATCGCCGCCACGCGCCCTGCCCAGGCGGCCCTCGTCCCGTCGATCGTCCGTACCGCCGAGGAGCTCACGGCGTCCAACGTCATGGCGGGGTGGGTCGAACAGGCCAGCCGGCTGGTTGTCCCCGCGGTGGCCGGGCTGTTGCTGGCCATCGACGGGCCGGCCCTGTCGATCGGCGCCACGGCGGGGATGACACTGGTGGCGGCACTCCTCGTGCTCCGGGTACCGGGGCCGGCCGCGGGACCGAGCGACGTGGGGCTGGGGACGAAGCTGCGCGCCAACCTGTCGGCGGCGCGGCGCGACCGGACCACCCGGCTGCTGCTCTCGCTGACGGTCTTCTACCAATCCTTCGTGGGCGCGCTCGACCTCCTGTGCGTGATCCTCGCCGTCAGCGTGCTGCACCTGGGCCAGGGCGGCGCGGGCTATCTCAACGCCGTGATGGCGGCCGGTGGGCTCGCCGCCGGTGCGATCACGGCCATGGTGGTGGGGCGGCCCCGCCTCGTCGGATTCCTGGTCGGAGGGATCGTGAGCGCCACCATCGCCCTCGCCCTGGTGGCGGCGCGCCCCACGGTGGCGCTATCCTTCGTCCTGTTGGCGCTCGTGGGCCTGTCGGGCGCGGTGTTCGACGTCACCGGCCTGACCTTGCTGCAGCGCGCCGCGCCGTCCGATGCCCTGGCCGGGATCTTCTCGGTGCGCGAGTCGCTCATGGACGTGGGCCTCATGCTGGGGTTCCTCGTGGTGCAGGGCTCGGTGGCCGCGGGTGGGTACCGGACGGCCCTGGTGGCGCCGGCGGTCCTCACCGTCATCGGCGTGGCGATGCTGTGGCGGCCGCTGAGCGCCATCGACCACGCCGTCGACGTCCCGCAAGTGGAGATCCAACTGCTGCGCTCGATCCGGATCTTCGCGGCGCTCCCCGCTCCAGTGCTAGAGGGAGTGGCTCGCCGGCTCGTACCCGTCACCGTCGCGGCCGGCACCGTCGTGGTGCGACAGGGCGACCCGGGTGATCGCTACTACGTGATCGGCGACGGCATCTTGACCGTGCGTCGTGACGGTGTGCTCGTTGCCACGTTGGGACGGGGTGACGGCTTCGGCGAGGTCGCGCTCGTGCACAGCGTCCCGCGCCTCGCCACGGTGAACGCGCAGACCGATTGCCTGCTGTACGCGCTCGACAAGGAGCCCTTCGTGCTGCTGCTCACGGGTCATCCCGTCGCCGCCCAAGAGGCCGAGGCCATCACGACACGGCACATCGGGCACCACCACGACCCGCGGGAGGACTGAGGCGTCAGCCCGCGGCGTCGCTCACGTCGAGGGCGGCGGGCATCGGGCGCAAGCCGGCCTCGTCCTCGTGGGTCTGGCCCTGGACGAGTTGGCTCCGGCTGATGGCGACGACCCCGGCCACGAGCGCCCCCAGCGCCGCCGCTTCGATCACGATCGCCAGCGGTGACAGTTGGAGGTGTTCCTCGAAGATGAACACGCCGAGCAGGCTGGCGACGAGAGGGTCGACGATCGTGAATCCCGGTTGCGACGCCGCCAACGGCCCGGCCTGGAAGGCGTGGGCCGACAGCAGCATCGACGCCGCCCCCACCCCCACGAGGGCGTAGGGAGACCACGTCAGGAAGATGTTGAAACCGGAACCGGTGTGCGAGCTGAGCTCCTTGATCACCGCCGCCACGAATCCCCACGAGATCCCGGTCGCCACCCCGAGCGTTGCCGCCTTGCGCGCCGGCGAGGGCGGTGAGCCGCGCCGCATGGGGGTGAACGCCACGATCGTCGCCACCACCGACAGCCCGATCGCCGAGATCCCCGCGAACCACCACGACGCCGCCTGGGCATGGAGGTGGCCACCCGAGGGGCTGGCCGTGAAGAGAAAGACACCGAGGCCCGCCGCCATGGCGGCCGCGGCGAACCAGTCGTGGCGCGCCACCCGATTCGTCCCGATCAGGGCCATGTACGCGAACACGAAGAGCAGCTCGGTGGCGAGGATCGGTTGCACGAGGGCGAGGTCCCCGTAGTGCAGCGCCGCCACCTGGAAGACGAACCCCAGGATCATGCTGGCGATGCCGGCCACCCAGATGGGCTGGCGCACGAGATACAGCAGCAGTTTCGGGCTCAGGCGCTCACCACCGGGGGCGGTGGCGGCTCCCAGACGCTGGCACACCGACGACGTCGCGGTACAGAAGCTCGCGGCCAGCGCCAGCATCACCGCCTTCACCATGTGCCGACTCCCCGAGCCATTGGCCTTCCCGTGCCGTACCCCCCGCCCTACATGCTATTTGCTCGCCGGGGTGGCGCCCATCGACTGCTCAGCAGGGGTCGATCAACGCCGCACCCGAGCTCCGCAGCGCGAGGCGGGGCCGCACGCCGCTGGTCGGCGCCTCGGGTCCGACCAGCCGCCAACCCGTCCTGATGAGCAGCTCACCGAGATAGCGGGTGGCTCTGCTGTTGACCATGTGCGAGCCGGCCGGGCCCGCGCCCCGGGCGTCGTGCGATGCCCGGGCCCGAGCCGCGGCCCGGGTGAGCTCGTGACGCCGCTCCTCGGCCATTCGCTGCATCGTCCACGGGTGCATCACGGTCTCCTACCGACTCCTGCTCGAGAAAAGGACTTTGGGGGTGGAGGGTGTGCCGGTGGCACGACCTCCATGCCCTTGCATCATACGAATATATACGTATATAGTCAAATCACTATGCCTTCTCTGGACGACGCCGCTACCACCCGGCCCGGGCCTCGGGTGACGGTGCGCGCCTCGGCCCCCGTCGAGCTGTGCTGGGCCCTGCACGCCGCGCTCAAGCCCGAATTCCGCCTGGCGCACCCCGCCCTACAGGCGTTGTACGACGAGCATCCCGACCTGCTCGAGCAAGCGGCGACGTTCTGGGACGATGACGCGTCACCGGGTCTCGGCTTCCTCGAGTTTCTGGTCCTCGCAAACGAAGGTGGCGAGCTCTTCGCCGTCGACCTCGGTGGCCTGTTCTCCAAGCTCGAGGCGGTGAGCGCGAAAGCGCCACCGCACCTGTCGTTGACTTCCGAGAGCGACACCGATCGTCAGATCGTCATCGACCGCCTGGCCCGACTGCGTCGGTCGCCTCGGTTGCGAAAGAGCTATTACGCGTTGCTCCACGCGACGTGGAGCGCGATCGGCCCCACGTGGCAGCAGTGGGGGCGGCGCGCCGTCGAGACGGTGTGCGCCGACAAGCGCGAGCAGTTGGCGCGCGGCGCGCAGTGGCCCGAGATCACCCGGATCGAATGCGACATCGGCGACCTGCTGTCGCGCCTGATCGCCGCCCTCGAGGCCGACGACGGGGAGCTCGTGGTCATCCCCGCCTACTTCACCCACAAGAGCATGGTCTTCGACCTGCCCGGCCTCGTCTTGGTGGGCGTGCGCGCCGATCCTTCGGGTGCCGAGAGCAGGGCCCGGACCCAGTCGCTGGCCCGCCGGCTCAAGACCCTCGCCGACCCCACCCGACTGGGCATCGTCGACCATCTCGTGCAGGGCCCGAGCACGGTGTCCGAGCTGGCCCGCCACTTCGGGATCGCCCAACCGACCGCGTCGAACCACGTCAAGCTCCTGCGCGACGCCGGGCTCGTCACCGATGTCCGCACCGGCTCGCGGCGTCAGCTCGCCCTCGACCCCACCACCATCGAGGACCTGCTCGACCATCTCCGGGCCATGCTCGAGCCCACGCTCGACGGGGAAGCCCCGGCCACCCACCACTGAGCTTGGGCCTGCCCTGGGGCCGCGGCCGCGCCCCCGGCCGGTCGCGTTCTGTCCGGCTTTCCTTTCCGGCATTCGTGCCTGCCGCCGGGGAAAGCCCTTGCTCCGGAAATAAAGATAGATAAAACGGTAAATATCCCTTGACTGTATAAGTCCAGCGTGCGATACTAGAGGCATGGCCCCCGGTAACCGCAAGAACCCCCAGCGAGCAGCGTCCTCGGAGTCGTCCTACTCCCTTATGGAGTACCAGCGGGACTTCCCCGACGACGAGACCTGCCTGCGTTGGCTCTGGACGACCCGCTACGCCCCCGATGGCGAGCACGCCTTCTGCCCGCGTTGCGAGGCTACAACGTCGTTCAAGCGGTACGAGACGAAGCAACAGCGCCAGTCGTGGACGTGCACGACTTGCTCCCTGCACATTCACCCCACCGCGGGGACGATCTTCCACAAGTCGTCCACGGCGCTGCACCTGTGGTTCTACGCGATGTACCTCATGACGAGCACTCGTTGTGGCATTTCTGCCAAGCAACTTGAGCGAGAGCTGGGCGTGACCTACAAGACGGCGTGGCGCATGTTCACCCTCATCCGCAACGAACTGATGACCCAGGACGACGACGAAAAGCTCTCGGGCGTGGTCGAGATGGATGAGATGTACGTCGGTGGCAAGCCTCGCAACGAGGACCGACGTGCGTTCGCCAACGCTCGCAACCCTCGGTCGGCCGCGATCAAGTGGGGCATCGAGACCAAGACTCAGGTATTCGGGGCCGTCGAGCGCAGCAGAGTGCAGTGGATCGACGGAGAACCCCGTCCGACCGTCACGCGACACGGCAAGGTGGCTGCCTACGTCGTGCCGAGCAGAAGGAAAGCGACGCTCATGGGCCACGTCGCGAAGCGCGTGGACCCTGAGTCGGTGGTCTACACAGACGCTGCGCACACCTATACGTCGGTGCCTTCCAAGCGGCACGAAACGGTCGCACACCACGACCGCATCTACGTGAGCGGAGATGTGCACACCAACACCATCGAGGGATTCTGGTCGTTGGTGAAGCGCGGAATCGACGGCACGCATCACGCGGTCTCCCCGAAGTGGCTCCAGGGGTATCTCAACGAGTACGTCTGGCGATACAACCACCGCGACGACCCGCGGGCGATGTTCTTGTCGCTCCTCATTCGAGCCGCACGACCGTAGCCATGCGCCAACGACGGGCGATTCGGCTGGTTCCGCTGGCGATTGTCGTGTGCGTAATGTGGATCTGGACGCCGACGTTGAGGCTTGGACTGATCGTGATAACGATCTATTCGGTCGTCGCTCTGTTTGTTTGGCCGCGTTTGAGGCGAGCGTCCAGCCGCGATGACCGCTAGTGCTTGTCGCCGTTGCGACGCTTCTTTGAGGGTTTGGCGACCTTTTCCAAGTCACGGAACACGTCCTCCCGCGTCGGTATCGGGATTTCCACCGGATCGCCCTCGGCGGGGTTCGTCGGTTGCGTTGGTTCCGTGTCCTCGTCCATGCGCCTCCAAGGGTAGTTCGTGACCAAGCCGCCCGGTTATCCGTTGGTCGACGCGACTGCTCGGTACATGCGGGCACAGACGCACTTGAGCGCGATCTATAACGGTATTGAGACCAATCGGGAGAAGAACCGATACCGACTCCGGCGAGAACCCAATGCTGATGGATCGGAGCACGTCTACCACCTGGGCAAGATCGCGACTCCGTCGGCGCTCTTTGCCACTCAGGTGAGCGACTGTCTGCACAACCTGCGCGCCTGTCTCGACAACCTCGTCTATAGGCTCGCTGAACTCAACCAACAGACACTCGGAAAGACGGTATCGAAGACTGTCGCTGGGGGACTCAGCTTCCCGATCTGCAAGGACAGCGGCCCCTTTGAGGCCGCTCGTCCCGATGCTTTGAAGTGCACTAGCGAAGGCGCTAAGAACCTCGTCCTCAATTTTCAGCCCTACAACAGATCGCATCCTGTCGACACAGACCCGCTTTGGACGCTTCGAAAACTCCAAGACGTCGACAAGCACAGGTTTCTCGTGCGCCTCCAACTCGACATATTGACCATCAATTTCGACGTTGTTCCGGGATACGAAACCGAACTCGTCCCCGGACCCGCCTTCATGTACCCCAACCGCCGCTTGGAAGATGACGAGTGGTTGTGCACTGTCAACGTCAATCCACCGAGTCTTGAGACGGACTTCAATCTGAATCCGGACTTCCCGGTAGTTTTCGACAAGGGACCCGCCGAAGGGCAGAACGTGGTCTTCGGACTCAATGACATCAGAGTCCGTATCGGAGAGGTCCTCGGTGAGGCCCACAAGCTTCCGGAGGTCGCCGGAGCGCCCTAGCGCCTTCATCGGGACGAGCCCATTGCGTCCGCAACTACCCCTGACCAGGGCATTCCTATACACAGAAGGAATAAACGCGGATAAAACTATCTTTTATAGGGTGGGTCGGGAGCCGGCTCCGGGGAGGGTGTGCCATGGCGATCGCACTGGTGACAGGGGCGTCGAAGGGACTGGGGCGGGCGCTGGCCCAGGAGCTGGCCGAACGGGGCTGGTCCCTCGTGATCGACGCCCGCGACGGCGAGGCCCTGGCCGAGGCCGAGCGCACCATCCTCCCCCACCTGGCGCCGGACGCGTCGCTCGTCGTCGTGCCCGGCGACGTCGCCGACGCCGGGCATCGACGGGACCTGGTGACGGCGGCGGAGCGCCTCGGTGGCCTCGACCTCGTCGTCAACAACGCCAGCACGCTCGGCGCCACCCCGCGGCCGATCCTCGCCGCCTATCCCCTCGACGAGCTCGACAGGGCGCTGGCGGTCAACGTCGTGGCGCCCCTGGCCCTGGTGCAACAGGCCATGGTGCTGTTGCGCCGTTCGCCACGCCCCGCCGTGGTGAACATCACGTCGGACGCGTCGGTCGAGGCGTACGAGGGGTGGGGAGGCTACGGGCTGTCCAAAGCGGCGCTCGACCACATGAGCGCGGTCATGGCCGTCGAAGAGCCCTCTCTCCTGGTGTGGGCCGTCGATCCCGGGGACATGCGGACCCAGATGCACCAGGACGCGTTCCCGGGCGAGGACATCTCCGACCGCCCGTTGCCCGAGGAGGTCGTGGCCGACCTCGTGGGCCTCGTCGACGCGGGGTTGCCGAGCGGCAGGTACCGCCTGGCGGACCTGCGATCGACACGAGCGCGCGTGCTCGAGACGGAGTCGTCGTGACCACGCTCAGCCCCACCGACGCCGGCTTCACCGACGCTGGCCCTGTCGCCTCCGAACCAGCCGCCTCAGGCCCGGCCGATGCTGGCCCTGCCGCCTCCGGGGTAACCGGCGATCGCGCCCTGCGGGGCCTGCCCGCCTTCGTGCTGCCGCCCGAGCTCGAGGCGAGCACGCCGCCCGAAGCCCGGGGGATGACGCGCGACGCCGTCAGGATGCTCGTCGCCCATCAGTGCGACGGGAGCCTCGTCCACTCCCACTTCTCGGAGCTGCCGCGCTTTCTCGACGAAGGTGACCTGATCGTCGTCAACACGTCGGGAACCCTCGCCGCCGCGGTTCCCGGTGTCGATCGGGCCGGTCGCTCCCTCGAGGTGCACTTCTCGACTCGACTTCCCGCCGACCTGTGGACGGTCGAGCTGCGCACCGGGGACGAGCCGTGGTTCGGGGCCGAGGCCGGAGAGGTGGTCGAGCTCGACGGTGGTGGACGGGTCGAGCTTTTGACGCCCTATGCGGCGCACGCCCGGGGGGTGCGTCTGTGGATCACCGCGGTGGTGACGCCCGAACCGCTGCATACGTATCTGGCCGTGCACGGCCATCCCATCCGCTACGGGTACGTGCGCGGGAGCTGGCCCATCTCGACATACCAGAACGTGTACGCCACCGAGCCCGGCTCCGCCGAGATGCCGAGCGCGGGACGGCCTTTCACGCCCGAGGTCCTCACCCGCCTCGTGGCACGCGGGGTCGGCATCGCACCGGTCGTGCTGCACACCGGCGTGGCGTCGCTCGAGGCGTCCGAACCGCCGTACCCCGAGTACTACCGGGTGACGCGGGCCACGGCCCATCGCGTCAACGACACCCGGCGCGAGGGTGGACGCGTCATCGCCATCGGCACCACGGTCGTGCGGGCCTTGGAGACAGTGGTGGACGCGCGCCGCGAGGTGCATGCCGGCAGCGGGTGGACCGACACCGTCGTGACCCCCGATCGGCCGGTAACGTCTGTGGACGGGATGCTCACCGGCTGGCACGAGCCCGAGGCGTCGCACCTCGCCATGCTGGAGGCGATCGCGGGAAGATCACTGCTCGAGCGTTCGTATGCAGCGGCCATCTCCGAGGGGTACCTGTGGCACGAATTCGGCGACGTCCATCTGATCCTGCCGTGAGTGACCTCACCCCGACCGTCGAGCCGCCTCTGGCGACGATGCCCACCACGCGTCGTGCCATCCTGCTCGCGCTCAAGCGCAACGGCTCGATGCGCGCCGGCGACCTCGCCGGGCAGTTGGGGATCACCGTCGCCGCGGTGCGCCAGCAACTGGTGCGGTTGAGCGAGGACGAGCTCGTGACGCACCGCCGTGACCCCGAGGGCAGGGGCCGGCCGTCCCACTCCTACGAGCTGGCGCCGGCCGCCGAGATGTTGTTCCCGAAGCGCTACGGCGATCTCACCACCGAGCTGCTCGGCTACCTCGGCGGCCCCGACAGCGCCGAGGTGACCGAGCTCTTCGAGCAGCGCCGTCAGCGCCGCCTGGCAGGCGCGCGCACCCGACTGGAGACGATGAGCCTCGACGTGCAGGTGGCCGAGCTCACGCGCATCCTCGACGAAGACGGGTACCTGGCCGACGTCGAGCGCCTCGAGGACGGGGGCTGGCGCATCACGGAGCACAACTGCGCCATTCTGTCGGTGGCCACAGGCTTCCGCCAGGCGTGTTCCAGCGAGATCGCCTTCATCCGTGACGCCCTGCCCGGTGCCCGCGTCGAGCGCGTCGCCCATCTCATGGACGGTGCTCACGTCTGCGCCTACGAGGTCCACGCCTCGTAAGCTTGGCCCGCGACACCGACGCGAGAGGCCTGCATGGAGACGACGACCGACCAAGTCCCCCAGAGCAGGCTGGTGCGAACGGAGATCCCCGGGCCGCTGTCACGCCAGCTCATGGATCGGCGCAACGCCGCGATACCGGCCGGGGTGGGAACGACCCTCGGTGTGTTCGTGACCCGGGCCGCGGGCGGGATCATCGAGGACGTCGACGGCAATCGGCTGATCGACCTGGCATCGGGGATCTCGGTGACCAATGTCGGCAACAGCGCGCCGCGCGTCGTCGCCGCCGTCCACGAGCAGGTGGAGCGCTTCACCCATACCTGCTTCCAGGTGACGCCGTATCTCGGCTACGTCGAAGTGTGCGAGCGCCTCAACGAGTTGACACCGGGTGTGCACCAGAAGCGCACTTTCCTCGTGAACTCGGGGGCCGAGGCCGTCGAGAACGCCGTGAAGGTGGCCCGGTACGCAACGGGGCGCAGCGCTGTCGTCGCCTTCGATCACGGGTTCCACGGCCGCACCTTGCTGGGGCTCAGCCTCACGGGCAAAGCCATGCCCTACAAACAGGGATTCGGTCCCTTCGCCCCCGAGGTCTACCGGGCCCCGTACTCCGATCCCTTCCGGGGCACGGGCACCCTGGCCCAGACCATCGACGTCCTCGAGACCACGGTGGGCGCGGCGTCGATCGCGTGCGTGGTGGTGGAGCCGATCGCCGGCGAAGGTGGGTTCGTCGTGCCCGAGCCGGGCTGGCTCCCGGGCTTGGCGGAATGGTGTCGGGCCAATGGCGTCGTCTTCGTGGCCGACGAGATCCAGTCGGGCTTCGGCCGGACCGGTGCCTGGTACGCGTGCGAGCACGAGGGTGTCGTCCCCGACATCGTCACGACCGCCAAGAGCCTGGGCGGGGGCCTGCCCATCGCCGCGGTGACGGGACGGGCCGACCTCATGGACAAAGTCCATCCCGGAGGCCTGGGCGGGACCTTCGGGGGGAACCCCCTCGCCTGCGCGGCGGCACTGGCGGCGATCGACACCATGGAGAGCGACGGGCTGTTGGAGCGCGCCCGGAGAATCGGCGACGTGATGCTCGATCGCCTCCGGGCCATGGCCGCGTCGAGCCCCGCCGTCGGCGACGCCCGCGGTCGCGGGGCCATGGTGGCGATCGAGCTCGTGGGGCCCGACGGCATCACCCCGGACAAAGCGGCCACGGCCCGCGTGGCGGCGGCGTGTCACTCCCAGGGACTGCTCGTGCTCAGCGCCGGCACCTACGGCAACGTGCTCCGCCTGCTGCCACCGCTCGTGATCCCCGACGACCTGCTCGTCGAGGGCCTCGACATCCTGGAAACGGCGTTGTCCGCGGCCTGAGCGCCTCGGACGGCGACCGTCTCACGTCGCACGCGCCGTGTCAGGAGTCGAGGGACGACATGACGTGCTTGACGCGGGTGTAGTCCTCGAAGCCGTACATCGACAGGTCCTTGCCGTAACCCGAGTGCCTGAACCCCCCGTGCGGCATCTCGGCCACGAGAGGGATGTGGGTGTTGATCCACACACACCCGAAGTCGAGGCGCTTGGCCATCCGCATGGCGCGCCCATGATCGCGCGTCCACACCGACGACGCCAACCCGTACTCCACCCCGTTGGCCCACGCCACCGCCTCGTCCTCGTCGGTGAAGCGCTGCACGGTGATCACCGGTCCGAACACCTCCTGCTGGACGATGTCGTCGGACTGCACGACGTCGCTCACCACGGTGGGCTCGTAGAAGTACCCCCGCTCGCCGACCTGGTGGCCCCCGGTGCGCAGCGCAGCATGGGCGGGCAGCGCGTCGATGAAGCCACGCACCCGGGCCAGCTGGTCGGTGTTGTTGAGCGGCCCGAAGTCCGCTCCTTCGACATCGGGCCCCGCCACGGTCTGGCCCTGGGCCTGTTGCACCAGGGCGGCGGTGAAGTCGTCGTGGACCCGCGGCCCCACGAGCACTCTGGTGGCCGCGGTGCAATCCTGACCGGCGTTGAAGTAGCCGGCGATGGCGATGGCCTCGGCCGCCTTGTCGACATCGGCGTCGTCGAAGACCACGACCGGAGCTTTGCCCCCGAGCTCCAGATGGACACGCTTGATGTCTTGGGCGGCCGCCATGGCCACCTCTCGCCCGGCCCGCACGCTGCCGGTGATCGACACCATCTGGGGCACCGGGTGGGCCACCAGCGCCCGGCCCGTGTCGCGTCCGCCGCACACGACGTTCAAGACACCGGGCGGCACCCACTCCGAGACGATCTCGGCCAGGAGCAGCGTCGAGACCGGGGTGGTGGGAGCGGGCTTCAAGACGGTGGTGTTCCCCGCCGCGATGGCCGGCGCGAACTTCCACACCGCCATCATCATCGGGTAGTTCCAAGGCGTGACCTGGGCGCACACACCGATGGGCTCGCGCCGGACGTATGACGTAAAACCCGTCATGTACTCGCCGGCGGAGCGGCCCTCCAAGAGCCGGGCGGCCCCGGCGAAGAAGCGGATCTGGTCGACCATGGGGGGGATCTCCTCCGACATGGTCAGGGCCTTGGGCTTGCCCGTGTTCTCGCACTCGGCGTCGACGAGCTCTTCGGCCCGCGCCTCGATGGCGTCGGCGATACGGAAGAGGGCGAGACTGCGTTCCGAGGGCGTGGTGTCGCGCCACCCCTCGAAAGCACGGAGCGCCACCGCGAACGCCGCGTCGACGTCGGGCGGGCCCGAGTCGGGCATCGTGGCGAAGACCTCACCCGTCGAAGGATCCACGAGGTCGACGCCGGCCCCGTCCTTGGTGTCGGCGTACTCCCCGCCCACGAAATTCCTCAGCACGTGTCGGTCGCCCGTCATGGATGCTCACTCTCCCCGTCGTCGGGACGGCATTGCCCTCGACGGCCCACAATCGCACTCGCGGCGGCTGCGGACAAGAGAGGCCGGGCCCGGTGTCGACACGAGCTCGTGGCTTCGGGTCGGTGGTGGGCGCCGGTACTGTCGTGGCGAACAGGAGGAGCCCAGATGCGCGTGCTGGTGGTGGGGGCCGGTGGGGTGGGGACGGCAATGGCCCGGATCGCTTCTCGCCGCGAGGTCTTCGAGCACGTCGTCGTGGCCGACTACGCGCTCGAGCGCGCCCAACGGGCGGCCCAGGCTGCTGACGATCGGTTCGAGGCGGTCGCGCTCGATGCCTCGGACGAGGGCGCCATCGAGGGACTGCTACGGGACAAACGCTGCGACGTCCTCGTCAACGCCATCGACCCGCGCTTCGTGATGCCATTGTTCAATGCCGCACTGCACGCCGGGGTGCATTACCTCGACATGGCCATGTCGCTGTCACATCCCCACCCCAACCGCCCCTACTCCGAGACCGGGGTCAAGCTCGGTGACGAGCAGTTCGCCCTCTCCGCCGCATGGGAGGCACGCGGACAGCTGGCGCTGGTGGGCATGGGCGTCGAGCCAGGCCTGTCCGACGTCTTCGCCCGGTACGCGGCGGACAACCTCTTTTCGGAGATCGACGAGATCGGCGTGCGCGACGGTGCCAACATCGTCGTCGAGGGCTATGAATTCGCGCCCACGTTCTCGATCTGGACGACCATCGAGGAGTGCCTCAACCCGCCCGTCATCTGGGAGCGCGACCGGGGATGGTTCACGACCGAGCCCTTCAGCGAGCTCGAGGCGTTCGAGTTCCCCGCCGGCATCGGCACCGTCGATTGCGTCAACGTGGAGCACGAAGAGGTGCTGCTCGTGCCGCGCTGGGTGGACACCCAGCGCGTGACCTTCAAGTACGGCTTGGGTGAGGAGTTCATCTGGGTGCTCAAGACCCTGCACAAGCTCGGCCTCGATTCCACCACCCTGGTGGACGTCGGCGAGGCCAGGGTCTCGCCCCGCGACGTGGTGGCGGCGTGCCTCCCCGATCCGGCCGAGCTCGGCGACAAGATGCACGGGCTCACGTGCGCCGGAACCTGGGTGGCGGGAACCGGCCCGGACGGCGATCCCCGCGAGGTGTACCTCCATCACGTCGTCGACAACGCCTGGACGATGGCCGAATACGGATCGCAGGCCGTGGTGTGGCAGACGGCGGTCAACCCGGTCGTGGCGCTCGAGCTCATGGCCACGGGGGCGTGGTCGGGTGCGGGCGTGCTCGGCCCCGAGGCGTTCCCTGCCGATCCGTTCCTCGAGCTCCTCGTCGATCACGGGGTGCCGTGGGGTCTCGACGAGCGCAGGCCCCGACACCCCTGACCTGGTCCGGTCAGGGGTGGGCGGTCTCGTCGGGCCAGGGCGGGAGCGACTCGAGCGGTGGGTCACCGAGGTCGAGGTCCCGCAGGGCGTGCTCGAGGACGAGCTCGGACAACTCCGCCGCGCTGGCATCGAGGATCCTGGTGTTGAGCGCCACCCGGCGGGCTTCTGCCTCGGCGACGGCGAATCGCTGCTCGAGACGACGACGACGACGGGTCCAGTGCAGGATCCCTGCGGCCGCGGCGCAACCAAGAAGCAGTGCTTCTGCGGCCAGCGCGAACGCCAGGGCCGTGGTCACCCCCCCACCCCCATCAAGACCAAGGGTACTGCGAATCGACGCCTTCGGCCCGGGGGTCGTCCTCAGTCCTCGGCGGGCACCACGAGAACGGGCACGGTCGAGCGGTGCAGGAGCTTGTGGGGCACCGAGCCGAGGATCGCGCCCACGATGGGACGCTCCCCGCTCCCGCCCACCACGATGACCCGGGCCTGGCGTTCGAGCGAAGCCTCGAGGAGGGACTCGACGGGGCGAAGCGGAGCCACGACGGGCTCCACCGCCACCGACGCGTCGATGGCCTTCGCTTCTTGGACCGCCTGAGCGAGGTGGCCGTTCCCGATCTTCTCGAGCTGGAACTTGTAGTCGGCGGTCTCACCTCCCATCGGGTTCGGCTCGTACCCGAAAACGATCGTGAGCGGAGCGTCGAAGGCCTTCGCCACCGCGACCGCCACCCGCAGGGCCGCGTTCGACCCGTCGGACCCGTCGTAGCCGAGGACGATGTCGCCGGCCATCAGTCGGTCACCGGGGTCACGCCGGGCGTAAGCGGTGGGGCCGGCGAATCGACCGTCTCGGCCATCTCCCGGTCACGCCGGAAGAAGTCTGGGTGGCGGACCATCCAGATCAACATCAGCGGTATCCCGATGATCAGCAGGCCAACACCGAGAACGAGCGGTGGACCGAGGCCTTTCTTCACGTAGAAGTGCTGGTGCAGGAAGGTGAAGTTGAAGTGGATGAACGGCAGCCACGCCTGATTCCCGGTGGAGGAGTTGACGGGGTTGGAGTAGTAGAAGACGGCGATCACGAAGAGGACGGTCAAGATGGCAGCGCCAATGAACGGTGCGAGGCCGATGAAGATGAAATTCTTCACGCTCTTGAAGATGTGGCGGCGGTAGTAGAACACGCAGGCGAACCCCGTAAGGCCGTAGTAGAACGCGATCCCGAACCCGAGGGCGAGGATCGAGTTCTTGAGGACGTCGTTGGGGCTGATGAGGGTGAGGGCGACGTACCACACAACCGAGACCGCTCCGAACATCAGAGTGGAGAATCCCGGCGACAGGTACTTGGGATGGATGTCGGCGAAGCGGTTGGGAAACGCCTTGTGCACGGCCATCGACAGCGAGGAGCGGGCCGCCGGCAGGATGGTGGTCTGCGTCGACGACGAGGCCGAAGTGAGCACGCAGATGATGAGCAGCTTGTTCCACGGCGATCCGAATACGGCGGTGCCGAGAGCGTTCAGAACGTCGTTGTAATTGTTCGGGTTGGCGAGGAACCCGGCGCCGTGGAAGGACTGGGCGGCGACCGACACCACGACGTAGATCAGGAGCAGCACCAGCGTGGACATCAGGGCGGCGCGGCCTGGGGTCCGCCGCGCGTCCTTGGCCTCCTCGTTCACGGTCACGGCCGTGTCCCAACCCCAGTAGATGAAGACCGCCAGCAGCATGCCGGCCGACAGAGCACCAACGGGGTGGATCCTGAAGGGGTTGAGCCACTCGAACGATGGCCGGACGCTGTGGGCCACATGGCCGCCATAGACCTTGGCCAGCGCCACGACGGCGAAGACGAAAAGGATCACGATCTCAGCGCCCAACAGGGCCACCTGGGTCCGAGCCGACAATTCGATGCCTATGAAGCAGATAGCCGTCATGACGATGATCCAGACCACACCCACGAACGTGACCCAAAATCCCGACGAGTTGGCGGCGATGCCGTGCGCGCCGAACAACGAGAATGAATAGACACCGGCGATCGAGGCCAGGTTGGGCATGACCACGAGGTCGGTGACCAGGATTGCCCAGCCCGCAATCCATCCTGTCTTGGGGCCGATGGCCCGCGTCACCCATGTGAAGGTGGTACCGCAGTCGGGGTCGGCGCGGTTCAGGTAGTAGTACGCGGCGGCGATGAACAGCATCGGAACGAAGGCCACCAGCATCACCGCCGGCGACTGGATGCCCACGACGAGGGCCACGAAGCCGAGGGTTGCCGCCAGGCTGTAGGCCGGGGCCGTGGAGGCGACGCCGATGACCAGGCTCGAAACCAGGCCCAACGCTCCGGTCTTGAGGCCCTTGCCGCCCGGGGCCTCGCTCGTCTGCTTTGCTCCCAGTTCCCCGGAGTCTGCGGTCGTCGTCGTCAATTGACCTCTCCCCCGTCGCGCTGCGAGCATATTCGCAGACGAAATCTCGGCTGACAAGCAATTTCGTTGCATAATGGGCACAACGGCCGCCGATTTCGCATGGCAGCTCCGATCGTCCGACCGGGGCAGAAGCCGACTTGGCGGCGGGAAGGATCTGAGCGCGATGGGCGAAACCAATCAGTCCACGAGGCCACCCGGAGCTGGTGCCGATGACGAGCGCTTGGCGGCCCGGGCCCGCGAGCTCTACGCCAAAGAGCACGCCGCACTTCTCGAGGCGACGCCCGCGTCGCGACGGCTCTTCGAGCGCGCCACGAAATCACTGCCTCTCGGCGTCACATCCTCGTTCCAAGCCGCGGACCCCTACCCCATCTACCTGGCCCGTGGCCTCGGAGCCGAGGTCTGGGACGTCGACGGCCGGGACTACTTCGACTTCCACAACGGCTTCGGGTCGACGGCGGCGGGCCATGCGCACCCTCGCATCGTCGCCGCCATCGAAGGCGCGGCGAGGTCCGGCACGCAGTTCGCGGTCACGACAGAACCCGCCGTCGCCCTGGCGGAGGAGCTGTGCCGACGGTTCCGGCTCGAGCGCGTCCGGTTCACCAACTCCGGGACCGAGTCGACCATGGACGCCATCCGTCTGGCGCGCGGCGTAACGGGCCGTGACGTGATCTGCAAGATCGAAGGCGCATATCACGGCCATCACGACACGGTGATGTTCTCGGTAGCCCCCAGCCTGAGCCTCATCGAGGCCACCGAGCAGACCGGCTCGCACCCACCGGCGTCCAAGGGCATCCCCGTAGAGATGGAGAAGTGGACCTTGGTCGTGCCCTACAACGACCTCGGTGCCCTCGAGCGGCTCCTCGCCGAGCGCAGTGACGAGATCGCGTGCTTCATCCTCGAGCCCGTCATGATGAACATCGGCATCGTGCTTCCCCAACCCGGCTACCTCGAGGGGGTGCGCGAGCTGTGCACGCGCCACGGCGTAGTGCTCATCTTCGACGAGGTGAAGTGCGGAGCCACCATTGCGGCCGGCGGGGCCATCGAGCGCTTCGGGGTGCAGCCGGACCTGGCGTGCTTCGCCAAGTCGGTCGGCGGCGGGGTCCCCGCCGGCGCCTTCGGCGGCCGGGCCGACCTCATGGACGAGATCGGCAAGGGCATCGCCCAACAGGGCACCTTCAACGGGAACCCCCTGGCGGCGGCGGCCGGGTTGGCGTCGCTCACCGAGGTCCTCACCCCCGACGCCTACGAGCATTTCAAGCAGATGGGCAATCGCCTGGCCGAGGGATGCGCACAGGCCATCGCCACGCACGACATCCCCGCCCACGTCATCGACCTGGGCTGCAAGGGGTGCGTGTCCTACCGTCGCGAGCCTCTCGTCGACTACCGGAGCTTCCTCGAGACCGATGCCGACCTGTTCGACGCGTCATGGGCGTGGCTCGTGAACCGGGGCATCTTCATGACCCCGGGCAACGAGGAGCAATGGACCCTGTCGGTGCAGCACGAGGCGGTCCACATCGACCGTTTCGTCGACGTGTTCGGCGAGTTCTGCGCCGCCGTCGCGGGATGAGGGCGCGGCGTGGTGGGCGCGGCCCGGGCCGCTCAACGTCCCAGCGCGTCGCGCACCTTGAACCCCACACCCGCGACCGCGAGTAACCACGGGACATGGGCGGGCCACGGCACCGAAGGCCAGCTCCGGCTCGCGAACAGGGGCAGGTCGCCGTGCCCGCACAGCCATCGGCCCACCGCTCGCCCGAAGTGCACCGACAGCGCCACGCCGCTGCCGCAGTACCCCATGGCGTACACGATGCCGGAGTCGGGATGACGGCCCACGTGGGGAAAGCGATCGGCGGTGAGCGCCACCTGCCCTCCCCAGGCACGTTCGACACAGACACCTTCGAGTTGCGGATGGAACCCGACCATGGCCCCGTACAGCAGGTCCCGAGACCGCTGCACGGTGGTGGGCGACAGCGACGTTCGGCCACCGAAGAGGATGCGCGTCCCGTCGGGCGCCACGCGCCAATAGTGCAGAAGGTTCTTCGTGTCGAAGAACATGCGCCCATGCGGGTTGACCGACGCCGTCAGGTCGGGATCGAGGGCTTCGGTGGCGATCATGTAGCTCCCGATCGGAAGGACCCGCCGTCCCAACCACGGGACAAGCCTGCGATCGGTCGTGCCGTTGGTCGCCACCACCACTTCCCCACATCGCAGCGCGCCACGCGACGTCTCGAGCTCGTAGCCCTGGCCGCTGCGCTCGAGCCCCAGGACCGCGGTCGCCCCCTGCAGCACCGCCCCCGACGCGGCGGCGGCGCGAGCCAGGCCCGCCGCCAATTTGGCGGGGTGGAGCCCGGCGCTGCGCTCGACGACGAGGCCCCCACAAAAGCTCGCGGAACCGATCTCGTCGCGGAGCTGCGCGGCGTCGAGGAACCGGGCCTCCTCGCCGATCGACGCGTACGCAGCGGCGACGCGGCGCTGATGGAGGGCGACCCGAGGATGATGCGCCAGCTCCAGATGGCCGCGGCGCTGCCAGTCGAAGTCGATGCCGAGCTCGGTCACGAGCGCACCGAGTGCCTCGAAGGCGGAGACGGTCTCGTCCCAGAGCCGGCGCCCCGAGGGCTCGGCGAGAAACTCCGAGACATCTCGCTTGCCTCCGGGGTGCGCCATACCGCCGTTGCGGCTGCTGGCCCCGGACCCGATGTCGTCACGATCCAAGACGATGACCTGCTGCCCCCCTCGCGATATTTCGAGAGCGGCCGCCAGACCCGTGTACCCGCCTCCCACCACCGCCACGTCGACCTTCGCCGGCAAGGGGGCGGGCGCGGGTTGGGGCACGTCGACTCCGTCCCACCAGTACGGCCGCTCCTCGTATCCCGGCGTGAGCGGTGCGGCTCGGTCCATGGCGCAAGACTCGCATCGGGCGCCGAACTCGACAACAGGCGGCTCAGGACATGAGGCCCGAGGGCAAGGTGGTGCTCGACGAGATCGACAAGCGGATCATCGAGCAGCTTCAACAGGACGGAAGGCGCCCCTACACACAGATCGGTCCCGCCGTGGGTCTGTCCGAGGCGGCCGTGCGCCAACGCGTGCAACGCCTCACCGAGTCCGGCGTGATGCAGATCGTGGGTGTCACCGACCCGAAGATGGTCGGCTTCGGCCGCCAAGCGATGATCGGGTTGACCGTCGAGGGGGACACCAGGAAGGTCGCCGACGCCGTAGCCGCGCTCGACGAGGTCGTCTACGTGGTCCTCACGGCCGGGTCGCTCGACGTGCTCGTCGAGGTCGTGGTCAAGGACGACGAGCATCTCTTGGAGCTGCTCAACAACAAGATCCGGTCCATCGACGGTGTGCGCGACACCGAGACGTTCTTGTACCTCCGCATCCACAAGGAGACCTACGCATGGGGCGCGCCGTGAGCACCGACCCGGATCAGCTTCAGGCCGATGCCCGACGTCATCTGTGGATGCACTTCTCCCGGCTCGGGGGATTCGAGCACAGCGAGATCCCGATCTTCACCCGAGGCACCGGGACTCGGCTCTACGACGTCCACGGCCGGTCGTTCCTCGATGGGCTGGCCAGCCTGTTCGTGGTGCAGGTCGGGCACGGTCGCGCCGACATCGCTGAGGCCGGCCGACGCCAGGCGCACGAGCTCGCGTACTACCCGATCTGGTCCGCGGCCCATCCCGCCGCCATCGAGCTCGCCACACGGCTGGCGGCGCTCGCTCCCGGCGACCTCAACCGCGTGTTCTTCACGACGGGTGGGTCCGAGGCCGTCGAATCGGCGTGGAAACTCGCCCGGGCCTATTTCAAAGCGATCGGGCAGCCGCAGCGCACCAAGGTCATCGCACGCGACCTCGCGTATCACGGCACCACCCTGGGCGCCCTCGCCATCACCGGGCTGCCCGCACTGCGTGACCAGTTCGAGCCGGTCATGCCCGGCGCCGTGCACGTCGCCAACACCAACCGCTTCCGGTCGCCGTTCGACGACGACGTGGTCGGCGACGACGGGCAGTTCGCGGCCGCCTGCGCCGACGCCATAGAGGACGCCATCCTCGCCGAGGGACCCGAAACGGTGGCGGCGGTCTTTGTCGAGCCCCTGCAGAACACGGGGGGCTGCTTCGTGGCTCCCCCCGGCTACTTCGCCCGGGTGCGCGACATCTGTGACCGCCACGGCGTCCTGCTCGTCTCGGACGAGGTGATCTGCGCGTTCGGACGCCTCGGCTCCTGGTTCGGGGCCGAGCGCTACGGCTACCAGCCCGACATGCTGACCTTCGCCAAAGGTGTGACGTCGGGCTACGCGCCCCTCGGCGGCGTGATCTGCCGTGACTTCCTGGCCGAGCCGTTCCTGCACGGAGACGCCAGCTTCGCCCACGGGATCACCTTCGGCGGGCACCCCGTCTCGTGCGCGGTGGCGCTCGCCAACCTGACGGTGCTCGAGGCCGAAGGTGTCATCGACCACGTGGCCAGCTTCGGCCCCGGCCTCGGTGCACGCCTAGACGCTCTGCGCGACTTGCCCGTGGTGGGAGACGTACGGGGAGAGGGCTTCTTCTGGGCGGTCGAATTGGTGAAGGATCCCGACCACCCCGAGCTTCGCTTCACCCCTGAGGAACGCTCGACCCTGATCCGGGGGCTCGTGGCCCCGAGGCTCTTCGAAGAGGGCCTCGTGTGCCGGGCGGACGACAGGGTGGACCCCGTCGTGCAGCTGTCGCCGGTCCTCGTGTGCGGGGACACCGAGCTCGACGAGATCGAGGCGACGCTCCGAACGGTCCTCACCGAAGCCGGCAAGCACCTGTCGTCGGCGTAGCGCGCGAGGGGGCGCGACGACCGAGCCCTCGGGTGGGCGTCGGTACACTGGCGCCCGTCGAGCGCGGGTATCAGCGCCGCCGAGCCATCTGTCGATCACTGCGTCAGGAGCCCCGTGGACCTCTCCGAGATCGAATCCATCTGCCAGCTCAAGTACGCCTACTTCCGGCTCCTCGACCTGAAACGCTTCACCGAGCTCGGAGAGCTGCTCACCGAGGATGCCACCACCGCGTACCAGTCCGGTGAGCTGGGCCAGAACGGCCGCGAGGCGATCGTGGCGTTCCTCCAGGAATCGCTCGGAGATCCCGGCATCGTGACGATGCACAACGGGCACCACCCCGAGATCGACGTCGGTGACGACGGCACCGCCACGGGACGGTGGTACCTCGAAGACCGCGTGATCGTCCCTGCGCATGACTTCGCTCTGCACGGCACGGCGCTGTACGAGGACCGCTACGCGAAGGTCGACGGGACATGGAGGATCACGCACACCGGATACGACCGGATCTACGAGGAGCACATCCGCTACTCGAGCGGAGACGTGCGCTCGATCCGCGCCGGCGGTCAGACCACGACGTTCTGACCTCTGTCAGGGGACGAGGACGACCTTCCCCGTCACCGTCCGGTCGATCAGGGCGGCCATGACCGGCGCGGCGTCTTCGAGGGGGCGCTCGGTGGGCTCGACCGGGTGGAGCCGGCCGCTCTGGACCATCTCGATGAGCTCGTCGAGCATGGCCCGGTGCCCATCGGGGTCGCGCATGGCCCAGGCTCCCCAGTCGACGCCCACCACGGTGCGGTTGTTGAGCAACACGTGATTGAGCGGGATGGAAGCGATCGGACCCGAGGCGAACCCGATGACGCAGAACCTCCCGAAGGATTTCATGGCACGCAGGGCCGGCTCACTATGGCGCCCGCCGACCGGGTCGACGACCACGTCCACCCCCCCGTCGGTCAATTCGCGCACCCGGGACTTCAGGTCCTCGCTCTCGTACTCGACAGTGGCATGTGCGCCCATCCGGCGCGCCGCCTCGAGCTTCTCCGAGCTCGAAGCCGCTGCCACCACCCGCGCTCCCAGCTCGAGGGCAACGTCGACGGCGGCCAAGCCGATGCCACCACCGGCCCCCAGAACGAGCACCCATTCACCCTCGCTGACCGTGGTGCGGCGCCCCAGCGCGAACCACGCCGTGCAGTAGCTCTGGATGAAGGCAGCGGCCTGGCTGAACCCGAGCGCGTCGGGCACCGAGTCGAGCGACGAGGCGGCCACCGTGACCTGCTCGGCGAAGGCGCCGAAGCCCGTCATGGCCATCACGCGGTCACCGACTTGCACGCGCGTCACGCCGTCGCCCACGGCACTCACGACGCCGGAGATCTCTCCCCCCGGGACGTACGGGACAGCCGGCTTCATCTGGTAGCGGCCCTGACAGATGAGCCCGTCGACAAAGTTCACGCCCGCGGCGCGCACGTCGACGACCGCCTGTCCCGGTCCGGGGACCGGGGTGGGGCGCTCCTCGACCACGACGTTGTCGAGCGGTCCCAGCTCCTTGCACACCACGACGCGCACGACCGGACACTACGACACCCGCTCCCGCGCGCTGCTGTGCCCGAGCACCCGCCAATCCCGAACCAATCCCGAACCAATCCCGAACCCCCGATACTTCTTGCATCTGAGATGCAAGTTTCTTAGGATCGTGGGGTGGTGCCGATCACCGAGCACAAGACCGGGGACGGGCGGGTGGCGCGGGGCGAGCGAACCCGTCAAGCCCTGGCCGAAGCCCTGATCGCCCTCCTGGAAGAGGGCGACATCCAGCCCACGGCACGACGCATCGCCGAGCGGGCCGGGGTGTCGCTCCGGCTCGTGTTCCACCACTTCGACGACCTGGAATCGATCCTGCACGACGCGGTTCGGATCCAGGAACAACGCCACTGGCGACACATCCGCCCCGTGGAGTGGACCCTCCCGGTCGACGAACGGGTGGCCCGCGTGGTCCGACAGCGAGACACCGTGTTCCAGGCCACGGCGCCGGTGCGCCGATCGGCCGAGCGACTCACCCCCAGCTCGCGCACCGTCGTGGCCGAGCTCACCCGGGGACGCGAATGGCTGCGCGGCCAGCTCCGGGTCACCTTCGCTCCCGAGCTCGAGGCCCGACGCCCCGGTGAAGCCCGACTCCTGCTCGACGCGCTGGAGGTCTCGACGTCCTGGGAGACCTGGGAGCAGCTCGAGCGGCTCGGTAGGACACCGTCGAACCGCAGACGGACCATGGAAGCACTGACTCGTGCCGCGCTGTCCCTATCGTCCCCCGGAGGAACGCCATGAACATCCTTCGAACCTCCGACGAGCGGTTCGACGCACTCGTCGGGTTCGACTTCGCACCGCACTACGTCGAGGTGCCGTGCGGCGAAGGGAGCGGGCGCCTCCGGGTGCACTACCTCGACGAGGGGCCGGCATCGGGCGCCGAGAAGATTCTCCTGATGCACGGAGAGCCGTCATGGTCGTATCTGTACCGGAAGATGATCGGGCCGCTCACCGCCGCCGGATTCCGGGTCATCGTCCCGGACCTGGTCGGCTTCGGTCGTTCCGACAAACCTGCCCGTCGCGGTGACTACACCTATGCGCGTCACGTCGAATGGATGCGCACCGCCCTGCTCGACGAGCTCGGCCTGTCCGACGTCACCCTCGTCTGCCAGGACTGGGGCGGCCTCGTCGGTCTGCGACTCGTGGCCGAGCATCCCGAGCGCTTCCGCCGGGTGGTCGCCGCCAACACCGGCCTTCCCACCGGCGACCTGGACATGGGCGAGGCCTTTCTGGCGTGGCAGAAATTCTCCCAGGAGGTGCCCTCGCTGCCGGTGGGGGCCATCGTGGGTGGGGGCTGTGTGTCGGACCTGCCCCCCGAGGTCGTTGCGGCCTACGACGCGCCGTTCCCCGATGAATCGTACAAAGAAGGGGCGCGCCAATTCCCCCTGCTCGTGCCGTCACGCCCCGATGACCCCGCCTCGGACGCCAACCGGCGGGCGTGGGAGGTTCTGCGCGAGTTCGACAAGCCTTTCCTGTGCGCGTTCAGCGACCGAGACCCGATCACTCACGGAGCGGACCGGACCTTTCGCGATGTGGTGCCCGGTACACGCGGCCAGAACCACACCACCATCACCGATGCCGGCCATTTCCTCCAAGAGGACAAAGGAGAAGACCTCGCCGCCGCCGTGATCGAATTCGTCCACCTCAACACCGCGCCCTGAACATCGCCGCCTGAACTCCGCCTCCTGAAACTCTGCCTCCTGAACATCGGCACCCCTACCCCACCGACCGATCGGACCACCATGGGCCGCAAGATCCTCTTCGTCACCACAGACCAACAGCGCTACGACGCCCTCGGGTGCACGGGCAACACCATCGCCCGGACGCCGGTCGTGGACGGTCTCGCCGCCGAGGGGATCGTGTACCACCGGGCCCACAACCAGAACACGGTGTGCACACCGGCGAGGTCGACGATGATCACCGGGCAGTACGTGCGTACCCATGGCGTCGTCGCCAACGGCGTCCCGCTCCCCGTCGACGCCCCCTCGGTCGCCGAATACCTGCACGACACCGTGGGCTACCGCACCGCCTTGGTGGGCAAGGCCCATTTCCAGCCCGCCTTCGACCCCGACGGCAAATGGATCGAGAACCGCCTGGCGAAGGACGGTTCGACAGGGCCGTACCGCGGCTTCGACCACGTCGAGCTGGCGATGCACGGGTATCTGCGGCGCTGGCACTACGACACCTGGCTCGAAGCCAACGGCCCCCAGTGGCTCGATGCCTTCTATCCCCTCATCAACTTCGCCAGCATGGGCCTCAACGACGAGGGCGGCGGCGACACCGACGCCCCCGAGGTCAAGCACAATCCCATGCCGCGCGGGATGTACCACACGGACTGGGTCGCCGATCGCACCATCGCCTGGCTGGACTCGCTGGACCCGGCCGAGGACTGGTTCTGTTGGATGAGCTTCCCCGACCCCCACCATCCCTGGGACCCTCCGGTCGACGAGGTGCGCCGTCGCGTCGACTGGCGCGAGCTGGAGCTGCCCCCGGGGCATCCGGGGTCGACCGAGAAGGCGGTCGAGATCCTGGCCCAGAAGCCCCACCACTGGCTCGACTGGTACGAGGGACGCTTCCAGAACATGGAGGGCGGGCCCATGAAATTCGTGCCGGGCAAGATGACCCATGACCAGGTGCGAGAGGTGAGCGCGCTCATCCACGTCGAGAACGAGCTCATCGACGAGGCGCTCGGCCGCGTCATGGCGCGCATCGAGGAGCGGGGCTGGGGTGCCGACACCGACGTCGTGTTCACCACCGACCACGGCGAGCTCCAAGGTGACTTCGGCCTTCTGTTCAAGGGCCCCTATCACGTCGACGCGTTGATGCGAGTGCCACTCGTGTGGCGGCCGGCGCCCAGCGCGGGGGTCTCACCTTCCGAGGTCGCCGAGCCCGTCGGTCACGTCGACCTCGTCCCGACCTTCTGCGAGATCGCCGGAGCGGCCGTCCCCGACTGGGCCCAGGGCCGAGCGCTCCCCGTCGCACCTGGCTCTGACCGGCAATGGGCCATCACCGAGTGGGACAGCCAATTCCCTCACATCGGGATGCATCTGCGCTCGATCTTCCGCGACGGATGGCTCTGCACCGCCTACGAGCCGGGACCGCTCTACGCGGGAACCGAGGGTGAGCTCTACGCACTGGGCGAGGACCCCCTGCAGTGGCGCAACCTGTGGGACGACCCTGCCTATCGCGCCCGCCGCGACGAGCTCGTCACCGACCTGTACGACAATCTGCCCCCCGAGCGCGAGACCAAGCTCGCCGTCGAAGCCCCCGTCTGAACCGCGACGGGCGCGCCCATCACGGGGTACGCAGCGCAGGCACCGTCTCGTTGTAGCCGCGCAACACCGGGCCGTCCTGTCCCCAACCGATGCGAGTCATCGACGCCGTTGCCAGGTAGAGGCGCCACACCATGTCGTCCCCCGCCCCGAGCGCCCACGCCACTGCGGCCTTGACGGGTGAGACGTGGCTCACGACCACGACGTCGCCGACGCCCCTCGCTCCCTCGCCGGCCCGACCGAACAGCTCGTCACACGCAGCGCGGACCCGGACGCCGACCTCGGCCAGCGACTCGCCGCCCGGGGGCGCAAACGTGGAGTCGGCCCTCCACCGCGACCACAGCTCGGGGGGGACGGCCCGCAGGGCGCGGCCCTCGAGCTCGCCGTAGTCCACTTCGATCCACCGTTCGTCGACCTCGACGGGCAGGTCCAGTCCCAGTGCCTCGGCGGTGTGGCGGGCCCGCCCGAGCGGACTGGACACGAGCCGGCTGACCGGCCCGAGCGCGGCACCGAGGGCAGTGGCATCGGAGCGTCCGCGGGCGGTCAACGGTGACTCGGCGCGCCCGAGAAGCTGTCGGGCGGCGTTGCCCTCCGTCTCGCCGTGGCGCACGAGGACGAGCACAACGACTTCAGGACACCAGGATCCGGCCGCACTGCTCGCACGTGATCACGGCATCGGGTGGCGCCTTGCGCACGCGGTCGAGCTCCATCGAGGACAACGCCAGATGGCATCCGCTGCACGATCCACCCACGAGCCGGGCCGCTCCGGTGCCGCCGAGCTTCGAACGCAGCTGCTCGTAGCGGGCCAGGAGGTCGTCCCGGACCCCCGCCGCGGCGGCGGCGCGCGCCCCGACCTCTTCGGCGAGCTCCCCGTCCAGTGCCAGCTCGGTGGCCGCGATGGTGGCCCGCAGCCGATCGGCCTCGGCCTCGAGGGCGTCGCGCGTCACGTCGCCGGCTCCCAGCTCCCGGTCGAGAGGCTCGAGCGCTTCCATCACCTCGATCTCACGGTCCTCGAGCTCACTGATGTGGCGGGCGAGGTGCGTCACCTCTTCGTTCATGGCTTGGAGCTCGCGCGAGGCGACGACCTGGCCGCCGAACAATCGCTTCTCGAGCGTGTCGCGCCGTGTCCGAGACGCGTCGATCTGGTGCTCGAGCACGGCTTGGCGGTCACCGAGCTCGTCGCGCTGCAGACGCAGGTCCTTGGTGCGGATCTCGAGCACGCCGAGCTGCCTGTCGACATTCGTCAACTGGGCTCGTTCGACCAGTGTGGCCCGGCGGTGGCGGAGCTGGTCGACCACGGTGTCGTGGTCTTGCACCTCGAGCAGCCGAGCCAGGGGCCGAACCGGGGCCTCCGGCTCTTGGTGATCCGACTCTGGGGCACCCTCTCCTGTGGTCATTCCCTGCCTGTCATCTCGGGTCGTCTCCACCATTGTGCCGGGGACCGCGGCCTTTGCCGACCGCGCCTGACAAGGAGCGAGATCCGGCCTCTGTCGACGCCGGCCGGCTCCCGCCACGAACCTCGGGTTGGAGCCGGGCTTCGCGCAGCGCGCCGACGAGGCCGTCGTCGGCCACGGCCGCGGCCTCCTCCCACCCGAACCACCGTGCCTCTGGGCTCTCGCCGGGGGGAGGGCTCGGGTCGCGATCGGGGGCGATCAGGAGGTACCGCAGGTCAAGGTGGGTGTGCCCGTTGGCGGCATCGTGCACGTCCACGTGGATGAGGCGCGGTCCACCGTGCGGATGGGCGAGCGTCAGGCCGGTCTCCTCTTGGGCCTCGCGCAGGGCTGCGGCCGACGGCTCCTCGCCCGGTTCGAGATGGCCGCCGGGCTGCAACCACCGATGCAGGCGTTTGTGCATGTGGAGGACGGTGCCGCGACGTCCCACCACCACTGCCGAGCCGGTGACGTGCTCGGGCCCGGCCTGCTCGTCGAACGGGCTCGCCAGCGTGTCGAGCTCGGCGATGATCCGTGCCCGGGCCCGGGCTTCGCGCCCGTCGCCGGGCACATGACCATCGAGTGCGGACCGGATCCCGGGAGCAAGACCCACGGGCCAGCCGCCGCTTTCGACAGGTCGCCGGACGCCTCGCGACACGCTGCATGACTAGCACACGCACCCGAGGCCCGACACGGCCACCTTCGGAGACGCAACAGGGCAGCTCCACGCCCGGCGACCCGGGGTGACCACCGATGACGCGCCGAAGGCTCCAAGATGGGGGGATGAAACAGAGCATCCGGCTCGGTCGGATCGGTGGCGTTCCCGTCGGAGTGCACTGGAGCGTGGCCTTCATCTTCGGCCTCGTGACCTGGGAGCTCGCCACCTCGGCGTTTCCCGATGCCTACGGCACCGGCTCACACCCCGCGTACTGGGTGGCCGCCGGCATCGCCGCCGCATTGTTCTTCGCGTCACTGCTCGCCCACGAGGGCTCTCACGCCGTGGCGGCACGGCGACACGGCATCGGGGTCCGCTCGATCACGTTGTGGCTCTTCGGCGGCGTCGCCCAGCTCGAAGGTGAAGCGCACAGCCCTGGTGCGGACTTCACCATCGCCGCGGTCGGCCCCGGCATGAGTGTCGTCCTGGCAGGCGCATTCGCCGGGACGCAGTTGCTGCTCGAGCACGCCGGGGTCCACGGCCTGGTCGTGGGTGTGTGCTCGTGGCTGTGGGAGATCAATCTGCTCCTCGCCGCGTTCAACCTGATCCCCGCCGCACCGCTCGACGGAGGCCGCATCTTGCGGGCGGGGCTCTGGAAGGCCACGGGCAACCGCACCCGCGCCTCGGTGCTGGCGGCACGGGCCGGGTTGGGCTTCGGCGTGGTCCTGGTCGGCCTGGGCTTGTTCGAGTTCGCCACGGGCAACGCCATCGGTTTGTGGTCCCTCTTCCTCGGGTGGTTCCTCTTCACAGCGGCACGAGCCGAGGGCGATGCCGCGCAGCGCCTCGGGGGGATCGAGGGGTACGCCGTGGGCTCGGTGATGGTTCCCCACCCCCCCGTCGTCCCCTCCGCCATGACCGTGGCGGAACTGCTCGCCGGGCCCGGGCGCGGCTGGAACGGGCACGAGGTCGCCGCCGTCGTGGGCCCGACAGGGTGGCTCGAAGGGGTGGTGACCCTCGAGTGGATCGCGGCGGTGCCCGTCGCCGTGCAGACGACCACCCCGGTCGGTGCCGTCGCCGAGCGGATCGAGACGATCCCGGTGGGCCGACCCGAGGAGGCCATGTCGGTCCTGCTGGATCGGATGTACGGCGCGGGGGGACGCCCGGCGGTGGTGCTCGACCCGGCCAACCGGCTGGCGGGGATCGTGACCCTCGACGACGTGGCACGGGCCGAGCGCCGAACGGCGCGGCCCGCTGCTCCGGTCGGCTGACGCCGGGACGTCAGTCCCCTCGAAGGCCGACCACTATCGTCTCGACCGTGTCGGAGACGGTGGCCGGAGTCGAGTTCGACGCAACCGTGGTGGGCGCGGGGCGTGGTCCAGGTGGGATGGCGGTGCTGTCGTGACCGATGCCGTCGATCTGGCGCGGGGCGTCGTGGCCGCCCGCCAGCGGATGATCGAGTTCGTGGGCCGATGTGCCGACGAGCAATGGACCGCACGCCCACTCGCCGACGGCGATCCCCGCACGCTCGGAGTGATCGTGGACCACGTCGCCGACGCGTACGAATACCTCGGTTCGTTCGTGACCAGGCTCAGCCGCGACGAGCCCGTCGAGGTGTCGCCCGAGATCGTGGACGACCTCAACGCCCGACACGCCTCGGCGGTACCGTCGCCGACACGCGAAGCCGCCCTCGACCACCTCGTGCGCAGCGGTGACGCCTTCGTGGCGCTCATCGAGCCGTTGAGCGCGCAGCAGCTGGAGAAGGGTGACGGTCGCGTCACCATCGCTAGATTCGCTGAGATCGCCGCGCTCCACGCCGACAACCATCGCATCGAGCTCGAGACCGCCCTCGGGCTCAGCGTCTAGGCGTGCGCGGAGCGATCCTCGATACCATGCCGGGCGTGTCCGAGACCGCCGCCCGCTACGGGACCATCGCCGCCGGATTCACTGACCGGCTCGTCAGCATCGACCCCGAGCAGTGGTCGGCCCGCACACCGTGTCCGGACTGGTCCGTACGCGACCTCGTCGTCCATGTGATCAACACCCAATGCCGGGTGATGACACGATTCGACGACATCGTGCCCGTCGAAGTCGAGCCCGACGGTGACCTCCTCACACAGTGGCAGGCAGTCAGTGGAGCGGTCACCGAGGCGGTGGGTGACGACACGCGGGCCGCGACCGTCGTGGGGGGGATGTTCGGGGAGCAGCCGTTCGAGTCGCTCGTCGGTCGCATGGTGTGCACCGACCTGCTCGTGCACACCTGGGACCTGGCCCGCGCGACGGGTCAGGACGAGAGGCTGGACCCGGGAGCGGTCTCGAGCGCCGAAGCGTTCCTTGCTTCGATCGATGACAACATCCGCGTGCCAGGGGGGTTCGCCGACAAGATCACACCATCACCGCAGGCGGACGCCCAGACTCGGTTCCTCAACTTCGCGGGCCGGGCCGTCTGACCGCGCCAACCGTTCGCGGCGAGCCTCGGGCCTGAGCACCCGGGCTCGCTGGGCGTGACTGGCGGGAGCCACACCACAGAGAGCCCAGGTGCTCTTATGGCCGGTCAGGAGACCGACTGCGTCGTGCTCGAACTGCCGGTGCTGCTCGAACTGCCGGTGCTCTGACTGCCGGTGCTGCTCGATCCACTCGGTGGCCCCGCCGTACCGCTTCCCGTCATGGAGCCCGGTCCGGCGCCGGGTCCACACCCTCCGGCCATGTTCGACGTCGCGCTGCCCGCCACCAGCCTGTCGATGGTCGGAGTGGCGTCGGTCGTGACCGTGCTGAAGGCGACCGTGTCACCGACGGCGAGCGCGCTCAGTGTCGCCTTACCGTTTTTCGCGATCTCGCTCGAGCTGGTCACCGCGTACGTCGTGGTTCCACTGCTCGTCTTGATGGTCACGCTCGAGGTGCCGACCGCAGTGACCGTCCCGTGCAACGGGAGGGCCGCCGCGCCCGGCGGAGCTCCTGGTCTCTGACGACCACCGGGCGGCACCGTGGTGGAGGTCGCGGCCGATCCGGCCGTTCCCGAATTCCCGGTGGCGGTGGGAGTGCTGGTGGTGGTGGGGGCGGCGCTGGCGCTCATGGCCGTCGACACGATGCCACCGCCGATCGCGCCGACTCCCAACAGGGCGAGCCCACTCATCATCGTCTTGTTCAATCGACGTCGGCCCCCATGGCCTAAGTCAGCCAGTCCGGGATCACCGCGTACGGGATCACCCGGTGCCGGATCATCATGTGCTGGATCACGTGGTTGCACTGTGAGGCTCCTTTCCGAGCCCGCCCGATCTCGGGGGGCACGATGAGCCTGCGCCCGCCCGCTTCGCGCACCCGTAGCGCAGCCTGTGCGCCACCTAGGAGTTGGCACGACGTCGGCCTCCGGTCCACAGCGTCACCACAACGAGCCCACAGGGTCCGGTCAGCGATACCTCAGGGCCACATGCGCCAGCGCTCGATGGCGATGGCGAGCACCGGTCCGGGGGGAGGGGTGTCGCGGTACTGCTCGTACTTGGCCGCAAGGAGATCGATCGCCCGCTGGCGTTCGACGTTGTCGTCGACCGTCCTGCCCATCCCGTCCACGCGCACCCACCACAGCTTGGTCCAGTCCTCCTCGTAGTGGTCCACCAGGAGCGACGCGGCGCCGTTGGAACTGATGTTCTGCAGGCGACGAAGATTGAACGTCGTCTTGGGCTTGGCGTCGATGGCCGAATAGAGGGTGTCGGTCTCGAGCACGAAACAACACGGGACCAGATGAGCGCCGTTTGCAGCTGTCACGGTCGCCAGATGCCCGACTCGTGCCGAGGCCAGTCGACGTCGTGCTGTGCGAGCGTCCACGTCCCGACTGTAGCGACCTACCCGTCGAGCAAGTCGTGAGCACCGTTGGTGACGCAGGGATGCCGGAGCTTCGACATGGCCTTGGCTTCGATCTGGCGGATCCGCTCCCGGGTCAGGTTGAAGTGTCTACCGATCTCCTCGAGGGTTCTCGGCACATTCTGGTCCAGCCCGAACCGCAACCGGATGATCGTCGCTTCTCGTTCGTCAAGTGGCGCGAGGAGGCGGGATATCTCGTCGCCGAGGAGAGAATCAGCGGCGTAGTCAAAGGGCGAGACCGCATTCGCATCCGGGACAAGGTCACCGAAGTCACTGTCGCGCTCGTCACCGAGCGGTTCTGAAAGGGAGAGGGGCTCGGACCTCCACCGCAGTGCTTCGGCAAGCCGTTCGCGCGAGAGGTCCGTCTCGGACGCCAACTCGTCCAATGTCGGACCGCGGCCGAGCTTGAGCTCGAGGGACGTCCGAGCCCAATGGATCCGAGTGAGCAGGTCCCCGGCATGGGCCGGCAACCGGATCGTCCGGCCGGTGTTGGCAATTCCCCGACTGATCGACTGTCGGATCCACCAGGTGGCATACGTCGAGAACTTGAAGCCTTTGTTCCAGTCGAACTTTCCGACCGCGTGGATCAGGCCCAGGTTCCCTTCCTGGACCAGATCGAGAAGGGGGAGACCGGACGCCTGGTACCGCTTGGCGATCGACACGACCAGCCGCAGGTTCGCTTGGACGAAGGTTTGACGTGCCTGTTCGCCTTGCAGGACCGCTCGGCGAAGTTCACGTCTCTTGGCCGCGCTCAGCTCGGACGTCGATGTTTCCGTGGCCGATGCCTCGCGGCCCGCGTCGATCATCTTGGCCAGCTGAGTCTCCTCGAGCTTGGTCAACAACGCGTACTTTCCGATACCCCTCAGATAGAGCTTGACGATGTCAGACTCGTCGCGCTCGGCCCGCTGATCCGCAAGCAACCCAACGCCTCCTCGGCACGACGCGACCGGAACCCACCATTCGGTGCCAAGGTGGGCAATTAGCGGCGGGCTCTGTCGGGATACCGAACTCACGTCCGCCGTCACTGATCCCGTGTTCCAACAGTATCAGGTCGTCTTCCGACCTCATCGTGTAGGCGTCATGACGTCTTTCATGTTCGACGACGCCGACTTTCCAACAGGCTGAAACCGTCGTCATCGTGACGGCGCCGTTGCCAGGTCGACTCGGGCGATCACCACAGCGCCCACCACCCGATAACATGGAGATGAGTCGACCCGGTCCCAACAGCCACACGGCCGTTCCCGAGCGATGCGTTGAGCTCGTGAATGGAGAGACAATGGCCACTGGAACCGTCCAGCGGTACGACACTGCCCGCCGTCTTGGTTCGAGCGCAGCCGACAGCGCGTCGGTGCGTTGTGCCTAGAGGCCGAGACCCCCGATCCCGGGACCAGGACCGCGACCGTGACAACGATCGCGAGCGCAAGGACTCCCGTGGCCCGCGCCGCGGGAGCAGCGACGAGGACGCGCTGCGTCTTCGAGAAGAGGGCCGTACCTACGCCTCTGTGGCCCGCTCATTGAACCTGAAGCGTTCGAACGACGCTCTGGCCGCATTCTTGCGAGCACTTCGCCAACGACCCGACGCCGAGAGAGCCGAGTTGATCGGTCGCGAGAGAGTCCGTCTGGACTTGCTCGAAGCTCGGATCCGCGATCGTGACAAGGACGACCCGACGCGCCTCGATCGTCGCCTGGGGGCACTCGAGAAGCTGCGGGCCTCGCTCTCCTGACCTCCGCTTGGAGCGCGGGCCTGCGCTCAGATGACCATCACGTTGCGAGCCTCTTCACCCTTGCGGCCGGTGGTCATCTCGAATCGAACCTGTTGACCCGGCCGTAGGGCGGTGGGGCCCAGTCCTTGGATACTGCTCACGTGGACGAACACGTCGCCGGCGCCGTCGGGCCTGGACAGGAACCCGTAGCCCTTCTTGGCGTCGAAGAACCGCACCGTGCCGACGGGTGCCCCCTTCGGCCGCCGGCGCATGTCCTTCTGTCCGGCGGGACGGGTTCCCTGGCTCCGCGCGACCCGACGTGTCGGGGCGCTCTTGGTGAACCGTGGCTTGGCACCCGGAGTCGAACGGCGCTCTTTCGTGGCGGCGGGGGCCGGGCTGTCGTGCTCGACGGGGCCGGCAGGGCCGACCTTTCTGACACTCTTGCCTGCGCCGAGACCCCTCGGGTGCACCACGGTCTCGAAGCCGAGCGACCGCTGCAGGAGACGGTTTGCCGACCGCTGCTCCTCGGCGACGAGTGAGACCACGATGCCGGTCTTGCCGGCCCGGCCGGTACGCCCCGACCGGTGCAGGTAGTCGGTGCTGTCCGCGGGCGGGTCGAAATGCACGACGCACGGCAGGTCCTCGACGTGTATGCCACGGGCGGCCACGTCGGTCGCCACCAGCGCCCCGGCCCGGCCGGCGGCGAAGGCGGACAGCGCTCGTTCGCGCTGGGCTTGGGTCTTGCCTCCGTGAATGGCAAGAGCCTTCACGCCGCCCGTGTTCAGCTGCACGGTGACACGGTCCGCGCCGCGCCGCGTGCGGCAGAAGACGAGTGCTCGGCCGTGCTCGCCCACGAGCGAAACGGTGACGGGAACTCGCTCCTGACGTGGAACGTTCCAAAACAGGTGGGAGATATCGGAGTCCCCCGGTTCGTCGCTCGACACGTCGTGACGGGCGGGATCGGTCTGATACCGGCTCACCAGAGACTCGATCTCGGGCCCCAGGGTGGCGGAGAACAACATCACCTGCCGGTCGGGCGCGGTGAGATCGAGGAGGCGACGCACCGACGGGAGGAATCCCATGTCGGCCATACGGTCCGCCTCATCGACGACGACCGTGCGGACGGCACTCAGGTTGATCGCACGTTGGGCGACGAGATCCTCGAGTCGGCCCGGGCAGGCGACGACGATGTCGACCCCCCGAGCAAGGGCCTGGCGGGTGGGTCCGTACCCCGTCCCGCCGTAGATCGCGATCACGCGCCCTCGCCCGTGTCCCGAGAGCATGGCGAGCTCGCGCTGCACCTGGGCGGCGAGCTCGCGAGTCGGAACGAGGATCAGCGCTCCGGGCTGCCCGGGCTTCGATCCGTTGGTCCGGCTCACGACCGCCAATCCGAAGGCCAACGTCTTCCCCGATCCGGTGGGGGCGCGACCACAGACGTCGCGCCCCGCCAGCGCATCGGGGAGCGTCGCCTCTTGGATGGGGAACGGGCTGGTCAAGCCCCGGGCGTGCAGACGGGCAACCAGTTCGGGGCGCACCCCGAGATCAGCAAATGAGACGGTCACGTGACTCCAGACGAGTGAGATAGGCCAACTCGAACTGGGATCGAATCCGCCCCGCCGCCAGTGGCGACGATCGGTCGACGAACGCCGACCTCGTGCAGAAGACTAGCAGAGCATCGCCGTGACCAGGACCAACGGGACACCGTCGCGTCCCGGACGTTGTCGCGGCACGCGGCCGCCCACGCCGACAGGTCGCGGGCGCGGCTCTACCCGCCCGGTGCCGTCATCCCCGGCGGCGAGGTGCCCGACGTGCCGGTGCCGGGCCGCGCCCCTCGGACGGGATAGGCGCGCACATAGGACGGTTCCTCCACCCCGGGCGGGAGGTCTCCCTCCGCCACGGCGGCGCCGGGCACGATCGACACGGGAATCTGGCCCGCCCAGATGGGCTCGCCCATGTCCTCGGGCTCATCGATCGGCCCACCCGTTCGGACCTTTGCCGACCACTCTGTGATCGGGAGTCCGATCATGAGCACCGCACGAAGCTCCTCCGGGGAAGGGCCGCGCACGTCGGCGCTGCGACCCGGGACGATGTGGTCGAGCAGCGCGATCGACGCCCTCTGCTTCTCGTCATCGTCGACAACCCGTCTCGCCGTACCGAAGAGCATGGCGGAGCGGTAGTTCATCGAGTGGTGAAAGGCGGAACGAGCCAACACCAACGCATCGAGCAGCGTCACGGTGACACACACCTCGACTCCGTCTGCCAGGACTCGCACCATGCGGTTGGCGGTGGCGCCGTGAAGGTAGAGCGTGTCGTCTATCCGGACATAGGTCATTGGCATGACGAACGTCGAGCCATCCACGCAGAATCCGGCATGGCACAACAACCCTTCATCGAGAACGGCGTAGAGCGCAGCTCTGTCGTAGGTGCCGCGCTCCTTCTTTCGGCGAAGGGTGGTGCGGTCGGTCGGAACACGTGATTCGGCGACGCGGGATTCCTCGGCGGGTTCGGGCACGTCCCCATGATGCCTGATACCCGGCTGCGCCGATCGTGGAGAACGAGGTCTTATCAGAAGCGGGAAGACGGACTGCGATCACTCCGCCTGGCGATCCGAGGCCGACGTCGTCGAAGCCCGATCAAGGCTTCCCGACCCCGTATCGCCGCCAATCCCGAGGTCGGTTCGGCGAGCCCGCCGACCGGGTGCGCTCGCGTGCGAGGAACCGGCCTTGGCAGAGGCCACGGGACGGGCGCGGCCCGGCTTCTCTTCGTGCCGGACCGGCCCGGTGCGAGAGGCCGGGCGACACCCCTATCGCCTCTCGGCATCGTTCGGGCCCCTCGGGCTGAAAACATGGGTAGGTGCACCCCGATGACCGGCCCGATCCGGCCACGTCCCGCTCCTGGCGGTCGATCATCCCGAAGTGGCTGCGCCACGGCCTGCTCGTCTTCCTCGTACTCCTCGTCGTCGAGTATCTGGTGATCCCCGAGCTCGTCGGCGCCAGCAAGAACCTCCATCTCCTGAGCAAGCTCAACATCGGGTGGCTCATCGCCGGGATCGCACTCGAGGCCGGTTCGATCGTCTGCTACGCGCTCCTCACGCGGACCCTGCTTCCCGGGGGAGGTCCCGGGCTGTTCAAGCTCGTCCGGATCGTCTTGGCGACGACAGCGGTCGCGCACGTGATCCCGGGCGGAGCTGCCGGTGGAGCCGGCGTCGGATACCGCCTGCTCACCTCCAACGGTGTCGAGGGAAGCGACGCCGGTTTCGCCATGGCCACCGAGGCGATCGGTTCTGCTCTCGTCCTCAACGTCATGTTGTGGCTCGCCCTGCTGATCTCCATTCCCCTCGCCGGTCTGCACCCCATCTACGTCGTCACCGCTCTGGTCGGATTGCTCGCCCTCTTCGGTGCCGCCACCCTCGCATACACGTTCACCCGGGGTGGCGAGCGGGCGGTACGCGTCGTGCGGTCTGTCGGCCGGCGCATTCCGCGGGTGGGTGCGGACCGCTTGGAGCGCCTCGTCCGCCAGGTCGGCGACTCGGTGGTGCACCTCGCCCAGGACCGTCCGCTTCTCAAGCGGGCCCTGTTGTGGGCGGGACTCAACTGGCTCCTCGATGCGGCCTCGTTGTGGTCATTTGTGACGGCCTTCGGCCACTTCGTCGATCCGGTCGAACTCTTCGCCGCCTACGGCATCGCGAACGTGCTGGGCGCCATTCCCATCACCCCTGGGGGCCTCGGAGTCATCGAGGCATCGGCCGCCACCTTGCTCGTCACCTTCGGCGTCACCCGGAACATCGCCACGCTGGCCGTGCTCGGCTGGCGCCTCGTGAATTTCTGGCTCCCGATCCCTATCGGCGGCGTGGCGTACATTTCGTTGCGAGTCCCGCGCGGAGCCGGCCTACGGGCCCAACGTCAGGCGCTCGTCGACATGGCGGCCGAGGCGAAGCGGCCAGGTCAGGAGCCTGAGCCCGATCCGACGTCGAAGGACGCAACGCCATGAGGAACCGGATCAGGCCGCTTGGCACCGGTGATCGCATTGCACCTCGCTGTTGACCCGAGAACACACCGTGCTCTTCAGTCGCCCGTAGTGTTGGGGACCGGGAGCCGGTGCAGGAGGCTGCGGTGATGTCGCTCGTGGCGCGCATGAGCTTCGGGGTCTTCCACCACCACGTGGGGCGGGGACTCGTCTCCATTGTCTTGCTCTCGCTGGCGAGCGCGGCTTCCTACGGGATGGCCGCAGTGCTCCAACACCAGGCGGCCATCAGGGAGCCGCCCGAACTGTCCTTGCGGGCGGGGCTTCTCGTGAGCCTGGCCCACCGCCCTCTGTGGCTCATCGGGAACGTCCTCGACGGTCTGGGCTACCTCTTCCAATTCCTCGCCCTACGCAGAGGCTCGTTGGCCCTCGTCGAGCCGCTCCTCGTCTTGAGCCTGGTGTTCGCGCTTCCCGTGGGCGCATGGCTCGAGCATCGTCGGGCCTCCGCTGCCGACGTCAGGTCGACCGTCGTCATCGCCGCCGGGCTGGCGTTGTTCCTCGGCGTGGCGCGACCCGGGATCGGGCATCCCCACGCCTCGAACGCGGCGTGGGCGATCCTGACCGCTTCCATCGCGGCATCGTGCGGAGCCATGGTCCTCGCGGCACGGGGGGGAAGTCGGCGACGCGCCGCGGTGTTCCTGGCGGCGGGATCCGGAACGGCGTTCGGATACGTGGCCGCGGTCACCGAGCGGACCGGTCATATCCTGGACGCGGGCGCAGTGCACACCCTGACGACATGGGCTCCCTACGCCTTGCTGGTGGGTGGCGTGGGAGCACTGCTCCTCACCCAGAGCGCGTTTCACGCCGGCGCGCTTCGCCTGTCGCTGCCCACCCTGACCGTTGCGCAACCCCTGGTGGCTGTGGCCATCGGCCTCGGCTTCTTCGGGGAGCACGTCCACTCCCGGGGCCTCGCCCCGGTGCTAGAGCTCCTCGGCCTTGCCATGGTGACAGCGGGTGTCTTTCTGCTCGCCCGGTCCCCTCTCCTCGCCCAGGAGCCTTGATCGCAACGCCCGGTACCCGAAGGCAGCGGTCCTTACGAAGACGCCACCAGGCGCAGGCCCTCGGCGAGGAATCGGCGGCAGAACTCAACCGGATCGGGCGCGTTCCGAACCGCGCTGCGGCGGCGCATGGCCCCGAACGGGACGTTCCAGAATCCCGGGTCACCCGGCCGGCCCGCACCCCAGGGACCGACGTAGAGATACGGCTCGGCTTCGAACCCGTCACCGGGTGAGAAGCCCAAGTTCACCGGCCCGGCCGAGGGCAGCGTCACGGTCGTGGCCGCGTCGAAGTGCTCGGGCCAGAGTTGGATGGTGGCGAATTCGGCGGTCTTCGGCAGCGATGTGAGCACGTCATCGAGGACGCGCCACGCCAGCGCGAACCAGTCTGCGATCGCGGTCACCGTCGTGGGAGCCAGGTCCAAAGGCGTGTCGAGGTCCCCGAGGACCGGCGTGTCGGCTCCGCAGCTGAAGGGCTCGTCCAAATTCACGTCGACGAAGCCGCCCAGGGAACGGAGCGTCGACCCGTTGAGAGCCATGCACGTCGAGGTGGCGCCGACCTCGCGAACCAGCGAGATCCCTGAGAGACGGAGCGTCTCGATGTCGCCACCAAAGGCCGGCGTCGCGATGCCACCGGGTGAGGCGCGAAGCCCGAATCGGCCGCTGACGACAAAACGCCGGCGACCCAGGATGTGAGCGGCAACAGTGTGCAGCGCCACCCGGGTGGCGAGCGGCGAGCTCACCTCCGTCATGTCAGGTGGCCGCTACCGGCGTGGCGAGGTCGGCGGAGAGATCGTGAGCGTCGTCACGGATGCGAGGGTGCCGGCGGTTTGTCGGCGAGCTCGTAGTCGACCGCGTCCACGTAGCACCAGTACCAGTCTTCGCGTGGCTCGAAGGACCGGACCACGGGATGAGCCACGGCGTGAAAGTGCGCGGTGGCGTGGCGAGCGGGCGAGCTGTCGCAACAACCCACGTGACCACAGGTCTGACAGACGCGGAGATGGACCCAGTCCTTCCGGCCGGCCGCGAGACAGTCCTCACACCCGATGGACGAGGGGTCCGGATCGGCAATCTGGTCGACGTGGCTGCACAACAGTTGGGTCATGGTGTCGCTCCGTTCGGTCCGAGGGTGACCGATGCCGAGGCGACTCACGACCAGCCGATCCCGGAAAATCGGTGACGGCTCCATGGTAAACGCCGAGTCTCGTTCGTGTGCCCTCGAGCCCGGTCGCTCGGTGGAATCTCACCCCGTCGTCGGGAACGATCCTTGCTGCCAGCCCACCATCCCCGGTGACCCGGCACCCGGGGTGGGGGCCGTGGCCATCGATGGTGCGATGCACGAGGTCGCATCGGGCTCGAAGCCGTACCAAGTAGCCGAGGCCGAGAACCAGACGAACCAGCACGTCCCGGCCTTCGACTGAGCCGCCAAGGTGACGCTCCCGAATCCGAGCGCGCCACCGAGCCCGCTGCTTGCCGCCGCTGGTGCCACGGCACCACTGACCGTCGTGCCCGAGCTCGAGGGGCCCGCCGTCACGCCGTACTGCGCCAGGTCAGCGGCCGACACCGCCCCGCTGCTGATGGCACCGTCGCGCACGTTCTGCATGGCGGTCGACAGCGACGACTGGGCCTGGACGTCGTAGGCCCGGTCCACGGTGGGGTTCTGGGCCGGGGACCCGGACCCCGCCCCGGCCCCTCCCGCAAAGGCCTCGAGGGCGCCGACACTCAAAAGAGCGACGAGCATGAGTGAAATGACGATGCCGACGAGACCGAAGCCCTCCTCGCCATCCGGTGCCAGAGGCGTCCCACCAATGTCAGCCACCTGCATCTCATCGGCATGAGGGCGCCTCGAGGTTTAATTCGGAGTCTCCACGGTGCGTGGCTCGGTGCTCGGGTTCGGGGCGCTACCCGCCGGGCGACCGTCGGCCAGGCTCCGGGCCCCGTCGGACGAGCGACGTCAAGCCAATGCGTCGGCGATCCAGGCACCGATGGCGGCCGTCTCGACCAGGAACCCGTCATGACCGACCGTTGACTGCACGACCCGGACCTCGGGGGCGTTCGGGAGCAGCCGGGCCATCTCGTATTGGAGCCCGATCGGATAGAGGCGATCCGAGGAGATCCCGACGACGCTCACCCGGGCCTCGACTCCCGACAGCGCCGCGGTGATCCCGCCGCGACCACGACCCACGTCGTGATGGTTCATGGCCTCGCTCAGCACGATGTAGGAATTGGCGTCGAAGCGGAGGAGCAACGTGTCACCGTGGTGCTCGAGGTAGGACTCCACGCGGTATCGACCACCTTTCAAGGGCTGCTCGACGCCTTGTGCTTCTCGGCCGAAGCGCACGTCGAGCTCCGATGCCGTCCGATAGCTCACCTGCCCCATCCCGCGGGCGAGGGCAAGGCCCTGGGCCGGCCCCACGTCGTTGTCGTAGTAGTCGCCCCCTGCGAACGCCGGGTCCGCCCGGATGACGCGCACTTGGAGCGAACACAGTCCGATCTGTTCTGCCGTGGCGGCGGCCCCCACGGCGACCACCACCGCCCGTTCGACGCGTTCGGGTGATCCCACGCACCATTCGAGCACCCTCATGCCACCCATCGAGCCACCTACCACCCCCGCCCACCGCGAGATTCCCAGATGGTCCGCCAACAACGCTTCGACGTGGACCTGGTCCCTGATGGTGATGATGGGGAAACGTGACCCGTAGCGCTTTCCGTCGGGTGCTATCGATGCGGGGCCGGTCGTTCCCTGACAGCCGCCGAGCACATTCGGGCAGACGACGAAGAACCGCTCCGTGTCGATGGGCGCGCCCGGCCCGATGATGTCGGGCCACCACCCGGGGCTCGGGTGTCCAGGGCCGGTGGGTCCGCGCGCGTGCGAGTCACCGGTGAGCGCGTGCAGGACGAGCACGGCATTGCCGGCTGTGGAGTCGAGCTCGCCCCAGGTCTCATAGGCGATCTCGACCGGGCCCAGATGTCCGCCTGCCTCGAGGTCCAGCCCCTCAGCACCGACCACACGGGCGAAGCGCCGGCCCCCTATGTCGTCGCCGACGCCCCAGGCTCCGGTTGTGGTGATCCGTTCAACTGACCTTGGCGGCACGGAATCCGGCATCGAGGTCGGCCAGGATGTCATCGAGGGTCTCGAGTCCGACACACAGGCGAACGAGATCAGGGGTGACTCCCGTCGACAGCTGCTCCGCCTCGGTGAGCTGTGAGTGCGTGGTCGACGCGGGATGGATCGCCAGGCTCCGGACGTCTCCGACGTTGGCGAGATGACTGAAGAGCTCCAACCCCTCGATGAACCTGCGACCGGCCTCGGCCCCCCCGGCGATGCCGAACCCCAAGATCGCCCCGGCGCCGTTGGGCATGTACCGCTTCTGCCGTTCGTGCCAGGGGCTCGACTCGAGGCCCGGGTACGACACCCAAGAAACCTCGTCGCGGTTCTCGAGCCACTGGGCCACGTGCTGTGCGTTGGCAACGTGACGTTCCATGCGAAGGCTCAGCGTCTCGAGACCCTGGAGGAACAGGAACGAATTCAGGGGAGCGATGGAAGGCCCCATGTCTCGTAGGTACTGCAGTCGGGCCTTCAAGACGTACCGGGCCGGGAACAGTGCCTCGGGCAGTTGCGCGAACACCAGCCCGTGGTAGCTGGGATCGGGCTCGGTGAATCCCGGGAAGCGACCGCTGCCCTCGTAGTCGAATGTTCCCCCGTCCACGATGATCCCGCCGATCGAGGTCCCATGGCCGCCGATGAACTTCGTCGCCGAGTGGACCACGATGTCGGCCCCGTGGCGCAATGGCTGCGCCAGATACGGCGTCGTCACCGTATTGTCCACGACGAGCGGGATCCCGTGAGCGTGGGCAATGCCCGACACACCCTCGAAGTCGAGCACGTCCCCCTTCGGGTTGCCGATGGTCTCGGCGAAGAAGGCCTTGGTGTTGTCCCGAACGGCGCGCTGCCATGCATCGAGGTCGTCGGGGTCGTCGACGAAGGTCACCTGGATGCCCAGTTTCGGCAGCGTGTAGTGGAGGAGGTTGTAGGTCCCTCCGTACAGCGAGGCGGAGGACACGATGTGGCCGCCGTTCTCGGCCAGGTTCAACAGGCTCACGGTCTCGGCCGCTTGCCCGCTGGCGACCGCCAACGCGGCGACTCCCCCTTCGAGTGCCGCGACGCGCTCTTCGAACACCGCCTGGGTGGGGTTCATGATCCGGGTGTAGATGTTGCCGAGCTCTTCGAGCCCGAAGAGGGCGGCAGCGTGAGCCGTATCCCGGAACGTGTAGCTGGTCGTCTGATAGATCGGGACGGCCCGCGCGCCCGTCGTCGGATCGGGAACCGCGCCGGCATGGATCTGTCGAGTCTCAAAGCCCCATTGCACCATGGTGGTCTCCTCGTTCGCGTCTGTGCCGCACGGCGGCACCACGGCGAAGTCTATGCAGGTGCTCCGTGCGGGATCTCTTGCCATCCGTCCGGGGAGCGAGAGTGCGGCGGCTCGGTGTCGACCCCCTCGGACCGGTGCGGGAGGGCGCTTCGGCGCGCGAACCACGCGCTCCAGGCCTGGTAGCCGCCGACCAAGTCGGCGGCCCGCGCGTAACCCAGATCGGCGAGCGACGCCGCGGCCAGGCTCGAGGCATAGCCTGCCGAACACACCACCACCACAGGTTGGTGGAGGTCGCGCACCTCGGGCAGGCGGTGGTCGGAGCTCGGGTCCAGACGCCATTCGAGCACGTTCCGCTCCACCACCAGGGCACCGGGCAATGCTCCTTCGTCTCGTCTCTGTTCAGCCGGTCGGATATCGATGACGAGCCCACCCTCGGCGACCAGACCCGCAAGCTCGTGCGGGCCCACACGCCGGATGCGTCGCCGAGCGCGCTCGACGAGATCGTCGACGGAGATGCTCACGCGACGGCTTCGCCGAACTGGTAACGGACCGTCGCTCCCGCTTCGAGCACGTCTTCGGACATCCGGTAGTAGGTCATCGAGCTCAGGCGCGGAGCGTAGACGTGAACGCTGATGGCCGCGGTCTCGCCCACGTTGACGATGTCATGCACGTGTTGTCCCCCGAAGGTGATGGGCCGGCCCAATTCCATCGTGCTGCTCCGAAGCACGATCCCTCCGGAAGGCTTCGACACGATGCTGGTCTCTCGCAGTCGACCAGCAACCCCCACGACAGCACCGGCCGACCCGCCATGATCGTGCAGCTCGATCGCGCCTCCGGGTGGCCACGCGATGACCCATGCCTCAAAGTCGTCCGAAGCCGCCATCAGGTCCCACCGTCGGTGGCCCGGGAGCGTGATGCCAGGCCAGGTGGGGGCACGGGCCGCCAACCGCACTGCGATGGCCGCCAATTTCTCAGGCCCGGGGCGCTCGTCGCGGTCGATCCCGCTGGCCGGGGGCCCCTCCGCCCATCGACTGGTGCTGCAAGGACGTGGCGACCTTCCGGAGACCTCCTCCCCTGCCGCTCGGGGGTGGTGCGACAGGGGGCTCACGGCGATCGCCATGCCCAGACTGTAAGAGAGAAAGCTGATTAAGTCAATCGGCTTTATGGGAATGGTGTCTCGCTGGAACCTGCCTCGCTGGAGCCTGCCTCACTGGAAACCACTCATCTCAGGACCTGGCCACCCGAGCCACCGTACGGCTCCACAGCGCCGACAGCGGCACCGGATAGATACCGAAGCGAGGGCTCTCGGTGAAAACGTCCACCCGACCGGAGCGGAGCAAGGCGCGCCCCGGACATGGGAGCGCGACGTTCGCGCCGCCCGAGGACCAAGACGTAGCTGAGCCGCCACCGGTCGTTGCAGATCGTCGGAACCGTCGCCCCAGTGGGCGCCGGTTCGGTGCAGGGGCGGCGGGGTGAGGGTCTCGACCGACCTACCGGCCCAGGAACCAAGCCGCGGTCCGAGAAGACGCAGAAACCACCCGACTCGTGAGTCCTCGAGCGGCGACCGGTGCGACGGAGACCCCGTGCCCGAGCCGTCGCCCGACGTGGTCAACGTGGCCCACCCAGCTCGACGCCGCCTTGGCCACGTGCTGCGAGAGTGATCCATCCGGGTCCCTCTTCACCGACGCTTTGACCCTTCGGCCGCCATCTCTGTCGAAGATGCCTGCGAAGGCGCGCTGCGGCACGTTCAGGAACATCAGGAGGAGTAGCAGTCCCAGAAGAAGCAGTACGCCACCCATGAGGCCCAGCAGCCCGACGCCACGTCCGGGGCCTGTCGCGGCGAGCGTTCCCGTGGCCGCCGGCGTGGCGACCGGTGTGGTCGTCGCGCCGCTAGCGCCCGTGGCAGGGGCCACCGTCGTCGTAGGAGCCTTGGTCGTGGCCGTGACCGGTGCAGCAGTGGTGGACGGAGCCGTTGTCGGCGTGGACGGAGGGGCCTCGGCGCCGAAGAGAATGTTGACGGCGGTCGTGCCATCGCCCGATGAATCGCCGTAGGTCAACTGGCACACGTCACCGATCGCCTGCTGGGCCGGCGTGGGGGGACACGGGTACAGCGCGGCGTCGGCGGTCGGTGACGTCCCCGCCGAGTCGGTGGCGGGGCAGGCCGCGACGGCGGGCGCCGGACCGCACGGAGGCCCGACGGTGCCCTGCACAACGGGGAACGCCCCCGACAGTCCCCCCGTGGCGCTCGTTGTAATCAGGTGCGAATACGAGGCAGCAGTGCAGCTCACCGAGATTGTTGAACTGACGGGGGCGGGGACCGCGACCGTCGGTTGCTTCGCGTCGGAGTTGCACTCCAGGACATTCCCGATCGCCGAGGCCGTGAAGCCGGTGCCCGAGACCGTGACCGATTGACCGTTGCTCAGGCCGGTGTCCGGGGTGACGGTCATGGGAACGTTGGCGTTGCCGGCCGCGAATGCGGAGACGGTGCAACCGACGATCGTGAGCCCTGCGACCAAGAGTGTGGCGGCTCCAGCGGCCAGAAGCCTCGACGCCTTGCGCCCGGATCCGCCACGGGGCGGCTCGGTGTGCCGTCCAGGAATAGTCAACGCATGTTCAGACAAGGTTCACCCCCACGGAGGGGACGAGCCCCCTCCATTCCTATCTCCCAAGGATATTTGAGCGTCCGGTCACGTACATCATCACTATTGGGTACGCCGTTGTGCGCCGAGGCTCCGATCGACGACGCGAGTGTCTGATGTGGTCGGTGGTGATCCTCCCCACTTCATTCGGCGGCGCGACGAGCGCGGGGTGCGGAAGAAACGCCATATGTGGGTTCCCTGAACTCGTCAAAAATGAGGATTCCCCGCGGGCTCGGCTCCCATATTCTTGCAACAGGCACAGTGTGTGTGGATCTTGACCGCGGCGCGCGTGTGCATAAGCACTCGTGGCAAGCGGTCAATGCGGGGGGTGGGTCGTGATCAGGTCTGGTCGGTCGAAAATCACTGCGGTGCTTTCGGTAGGGCGCGAGGCCCGCGCCAAAGCCCTCATGGTGCTCGCGTCGGTCCTCGTGGTAGTGGGCTCCGTCCTGCTTGGCACGACGATCTCAGCCTTTGCGGTGACCACGTTGACCGCCTCGCCTAGTACGGGCCTGGCCAACGGCACGGCCGTGACGCTGACGGGGAGCGGATTCGCCAAGAACTCGATCGGCAACGTGCTCGAGTGCAACACCGACCCGGGCCAGCCCAACGTCATGGTCGGCGGACTCGTCAACTCCTCGATCTCGGTCAGCTGCACGGCCCCGTCGTTGTCGGCCCTCGTCACCACCTCGGCGGCGGGGAAGGTCTCGACGATCTTCCACGTGGTGGAGGGAACCGTCGGGCCCCCTTGTGGTCCGGCTCCCGCGGCGGGGACCTGTCCCGCCACCGACACGGGCGGGAACAGTCCGACCGCGGACGCCGCGCTCTATCCCTGTCCACCGACTCCCGCCCAACAAGCCAAAGGTGACGTCTGCACCTTGACCTACGGCGACGAGGCAAACGACAGCGGGGTGGCCACCATCCTCTTCGGCACCGAGACCCTTCCCACCTCGACCACGACCACGGTGGCCGGGGCCACGACCACCACCGGCGCCACCACGACGACCGGCGGGGCCACGACGACAACCGGGGCCACGACCACCACCACCGGCGCCACCACGACAACGACGGGCGCCACGACGACCACCACCACGGGCGGGACGACAACCACGACCGAGTCTCCGACCACCACCACCGAAGCCCCGACCACGACGACCGAGGCTCCGACCACCACCACCGAAGCCCCGACGACAACCACCGAGGCTCCGACCACCACGACGGAAGCCCCGACCACCACGACGACGGTGGGGACGACGACCACGACCGCACCACCCACCACGATCACCGGGGCCTATGAGCTGTACTGCCCGAACACCCCGGTCGGCAACATCGTGCTGAACGACGCCGTGACCTCGGCCGCGCTGTCGCCGGCGGCCCCGACCGCGGGCCAGGCCTTCAGCGTCACGGGCTACCAGACGGTGGTGAACCTGCCCCAGAGCCTGGCCGCGGCCGCCGCGGCGGTCTCGCCCGGTCTACCCCTGGCCGGCTCGGCCACGGCCCAGATCGACGCCAGTGGCGCCACCCCGGCCAAAACCCCGGAGGGCCCGCTCGCCTTCAGCGTGCCCATCCCGAGCCCCGTCCCCACCTCGGGGGTGAGCCTGTCGCTCCCCTCCACGCCGGCGTCGATCCCCGGGTTCACCGCCACCAGTGGGGCCATCACCATCCAGGAGGACTCCTCGGCCGCCCTGTCGCTGACCGTGGCGGGCAACGCCCTGGCCCTCACCTGCACGGCCTATCCCAATAACGACGTGCCCGGGTCGGGTATCACCACGACCGCACCCACCGGCAACCCCATCGCCCCGGTCATCGCCGTGGCGGGGGGCGGGTCGACCTCGACCACCACGGTGGCCCCCGTCACCACCACCACCAAGGCGGGGACCACCACCACGGCCGCATCCAAGGTCGTCACCGCGGCGTCGAGCTCCCTGGCCTTCACCGGCCCGGGACCCGGCATCGGGATGCTG
>Ga0182024_10001527_pt1 | contig 59503 bp, 50 predicted proteins | sample P32metaG_FD_120480 | JGI IMG/M metagenome (GOLD analysis project Ga0182024, IMG submission 120480) | Permafrost microbial communities from Stordalen Mire, Sweden - P3-2 metaG (Illumina Assembly) | ecosystem: Environmental > Terrestrial > Soil > Wetlands > Permafrost | place: Sweden: Stordalen...
GGGCCGGGTGCCCTCTCGCAACCAGCGTCTCAAGTGGTTCCATGTTTTCTGCGAGATACATTGAATTTTCCTCAGCCGGTAAACCGGCTGAGGGGGGTCACGATGTACCGGGGCCGCGCCGCCCGGTTTGATCTTCCCATGTCAAAGAACAAATTAATCCTTTTTTTTCCCGCGCAAATAGCGGTCAAACCAATCCGCGCAGCTTTCCATGTCCGGCTGAAGATCCTTCCAGCCATGACCTTCCCCGCTCTTGACCATTACTTTGACCGTAGCGCCGAGCGCCTTGGCCCGGTCGCTGAAGCTGATCGCCTGCTGCTCCGGAACCAGCACGTCGGCGTCGCCCTGAATAATGAGCGTCGGCGGCATGTTGGTCGTTATCGAATAAATCGGCGAAATGGATTCCCCGTATTTCTGTTGGGCCGCCCGCTCGCCAGGCATGTCCCCAAAGGTCGCGCCAAACTCCTGTGCCATAAGGGGCGTTGCCGCCAACAGCACGTTGATATTCGTATCCCCGTAATTGAGAAAATCGGTCGGGGGAAAAAAGCAGGCCACGCCCTGCACCGCGCTGGATTCGCGGTCCACCGGATCCCTAGCCTTGGCGTCGTCAATGCCGCCCTGCGTTCCGATGATCAGCGCCAGGTGCCCGCCCGAACTCAAACCACTCATGCCGATGTGATTTGGATCAATCTTGAAGCGCGCGGCGTTGTGCCGGATGAACCGCATCGCCCGGTTCATATCCTGGATGATTTCCAAGATTTGAAATTTAGGCTGCGACCCGTGAACGACCGCGAATACCGTGTAACCTCTGTCAAGAAAACATTTGTACAATCGCGGCGAAACCGAGGACTTGGAGGAAACCCACCCCGCGCTCACCACAAAGACTACGCCGAATCCGTTGGGCCCAGTTCCGTTGGTCTGTTTCGGTTGAAAGACGTCCATGGTCAGCGCCATGCCGTCTTTCCTCCCGTAAATGACGTCGTCCTGCCGCCGGAACGACGGCGCATCTCCTGCGTCGGCCCACGGCGCCAGCGCCAAAAGTGCCAGCAGTGCAGCGGCGAAAGTTCTTCGCCGAATCAGGCTGAGAATGGAAAATGACATGAATAATTAGGACAATTGCGGGGACACATATTTCAAGCCATGCGCGTCGGCGACGGCTTTATGCGTCACATGGCCCTTCATGACATTGATGCCGCCGATCAGCGCCGGTTGTTTCTGGCAGGCCTCGGCCAATCCCCAATCGGCCAGCATTTCGAGGTAACGATACGTTACATTGGTCAACGCCTGCGTCGCGGTGCGCGCGAACGCGCCCGGCATGTTCGCCACGCAATAATGCGTCACCCCCTCTTCGACGTACACGGGATGATCGTGCGTGGTGGGCCGCGACGTCTCCGCGCAGCCGCCCTGGTCAATGGCAATATCCACCAGCACGCTGCCCGGACGCATCTTGCGCAACATTTCGCGATTGATCAATTTGGGCGCCTTGGCCCCGGGCACCAGCACCGCGCCGATCAACAAATCCACCGTCGGCATCAAATCCACCAAATGCGCCTCACTGGAAAAAAGGGTGTGCGCCGTGTGCAGCGTGATGTCCAGGAAACGCATCCGCTCCAGGTCCACCTCTAAAATCGTCACATCCGCCCCCAGACCGGTCGCCATGCGCGCCGCATTAATGCCGCTGGCCCCGCCGCCCACCACCACCACGCGTCCCGGCAAAACACCCGGCACCCCGCCCAGCAACACGCCGCTGCCCCCGTTGTGCTTGGCCAAAAAAAAGCCCCCCACCAAAATCGACATGCGCCCCGCAATTTCGCTCATCGGCTCCAGCAACGGCAGCCGTTTGTTCACCTCGATCGTTTCGTAAGCGATGCCCGTCACCCCGGATTTCAATAGCGCGTCGGTCAACGGCCGGCTCGCCGCCAGATGCAGGTAAGTAAAAAGAATCTGGCCCGGACGCAGCAACACATATTCGGATTCCAGCGGTTCCTTGACCTTGATCACCAGCTCGGCCTTTTCAAAAACGGCCATGTGCTCGGCAACCATTTCCGCGCCAGCCCGTTCATAATCGCCATCCGGGTAGCCCGACCCCGCGCCGGTGGAACGTTCGACCACCACCTGATGGCCGCGCTTGACCAACTGATAAACCGCCGACGGCAACAACGCCACGCGATGCTCTTGAAGTTTAATCTCCTTGGGAACGCCAATAATCATAAGCCGTTCATGGTGATGAGCAATTCGTTGAAGTCAAGTTGCCATTCATGGCGGTAGGGTGACACTTCGTGGAACCCTGACTAAATCGGGTGCGCCAATCAGCGTACGTTCAGCTCCAGATTCACGCAGATTTTTCACAGATTAGTTTCATACTTAAGCAACCATCAAGAAATTCTTATTTTTTGGCTTAAATTGCCTTAAGTTACCGCGAAATCTCGGCAAAAAACGACACCTGGCAAATGGCGCGAAGCGTCACGGAGTGCGCCAGTCCCTCCGCCTTTGCGGCGCGACGTTGGGTGGCCCTTTGGGATGAGGATCCCCTTGCTTGCCGTCCGTGTCCTTGGTTTGACCCACTTTGACCCACTCGGACCGCCGGACAAGGCGAAACTCCGAACGCATTCGGCGCTGCACTGACCCCCGGTGTTCCTTCCCCCCGGAAATGGAAATAAGCGGGAAATGGGCTTGCGTAACTGAAAAAATGAAGTTTTGGCAGGGTAGTGCAACACTCCGTCGAGCCTAACCCCGAAGCATTTCTGGGGTGAGAAGACCGGTCTGGGATTCGACGGAGTCTCCCCCTCTTGTGGCGACCACGGAAGCTGCTTCCCTCCACAGGCTTTCCATTCCACCTAAAGTAGCGCAGAACCTGTTATCGTCGACCCGACCCCTTAGGATTGACGAGGTTATAAATGTTTCTGAAGTGAGCCGAGAACAGCCCGCCGACTGTATATTACAGACTATTTATCTTGACTTAGACGCAAATTTCGGGGAATATCCCGGCGCGTGAACAAAACCATCGCTGCTGTTCTAGGGTTCTTATTATTGGCTGCGCCGGCATCGGTGCAAGCCCAATTCGGTTACAGTACAAATGCCAGCAACACAAATACCGTTACCATAACCAATTACACCGGACCTGGCGGAATGGTAGCCATTCCCACCATCATCGATGGCCTGCTGGTTACCCGTATCGGAACAAATGTGTTCGCCAACCTCTCCAGCCTTACCAACGTCTCGATTCCCAGCAGTGTCACCTGCATCGGCGACAATGCGTTTTATGCCTGCACCAACCTGATCAGCGCCACAATGAGCAACGGCCTTGCCAACATCGGGTCGAATGCGTTCGCTTTCTGCTTTAGCCTGACCAGCATCACCATTCCCGCCAGCGTCACCAACATCGGGGATTTTTCGTTCGGGGTCTGCTATGATCTGACAAATGCCACGATCACCAACGGCATCATCAGCATTGGGAATTTGGCGTTTTTTGAGTGCTACAGCCTAAGCAACGTCACGATTCCCGCGAGCGTCGCCAGCATCGGGGAAGGGCCATTCGCGATTTGCACCAGCTTGAAAGCGGTGGCGGTAGACGCCCTGAATTCGTTTTATTCCAGCACGAATGGGGGTTTGTTCGACAAAAGCCAGTCTACATTGATTCAATATCCGGGGGGCCTCGGTGGAAGTTATACGATTCCCGACGGCGTCACTACCATTGCGAATTATGCGTTTTCCGGCTGCACGGCCCTGACCAGCGTCCAAATTCCCGACAGCGTTACTACCATCGGGGAAGATGCTTTCGAAGAATGCGGCCTGACCGCCATCGAACTACCTGACAGCGTCACCAGTCTCGGGGATTATGCGTTCTATGACTGTAACAGCCTGACCAGCGTTAGCCTTCCCAGCAGCATCACTAATATCGGCGTTGGTGCGTTTGCTTACACCAGTTTGACCAACGTTGTCATTCCCAACAGCGTGACCAGCATCGGACAAGATGCGTTTTTTGACTGCTACAGCCTGACCAGCGTGACGATTCCCGGTAACGTTTCCAACATCGGGAATTATGCGTTCTATCTCTGTGTCCGCCTGACGAGTGTCTATTTCACGGGCAATCCTCCAGGCATTGGCATATCGGTGTTCCAGTTCGACCAAAACGCCACGCTCTATTATTTATCGGGCACGACTGGCTGGGTTGCGTTCTCCGCCACGACCGATCTGCCGGCTGTGCTATGGAACCCGCTGATTGAAACCTCCGATGGAAGTTTCGGCGTGCAGAACAATCAATTTGGATTCACCATCACCAACCTGACCAACATCACGGTTGTGGTGGAAGCCTGCACCAATCTGGCCAATCCCGCATGGACTCCGCTCCAGACTGTCACCCTCACCAACGGTTCGTTTTACTTCAGCGATCCTCAGTGGGCGAATTACTCCAACCGCTTCTACGGTCTGGGCCTGCCCTGACCAATTGGGGCATTGACACACTTTCGTTCCGCAGCACGTCACATTCCTGCCATCGTCGCGAAAAACCTTGCCCTTAATTTTAACTCTACTAAAATAGGTTTCGGTAGTCTGTCACGGTTTGGGCCCGTAGCTCAGTGGTTAGAGCAGGCGACTCATAATCGCTTGGTCACAGGTTCAAGTCCTGTCGGGCCCACCATTTTGAATCATCCTGAAACTGCCATAATCGTTGACGGAGCGAGCGGGGCACGGCATTCTCTTTCGCATGGCGCACAAGATTGGTTTGCAATATCCGAAAGGTAATCATCAGTTTAGGGAGGCTGCGTAATGCCGGAAAAGGACGCAGCCAAGCTTTCTGTTCGTTGGGAGGTGCTCAAAGCGGCAGAGGGCGCGGTCTTGTTGACACTCCACGGCGAACTCGACGCAGTTTCAACACCCACCTTGTGGCAAGCTCTGGAAAAAGAGCTGATGGCGGGCGAGGTTTCCAGTCTGGAGATCGATGCCAGTCATTTAACCTACTGCGACAGCGCGGGTCTGGCGTTGCTTTATTATCTATACACCGGACGCATGACTCCGGGAGCCACGGTCCGCATGAGCGGCCTGAGCTCCGAGCTACAAAACCTTTTCGGCAGTTTCTCACTGGAAGATTTTCAGGCTTTGCAGACGCACCAACCTGCCTGCCGATCCCTGCCCGTGGAAGTCGGCGCCGCAACCTGGTCGTTGTTGCGCGATCTCCGGGAGCAGCTTGAATTCATCGGTGAAGTCACCATCGATTTGGCGGCTAGCATTTTCCGACCGCGCCGCATGCGCTGGAAGGAAGTCCTTCGAGTATTTGAGGTAGCCGGCGTGAACGCGCTCCCCATTGTGTCGCTCATCACCATGCTGGTTGGCATGGTCATTGCCTTCGAGTCGGCGCAGCCGCTGAAGGAACTCGGGGCGCAGGTGATGGTTGCGAATTTGTTGGGGCTGGTCATGTCGCGCGAACTGGGGCCGGTCATGGCGGCAATCATGCTGGCGGCCCGCTCCGGCTCGGCATTCGCTGCGGAGTTGGGGACCATGAAAGTGAACGAGGAGCTGAACGCCTTGCAAACAATGGGTTTGGCACCCATCCAATTTCTGGTGGTGCAACGGGTCATGGCTGGCATGCTGTTGACACCGATTCTGACCCTGTACGCGATGTACGCTGGGTTGCTAGGCGGCGTGCCCGTGTTGCTGGGACTGGGATTCCCTCTGAAAATGGTATTGCAACAAATTCAATCTGGAGTTCACTATGGCGATCTCGCGGAAGGCCTCTGCAAAAGCCTGGTCTTTGGAACGATCGTGGCATCCGTAAGCTGCTTGCGGGGGCTTCAGACCGGCGTCGGGCCCCGGGCCGTCGGAGATTCCACCACACGGTCGGTGGTCAGCAGTATTCTGTTGATTATACTTGCCGACGGGCTCATTGCGTCGATTACTTATACCTTACGAAAATGAGCGAACCCGCTGCCAGTATCATTGTGGTGCGAAACCTGACGATTGGGTATGAAGGCAATATCGTTTTGGATCGGATTAATTTCGAGGTGCGCCGCGGCGAGGTGTTCGCGATTCTCGGTGCTTCTGGCTCGGGCAAAAGCACGCTGCTGAAGCACTTGATCGGGCTTTACCGGCCCGTCTCCGGCGAAGTGCTCATTTCCGGGGAAAATCTAGCCGCAGCCGAAGGGCCCGCGCGCCTGCGCATTCTGCGTAAATTTGGAGTGATGTACCAAAGCAGCGCGCTGTTTGGTTCGCTGACCGCCGTTGAGAACGTCCGCCTTCCGCTTGACGAATTTACCACTCTGTCCGACGAGGCCAAAGACCTGATTGCACTCTCCAAATTGCGGTTGGTCGGCTTGGAATCCGCCGCCATGAAGCTGCCCTCTGATTTGAGCGGCGGCATGCAGAAGCGGGCCGCCATCGCGCGGGCCATTGTGCTCGATCCGTGCATCCTGTTTCTTGACGAGCCTTCGGCCGGCCTGGATCCGATAACCTCCGCCGGTCTTGATGCCTTGATTCGGGAACTGGCCAGAGGTCTTGGCATCACGTTTATAATGGTAACGCATGAATTGCCGAGCATATATTCGGTGGCCGATCGTGTCATCATGCTGGATCCGCGGGTCCGGGGCATTGTGGCGGAAGGTGCGCCGTCGTATTTGCGCGAACATGCCACCCAACCCTGGGTGCGGAATTTTCTGAAAAGGGAGGCGGCATGAGCGAGCGGGCCAATCATTTCAAAGTTGGAATATTCGTAATCGTCGGTTTTTGCCTCTTCGTCGTTGCTTTGTTCGCGCTGGGGTTCAAAAGCTCTTTTGGCACCAAGGACGTGTTCGAAACTTATATTGACGGGGGAGTTGAGAATCTGTCCGTGGGGGCAATGGTCAAGTTGCGTGGCGTGGAAATTGGCAAGGTGAGCGCCATTAAGTTTATAAGTGACGAGTACCCCGAGCACAAACAGCAGGCCGTCCTCATTCTTTTTAAGGTTCCACGCGACAACGGCATAATAGATCCGTCGGGAAACGTCCAGGAAGCGCTGGACAAGGAAATCGCCCTGGGTCTCCGGGCCAGAGTCCAGGGACAGGGCTTTATCGGCCCCAGCATTCTCATGCTGGATTACGTGAATCCCAAGTATTACCCGGTGACGCCGGTGCCGTGGACGCCCAAACATTATTACATACCCTCGGCCCCCAGCCAGTTCGAACACGTCTTCGCCGCCCTGGAGAACACCCTCTCGCGCACGGAAGACCTCGATTTGGCCGGATTGATTGACCGCACGCAAAAGTTGGTGGAGATGGCCAATCGCCTGGTCACCAACATCAATCAGATCGATTTCAAGCACATCGGCACCAACGCTGGTTCGTTCATCGTCGAATTGCGCGAGACCAATCGCGGTTTGCAGCGCACACTGGCCGATGCGCGGCACACCCTTGCCGTCGCGACGAATGCGATCACTGGCGCCGATCTCCCCACCATCAGCCACGATACGCAAGCGCTCGAGGCGCATTTGTCCAGCGCGGCCATCGAACTTCGGCGCACACTGGCCAGTGTTGACACGGGCGAATTGAACACCTCTCTGGCCAACGTCAGGGCCGCCACCGATGAATTGACTCTGTTGCTTCATAATCTGGAGCAACGCCCCTCCTCGGTGTTGTTCAGCAGACCGCCCCGGCCGGCCAGCAGTGTTGAAGAACCGGCCAAGAGATGAATAAAATACAAATGACAATGTCTAAAGAATGTCTCCCTGAGCAAAAGACGAAACCGGCGGCGCGCCCCCGCTTTTGGCTGCTCGCCATTTTGGCCCTTGGTGTTGCAGGGCTGTGCGGCTGCAGTTCCGAAGCGGCTTGGAAAAGCCAGAGTTTTGCCCTTGCCTTGCCCGACATTCCTCCCGCAACCGCGTTGAAAACAAATGTCGTAGTATTGCGGCGTGTGACCATTTCACCCCTTTTCCAAGGCCGTTCATTTATTTACCGAACCGGGGCGGACACTTACGAACACGATCCTTACGCGGGCTTCTTTGTTCCTCCCGAACGCGCCATCGAACAGCCGATCCGCGCCTGGTTGCGGGACGGCGACGCGTGTGGCTGCGTCAGTGAGCCGGGAAGCGGCCTGACTCCCTCGTTGACGGCGGAAGTTTCAGTCAACGAACTTTATGGCGATTTTCGAAAAGTGGGCCATCCAGCCGGCGTGATGGAAATTCATTTTATACTTTACGAAATCCACAAGGACGGCCCCGGCCGGGTCCTGCTGGACAAAGTATTCGTCCACCAGGCCAAAATGGCCAAGGCCACGCCCGTCGCGCTGGCGGACGCCTGGGATACGGACCTCCGCGAAATCATGGTCGATCTCAATTCCGCCTTGAAGCAGCTTTCCTTGAACTGATCTCTACGGCAGCGTCGCCTCGATGCTTTGGCCGGATTTCAACGTCACTTCAAAGTTGTCTCCAATCTTCTCGACGCTCCTGCGACTCCATTTCGGGACATGACCGCCAAAGTCAGAAGGCGCGCGCCAAGCAGAAATTTCATTTGTTTCGCGGATGGAACCGGCGGTGGACCTCCCGCAGACGCGACGCGCCGATTTGCGTATAGACTTCCGTCGTGCTGATGTTGGCGTGGCCGAGCAGTTCCTGGATGATCCGCAAGTCGGCCCCGTTCTCCAACAAATGCGTGGCAAAACTGTGCCGCAGCATGTGGGGCGTTATGTTCCGTCCAATCTTGGCCCGGCGCGCCCGCCGCTTGATGTGCCCCCACAAGGTCGAAGCCGCGAAGGGACGCCCCCGGCGGGTTAAAAATACGTTTCCCGGCGTTTTCGGCGTGACCAGTTTGGGCCGGCCGGCTTCGAGATACCGCTGGATCGCGCCAATTGCCGCGCGCCCCACCGGCGTCACTCGCTCCTTGTTCCCCTTGCCAGTGACGATGACAAAACCGGCGTCAAGATGAAGTTGCTCCAGCCGGATGGCGCGCAACTCGGCCAGGCGCAAACCGGAGGCGTAGGCCAGTTCCAGCACGGCCTGATCACACAACGACGCAGGGGTCGCCGGATTTTCCGACCTGAGCAGTTGCGCTATTTCCGAATTGGACAACGCCTTGGGCAGCCGTTTCCAGCGGCGCGGCAGCGAAAGATTCTCCGCGATATTTTGCGGGAGAATCTTTTCCGTCTCGGCAAATTTGTAAATGGCCCGCAACGCCGCGATTTGCAGGTAAAGGCTTTCCGAACTGAGGCGTCCTGCCGCCTTTTCCGGCTCATCCTTCAAGGTCCGATTCCGCTCGTGTTCGAGAAAATCCATGAGGTCTCGCAGCCTGACTGCCTTCCAATCCGTGAAACCGTGTTTATCCGCCCAGGCCAAAAAATTCCCCAGCAGGGCCGCGTAAGTTTTTTCCGTGTGTTGCGCCTGTCCCCGTTCATGACGCAAATAGACCAAAAAGTCCTCAACGAGATTTTGCATCACGGATTTTCCGGCCCACTCCTAATCCTAATCCTAATCTTAATCTCCTGGTGTTTTTTACTGCCGGGCACTTGGTTCATACGGATTAGGATTAGCGTCCGAAACGCATTAAAGTTTCCGTCCCGTCAGGCGTTCGTAGGCTTCCAAATACTTTTCCGTCGTTTTGGCAATGACCTCCGGCGGCAGGGCGGGCGCAGGCGGCTGTTTGTTCCAGGAAAGCGTTTCCAGATAATCCCGCACGAATTGCTTGTCAAAACTCGGCTGTCCGCGGCCCGGTTCATACTTGTCCGCCGGCCAAAAACGCGATGAGTCCGGCGTCAGAACTTCATCGATCAAAATCAACTTCCCATCCCGGAGCCCAAACTCGAATTTCGTGTCAGCGATAATGAGGCCGCGTTTCAGCGCGTATTCGGCGGCAAAGGAATAAATCTTCAAACTCAAATCCCGCGCCTGCTCCACGATGTCGCGCCCGACAATCTTGCACGCTTCCTCGAAGGAAATATTTTCATCGTGCCCGGTTTCCGCCTTGGTCGCGGGGGTGAAAAGCGGCTGGGCCAGGCGCGACGAATCGCGCAGGCCGGCGGGCAGTTGAATGCCGCAAACGCATCCCGTCTTCTGGTAATCCTTCCAGCCCGATCCCGACAGATAACCGCGCACGACGCATTCGATGGCGAGCGGCTGGGTCTTTTTCACCACCATGCTGCGGCGGTCGAGCAGCGCGGAAAACTTTTTCAATTCCGACGGCAACGGTTCGCCCGCCGGGCCAGTCAGGTGATTGTCCACAATCCACGCCGTTTGCGCGAACCAGAAATAAGATATTTGCGTCAACACCTCGCCCTTGCGTGGAATGCCGTTCGGCATGACGCAGTCAAAGGCCGAGATGCGGTCCGTCGCCACAAAAAGCAGGCGGTCGCCTAAATCAAAAACTTCGCGCACCTTGCCGCTCTTTAGCTTCTTCAAGCCGGGCAGGTCCAACTGGAGTAGAGTTTCATCGTTCATGGGCTTCAAAACTAATCCCAAACTTTAAAGTTTAAAGTTCAAATTTTAACGTTTAATCTTGGCCCGATGAATTTCCTGGTCACGGGCGGCGCGGGTTTTATCGGCTCGCACCTGTGCGAGCGGTTGCTCCAGGCGGGGCACGCCGTTTGGGCATTGGACGATCTCAATCCCTTTTATGACGTCGCCATCAAGCAGGGCAATCTCTGTGTCATCAAGAAACTGGGCAAGCCGTTCACGTTCGTCCCCGGCGACATCAACGATCCTGCCTGCCTCGAACAATTGTTCGGCAGCGTCCACTTCGATCAAATCGTTCATTTGGCCGGGCGTGCCGGAGTCCGCCCCAGCCTGTTGGAGCCCGCCCTTTACCAACGCGTCAATGTGGAAGGCACCGTGAATGTGCTCGAAGCCGCCCGCCGCCATTCCGTCAAAAAAATCACCATTGCCTCCTCCTCCTCCGTCTATGGCATCAACGCCCGCGTGCCCTTCACCGAGAGCGACCCGATTTTTTCGCCGATCTCGCCCTACGCCGCCAGCAAACTCGCCTGCGAAGCCCTCGGCCATGTCTATCATCACGTCCACGGCATGGACGTGGCCATGCTGCGATTTTTCACCGTCTATGGCCCCCGCCAGCGGCCCGATCTGGCCATCCATAAATTCGCGCGCTTGATCGACGCCGGCAAACCGATCCCGGTCTTTGGCGACGGCGCCGCCGCGCGCGATTACACCTACGTCACCGACACCCTGGACGGCATCATGGCCTGCGTGCAAAAGAAATTTGGCTACGAGATTTTCAATCTGGGCGAATCCCAAACCGTTGAACTGAGTTATTTGATAACGCTGCTGGAAAAGGCCCTCGGAAAAAAGGCGATCATAGACCGCCAACCCCCGCAACCCGGCGACGTGCCAATCACCTTCGCCGACATCACCAAAGCCCGCCAGCGATTAGGCTATCGTCCGCGAGTGAAAGTCGAAGAAGGCATCCCCCGCTTCATTGAGTGGTTCAAGAACCACAAGAAAGCCAAATAACGGGGAGTGGGGCTAAATCAGGTTTTTTATCCGCGAAACACGAACTGCGCCAAGTTTTGCCAGACGACACGATGGCGGAAGTTCTCAGGCTTGTACCTTTCTTGATTCTATGTCGTTCATGCGCGCGGGAACGTAAGTTTGACGGTGTCAAAAACTCCCGCATTGTAATGGCTCCAGCGAATTGTCAGACCTCATTGGGATTTCCTTTCAATCCTTGCAAACGCTTGAGAACAAAATCCGCTGACAGCAATGCAAACAAATACGCGACAGCAAACTCAACCACGACCCCGAACGCAAATGCAGGCCATAAAACTAAGTTGCTGGTCACGCCATGGTTTTGCAAAATCAGGACTGGTATCGGAATTGGCAGAAAAAGTACAAATCCCAATTCCGCCCAAGTATGTGATTGCCACCAACTCGGATGCCAATCTGGGTCTGGTCTCCACTCCCATTTGAAACCCTGAAAATGAGAAAAGGCTAAAAATAAATGACAAATGCTGCAAATGTTCTCGCCCTATCCGCTGTTCGCTGACTCTTGAACATAGGTCAAGATTAATCCCCAATTCCGAATCCTGCAACTGACCGACTAATGATGGTTGAACTTTGGACTGTGGGAGGTGTGGGCTTGGGTTGTATTTTCCTCTGGTTGGGAAGCTGTTTCGGCCCGAAGAAAGTTTGGTATTAAGCCAACGAGAGCCAACTTGAAGGGATATAAGTTAAAAGTATGTAAGTTGTTTAATATTAAATCTTTATAGTCAGAATTTGGCTAATTAAACACTTGTTTTGTAGAATTTGCAGAATTCTTAAAGAGATGCGGATGAATTTTGACGATTCCACCGTTTTATGGTTAATTTTGGGGCGTGAGCACGGTTGCTGAAATCAAGGCTGTCATTGATCACCTTTCACCGCAGGAGCGGTGCGAGTTGGAGGCGCTGCTTCATCCATGGGGCGAGGATGATTGGGATCGCCGCATGGCCGCGGACGCCGAAAGTGGAGGCAAGTTACACGATATGAAGTCCGCCTCCCGCAAAAATGCCCAAACCGGCAAGTTGACGGATTTCCCGCCTTCCGACTCGAAATGAAGTCCAAGGTTGGCCCTGCGTTCTAGCAATCGCTTTAGACCCCTTGTTCATTTGGCCTGATCGAGGATTGGGTCAGGACGGCTGGAGACGGTGTCATGGCGCGCGCCGTTGAATTCTAATACCACAATTTCATTCGGACCGGTTTTCAACCACGGACCGGGGCAATAAAGAGTTTGTTGCGGACCGATGTCCCAAAAGCGGCCCAGGTTGTGGCCGTTGACCCAAACGATGCCTTTGCTCCAAAAACTCATATCCAAAAAGGTGTCACCAGACTGTGCGAGTGAAAAGGAACCGCGATAAAACGCAGGCGGAGCCATCACACCCTCTTTGAATCTTAAGCACCCGAGTTCCTGGTCATCGAACGGAAGATTGAAAACCTGCCAGTCGGCAAGCACGTTCGTGCCCGTGTCCGTGACCAATTCCACTTTATCCGTAATGCCTTTTCGGTCGCCCATATGATTGCCGTAATTGATGTGGCCGAACGAATCCACCAGCAGGTCCAGGGTCACGGGGGCCGCGCGGGCCGGAAGTTGGGCTGAACCTTGACTCAAGCGGCGATCCAGCGTGGCGAATTTTTTTCCGTCGAGAAAAATCAGGCCATAATCATTGAGGTCGGTGACCCGAAGTTGCGCGGCGCCTCCGGCGGGCAATTGGGTGCGGTAAAGTATTGCGCCGTGCGGCTGATCGAACAGCTCCATCGGCTGTGGGTGCGCAACATTTTTGGGCGGCGGCAAATTGGCAAAAAGTGGCGCGCATTCATTGAGTGCAATCGGCGCGATTTGGATGGACGGATTTCGCTGGGGCACGTCTGGCAGCGTTTCGCCCGGGTTCAAGTGTTTGGAAAACAATTCGCGCAACGCCTCAAATTTCGGCGTGGCCCAACCGGCTTCGCTGATCGGCGCATCGTAGTCGTAGCTCGTGATTTGCGGGGTAAATGGCGGAAAATAATTTGCGCCTGCGTCAAATCCAAAGGTGGTGCCGCCATGCGCCATGTAAATGCTGAAGGAGACGTTGTGACTGAGCATCCAGCCAAGCTCCGTCACAATCGTCGTGGTATTGCCCGTGTGATGCGGCTGACCCCAACTATCGAACCAACCGGGATAATATTCGCCAACCATAAGGGGCCCGCCTGGCCGGATTTTGCGCAAGGCTCGGAGTCCCTTTTCGGGGTTGCGGCCAATATTGACGACACAGAACAGATCGTCGCGGGTGTCGTTCGCAAGTTCCTTGGGGCCGTCACACGTGAACAGCGGGACATCGAAGCCGGCGGCTTTTATATCATCACGAATCAATCCGATGTAGGACTTGTCCGTCCCGAAGCTGCCGTATTCGTTTTCGACCTGCACCATGACAATCGGACCGCCCTGCGTAATTTGCAAAGGCGCGAGTTGCCGGCCGACCTGCGCGAGATATGTTTTGCAGGCGGCGAGATAGCGCGGATCGCGGGTGCGCACCTTGATGTCTGGAATTTTCAGCAACCACCACGGCAGGCCGCCAAAATCCCATTCCGCGCACGAATAGGGGCCGGGGCGCAAAATAACGCGCAGTCCCTCGGCCTGCGCCAGCCGGCAGAATTCGGCAATGTCGGCATCACCGGAAAAATCAAACTTCCCCGGCATCGGTTCATGGAGATTCCAAAACAAATACGCGCAAACGGTGTTAAGGCCCATGGCATGCGCCATGCGCAGGCGCTGTGCCCAATATTCGTGTGGAATGCGGGCAAAGTGCATTTCGCCGCAGCGAATTTGAAACGGATTGCCGTTCAAAAGAAAATCCTTGTCGCCGATCGAAAAGGTTTCCGCCCGCGCCTCCCATTGCAGGACGGCGGACAACATCACGGACGCCAAAATTATGGTCCGCCGCCATATCCGGCCGTATCGCTCAAATGGCATAAAGTCCAAGTCAGGGTTTGCGTTGAATGGGAAGCCGGACTTTGAAGCGGGTTTCGCCGGGCTTGGATTCAAATTCGATTTCGCCGCCATGCCGCTCGGCCACGATGCGGTTGCTGATAATAAGGCCCAGCCCAGTGCCGGAACCGATCGATTTGGTGGTATAGAACGGCTCGAACATGTGGGACTGGACTTCGGGGGGAATACCCGGGCCGTTGTCCACAATTTCAACGACCAGTTGATTGTCCTCGAGAGACGTGCTCACGCAAATCTTGCCGGTGCCGTGGACCGCGTCTATGGCGTTGTCAATAAGATTGGTCCAAACCTGGTTCAGTTCGCTGCCATAAGCCGTAATGCGCGGAATGGAGCGATCAAACGACCGGGTCAGGGTCACGTTCTTTAGTTTGTGGCCCAGCATTGTTAGTGTGCTCTCAATCCCTTCGTGAATGTCAACCTCTTGCATGGGGGATTGGTCCATGAAAGAATAGGACTTCACTGCTTTAACCAGTTCGGCAATGCGCCCGGTGCTCTGCTCGACCTGGTTCAGCAGTAATTTCAAATTCAAGCGCGATTCCAGCCAGCCGAGGGCGTCCGCATGGCTTTCTGGCGGCAGTTTGCCCACCAGTTCTTCCAGCCATGAGATGTCCACGTCCGCGCTGACAAAAGACGGAGCCAGATCCCAGGGCTCCGCGACACTGCGGGCTTGGAGCCAGGTTGCGATCTTGTCAGCGCGATCACTGCGCTCAATGTTGTCAAGCGCAGGTGCGTTGGCGAGTCGCGCCACGGCATCTTGCGCGGCGAACGCAAGAATCTGCCATTGGTCATGTTTTAGGATGCTGGAAAGCTGGCAGAGAAGGGCTTGCGCCTTATCCGTGGTTTCCCGCAGATGCGCCGCCGCCCGGCGGGCCGCCGATGCCGGATTATTCAACTCGTGCGCCAGGCCCGCCGCCATGGTGCCCAGGGAGGCCAGCTTTTCCCGCTGTTGCGAGTAGCCTTCCAGGTTGCGCATCTTGCTGGCGGCGGAATGAAAAATATCGCGCGCCACCGAGCGGCACAGGCTCAACATACGCCAGAAATCATCCTGGCTGAGGCGAAAAAGCCTGGCCGGCTTGCCCACCCGCGCGGTGGAAGGCCAGGGAATGTCCAGCAACAAGGTAAGTTCGCCGGTGTAATTGCCGGGCTTGACAACTGCCATAAGAATTTCCTGTTGATCATAGTTGCGCACAATTCGAACTTCGCCTTCCAGGACAACGAAGAAGAAGGGGTATCGATCCCCATCGGCAACAATCACAGTCCCGGCCGGCACTTCGATGACTTCGCCCGGCTGGATGCACTCTAATTGGGCGTCGGTCAACGTGGCGAAAAGCGGTGCGGACCGGACTTGCTGGAGAATGGCTTTATCCGTGGTCATAAAAGGTCCAAGTATTCATGCACAAGTTTTATGGCCATGGCGCCTTCGCCAACGCCCGAGGTGACGCCCTTGGCCGAGCGATGACGCACATCGCCCGCCACGAAAATTCCCGGCACACTGGTCTCAAGGTAGAAAGGTTCCCGCTCCGCCGTCCAGCCGGCAGGGCGTCGTCCCTCCCGCAGCAAATGCTGGCCGGAGACAATGTAACCCAGCTCATCGCGCTCCACGACGCCGGCCAGCCAATCGGTCCGCGGAATGGCGCCCGCGTAGATCAGCAAGGCGTTCGCGGGCACGGTTTCCTGCGAACAGGTTTTACTGTCAAGAATCGTGATGTTTTCGCAGCGATCCGTGCCACCGACCGCGATGACGCTCGAATTAAATCTTACGGCGATGTTTTTCGTGGCGGCGATTTGGTTTTCCAAGTATTGAGACATCGTGGCGGACAGGCACCCGGCGCGCACCAACATCGTGACCTGGCGGGCGAATTTGGAAAAATACATGGCGGCCTGGCCCGCTGAGTTTGCCCCGCCCACAATGTAGATATTTCCGCCTTGATAAGAAAAGGCCTCGGACATCGGCGCATAGTAATAAACACCCGCACCGTTCAGCTTTTCCAGGCCCGGCACTTCCAACTTCCTGAAGGCAATCCCTGTAGCAATAAGGAGCGCCCGGCAGCCAATCTCCGCGCCGTCGTCCAGGGTCAGGATGCGGGCTGATCCTTCGATCCGCACGCGCTTGACCTCCTGCGGCGCGAGAATTTCCACACCGAAACGCCGGGCTTGCGTGATCGCTCTTCGGGCCAGATCCGAGCCGCTGAGCCCCACCGGAAAGCCGAGGTAATTCTCGATGCGGAAACTGCGTCCAGCCTGCCCGCCAGGCGCCTCTCGTTCAACCAACAGGGTGTGCAAACCATCCGCCGCCCCGTACACAGCGGCCCCGAGCCCAGCCGGACCCGCCCCGACAATCACCAAGTCGTAAAACGGGAACTCCGCTTTGGTTTTTAGCCCCAGCTTGCGGGCGATCTCAATAATCGGAGGACTGGCCAGGAATGATCCATCGGCAAATACAACCATTGGCAGCGACGAAACCCCGGCTCCAGTCGTGCTCAAAAGCTGTTTCGCGGTCTCGTCCACTTCAACGTTGAGCCATTGGTGGGGCACAAAATTGCGCCCAAGAAAATCGCGGATTTCATTAGAATGAGGCGACCACCGATGCCCGACCACCCGCACACCTTCAAACACGGGATGATAAGATGCCTGCCAGTCATCCAGCAGATCATCGACTACTCCATAGAGGCGCTCCTCCGGCGGATCCCATGGTTTCATCAGATAATGATCAATTTGCACGCTGTTGATGGCGCGGATGGCCGCGTCGGTGTCCGCATATGCAGTCAATAGCGCGCGTTTCGCATCTGGATAAAGTTGCAGCGCTTTTTCCAGAAACTCCACCCCCGACATGTGCGGCATTCTTTGGTCCACTAGAAAAAGAGCAACCATCTCGTTGCGAAGTTTCAATTGCTTGACGCCGTCAAGAGCGGATTCGCCGGAATCCGCCGAAATCACCTTGTAGCGGTCGCCGTATTGGCGGCGCAGATCACGTTCGACGGCTCGCAGCACGTCCGGGTCGTCATCGATTGTCCAAATTACAGGTTTAGCCATAACGATGCAGGTACTACCACTTTATTAATTTGTGCGCAATTCCGTTGGGTAGTTGCGCTCTCTCCAGGCATCGATTCCACCCAGCAGAGGCCGGACGCGCGAGAAGCCTCTCCGCCGCAGGCGCAACGCGGCCCGCGCGCTGCTCACCTCGTTCGGACAGGAACAATAAAGGATGATGTCCCGGTCGCGGGGAATCTCCTTCTGGCGATGGTCGATCTCATCCATAGTCATGTGCAGGGCGCCCAGGATTTGGGCGGGATCCTGTTCGAGTTCCGAGCGGGGCCGCAAGTCCAGAATCATCAGACTTTCACCCGCTTCCACTTTTTGATGCAACTCGTCCGCCGTAATTCGCGCCATCCGCAATTCGCGCAACAAGCGACGTCTCTGAAAATACTTGTAGCCGATGTAAAGCGCAACCAACCCTGCGACCACCGCCAGCGCGCCGTCGCCCAGGCTGGCCAGCGCCGCTATGATCTGTTCCAATTGGTGGCTGAACAGGATTCCCACCAGGATCAAAGTTCCGACGTAAAGCAATGAGCCGGCCCCATCGAAGAAAAGGAATCGAACGACGCCGAATCCGGAATTCCCGGCCAATGGTGGCGCCAGGGTGTTCAAGCCGGGGATGAATTTCGCCACCACGAGTCCCTGAATCCCATAGCGCGAGAAGACATCCTGGGTCCGGCGCACGCACGTATCCGGCTCCAGGGAGATGCGGCAGAGCAAGGCCATCACACGGTGGCCATAACGGCGCCCGAGATAGAACCAAATTAAATCGGCCACCACGGAGCCGAACGCCGACGCTCCGAGCGCCACATACCAGTGCATTTTGCCGGTACCGACCAAAGCCCCGGCTGCGAACAACCAAAGCAGGGAGGGCAGGGGAACTCCAATCTGTTCGACGAATACCGCCGCGAACAAAACCACCGCGCCGTGCCTGACCAAAAACTCAATGAAATGGTTCATGGAGGTTACGAATGACCGGCATTCGTTGATGCCTTGGTGTTTTTAGCTTCGTCCTGCCAGCCGCCGCCCAGCGCTTTATAGAGATCCACCACGGCCAGCGATTCGTCGCGCCGGGTCCGGGCCAGATCAAGCTGCGCGGGAAAGAGCTGCTGCTGGGCTTCCAGAACTTCGTAATAGCTGGCTTTGCCGGCAAGGTAGCGCTTGGTGGAAACGTCCACCGCACGCTCCAGCGCCGACACTTCGCGCATTTGCTGTTCGCGAATTTCACCAAGTCTTTCCCGGGCGACCAGGGCATTGGCGACATCCCGCAATGCGGTAAGAACCGTTTGCCGGTATTGCAGCCGGGCTTCGTCGCGGGCGGCCCTGGCCTGCCGGTATTGTCCCACCAGGCGGCCTCCTTCGAACAGCGGCCCGACGGCCTCCGCGCCCACGCCCCAAGCGTTGGCGCTGCCCAGGCTGAACGCCGACAACTCCGGGCTTATTCTTCCAAACAAAGCAGTCAATCCTATCTTTGGAAAGAATTCCGCCGTTGACTCCCCGACGAGCGCGTTGGCGGAACGCAACAGTTGCTCCGTTTGTCGAACATCGGGCCGGCGCTCCAATAACGCGGAAGGCAATCCTGCCGGGACCTCCGGCGGCAGCCCAATCAGCATCGATTCACCGCGATAGATCGGAGCGGGAACGCGCCCCAACAACAGGCAAAGCTCATTTTCCGTGGTGGAAATCTGCTGCTGAATGGATGGAATCGCGGAAGCGGCATCGGCCAGGGCGGCTTCGGCCCGCGAAGCCTCCAGGTCCGACGCCGTCCCGCCTTGCAGGCGCTGGGTGAATATTCTTAAGCTTTCGCCAAACGAATTGGTGGTGCTTTTGGCAATTTCCATTTCCTGATCCAACTCCAGGAGTTGCAAATAATCCGTCGCCACCTCACTCAGCAAACTTAACCTGACGCCGCGCCGCGCTTCTTCCGAGGCCAAAAACTGGGCCCGGGCGGATTCATTCAGCCGGCGGACGCGGCCCAAGAGGTCCAATTCCCAAAACGCGTTCAGTGTGGCGACCCCGGAACCGGTGGTGATTCCATTGTTCGGGAAGGCCGAGCCAAACAAATCGTTCCTTCCCTGACTGACTGTGCCGCTGTAATCCACGCTGGGAACGAACTGCGACCTTGCCTGCGCGGCCACCTGGCGGGCCTGCTCCACACGAGTCACCGCTATTCGCAGGTCATAATTGTTCGTCAGGGCTTCACGGATTAACGACTGCAATATATTGTCTTGATAGACTTGCCACCAATTTAAGTCGGCGAAAGACGAGTTCGCGGGTGCGTTGTCAAAACGAAAGGTGGCCGGGGAATCGACCGGTGGACGCTTGTAGTTTGGGCCAACGGCGCAGCCCGCGAACATAGCGCCAGACAGCAGCAATACCAGGCGAGCGTGTTGCCAACCTTTGCTTGGAAAGCTCATGGAGTCTCCTCTCCAACGGTGGGGCCGCCTTGACTTTGGGCAGCCGCTGGCTCTGTTTTTCCGCGGCGATTTGCAATATTCTCGACCACATAGAACGTGACCGGAATCAGGCAGACAGCCACGCAGGTCGCGGCCAACATGCCGCCAACGACCACCGTGCCGAGAATACGCCGCGAAACAGCTCCCGCCCCGGTGGCGAACCACAACGGCATTGAGCCGAAAATAAAGGCCAAGGATGTCATCAATATCGGCCGCAGGCGAAGACGGGCACCCGCCAGGGTCGCATCGAGCAGCGACTTGCCCTTCTCGTATTCCAGGCGCGCGAACTCCACGATGAGAATGGCGTTCTTGGCTGCCAGCCCGATGAGCATGACCAGCCCGATCTGCGCAAAAACATTATTGGCCATTTGCCGGCACAACAGGGCGGCAAAGGCGCCGCACACGGCGATTGGAGTTCCCAGCAGAACGCTGAAGGGCAGTGACCAACTCTCATAGAGCGCAGCTAGGATCAAAAAGACAAAGAGGAAGGAGAGAGCAAATATCGCCACTGGCGAAACGCCTTGGGCCGCCTTCTGTTCCTGAAACGACATGCCAATGTAGTCGTAACCCATCTCCGGCGGCATGGTTTGGGCGAAGACTTCCTCCAGGGCTTTGGTGGCTTGGGTGGAACTATAGCCGGGCGCCGCCGTGCCGTTGAGCTGCGCCGAACGATACAGATTGTAGCGCATGGTGAATTCCGGGCCGGAAATGGACTTGGTGGAGGTCAGGGCGGACATGGGAATTGATTCGCCCTCATGGTTGCGCACATAAAACAGGCCCAGGTTTTCGGCGCGAGTCCGGTAATCCCCTTCGGCTTCAACATAAACCTGCCATTGCCGGCCAAACCGGTTGAAATAGTTGACGAAATATCCGCCCATGAAGGTTTGCAGGGTCTTGTACACTTCCGCCAGATCCACTCCTTGCTTGAGGACGCGATCACGATCGACATTGACGTAAAGTTGGGGCACGGCTGGCAAAAAGGTGGTGTTGATGCTGGCAATTTCAGGACGCTTCCGCACTGCGTCCATATATTTGGTGACGTTGGCGGCAAGAAACGGAATGTCTTTTCCGCTGCGGTCTTCCAAAACCATGGTAAATCCTCCAGCCGTTCCGACACCTGCGATGGCTGGCGGCGGGAAGGCGAAGGCAATCGCCGCGGGCACGTGGGAGAGTTTTTTGGCCAGGTTCGCCTTGATGGCGGGATAACTCTCCTCCGGTTTGGTGCGCTTGTCCCAGTCCTTCAGGCTGACCCAAAAAGTGGCGTTGTAAGTGTTGCGTGTAAAACTCAGAAGACTGAAGCCAGCCACCGTCGTGCAACTTTCGACTCCCGGCGTGGCCAGTACCATGTCTTCAACCTGTTTGCAAACAGCCACGGTGCGGTCCATTGAAGCGGCGAAAGGGAGTTGGACGCTGACGTAGAGGAACCCCTGGTCCTCCTCCGGCAGGAAAGCTGTCGGGAGCGTTTTGCCAAACCAACCGGCGGCGAGCGTCACAAGGCCGAGAAACATCAGACTAAAGGCGGCTTTCCGAATCAAGGACCGGCAGATGCCAACGTAGCCATCCGTCAGCCGGCTGTAGCCACGATTGAACAAGTTAAAAAACGTGCCCAGCGGGCCCATGGCCTTTTGCCTTGGCCGCAGCAGTAGTGCGGATAAGGCCGGACTCAGCGTCAGCGCGTTGAAGGCGGAAATGAGCACGGAGATGGCAATGGTCACGGCGAATTGCTGATAGAGCCGGCCGGTAATGCCCGGAATGAACACGGTGGGCAGAAATACCGCCGACAAGATAAGCGCGATTGCAGCCACAGGCCCTGAGACTTCCTCCATCGCTTTCAAAGTGGCCTCTTTGGGCGCCATTCCTTCATCGATGTGGTGTTCAACCGCTTCGACAACTACAATGGCATCGTCCACCACCAAGCCAATGGCGAGGACTAAACCGAACAGGGAAAGCGTATTGATGGAGAAACCCAACAATGGGAACAGTGCAAACGTTCCAACCAGCGACACTGGAACAGCAAACAAAGGGATCAATGCCGCCCGCCATCCCTGTAGGAAAATAAAAACCACCAGCATCACCAGTCCCAACGCCTCCCAAAATGTTTTGCCGATTTCGTGAATCCCTTCGGTCACGGACTTGGTGGTGTCAATCGGAATGTTGTAGTCCACATCTGACGGGAAGCGGGTCTTCAATTCGTCCATGAGCTTTTTGACGCCTTTTTCGGCTTCGACGGCGTTGGAGTTGGGAAGCTGAAACAGGGCAAGAATGGCCGAGGGTTTGCCACCGTAACGGCCCACGATGTCATAATCCGCCGCGCTTAATTCTATGCGCGCGACGTCCCTTAATCGGACAATGGCCCCGTCCGGCGTGGCGCGAAGAACGATTTTGCCAAATTCGTCCTCTGTCGTCAGCCGGCCTTGTGCAAGCACGGTATAAGTGAATTCTTGTCCGGGCGGTACGGGACGCCCACCGATTTTGCCGGCTGGATTGACGGCGTTCTGGCTGTTGACGGCGCTGATGATCTCCGGGACGGTGATATTGAGTTTGGCCAGTTGGTCTGGTTTCACCCAAATCCTCATGGCGTATTGCCCGGCGCCAAAAACCGTTACCGACGAAACGCCCACCACGCGGCTGAGAGGGTCGCTCAAATTGATATAGGCGTAGTTGGCCAAAAACTCGGCGCCATGGGAGCCTTTGGGCGAATTGAGCGAGAGGATCATGAAAGGCGCGGAGAGGGATTTTTGGACTGTTACCCCGAAGTTGCGCACGTCGGTGGGCAGTTGGGGTTCCGCCTGGGCGTAGCGCAACTGGGTCAGAACCTGGTCGATATTCGGGTCCGTCGCGAGATCGAAGTTAACGAACAACCGCATCAAACCATTGTTCGCGTTGACCGAGTACATGTAGTTCATGTTGTCCACACCGCTCATCTGTTGCTCGATGGGAGTGGCGACGGATGCCTCAATCGTCTGCGCGTCGGCGCCGACGTAGTCCGCCTGGATGAAAATTTCAGGAGGCACCACCTTGGGAAATTGCGCAATCGGCAGTGAAACCATCGTCACCAGACCGACGATGACCAGGATGATGGAAATCACCATGGCGACGATGGGGCGGTTAATAAAGAATTTAGACATGGCCTAGTGACTTTGCGACCCCGGGGCGGTCTGGATGGATTCCGGCACAAAATTTGTCGGGATCACCGTCGCCCCCTCGCGAATTTTCTGAAGGCCTTCAACCACGATGCGCTGTTCTGGCGTCAAGCCATGCTCAATTATCCACAGGCTGCCGCTTCGTTCGCCAACGCTTACCGGTTGGATGTGAACTTTATTATCCTCGTTCACGACGGCGACTTGATAGGCGCCTTGTAATTCCGAAACCGCCCGTTGCGGAACCAGCAGGGCGCCATGCCGGATATCAAATTTCACCCGCACCCGCACGAATTCGCCGGGACGGAGGGTGTAGTCGGGATTTGGAAAGAGCGCTTCCAACCTCAGCGCTCCAGTCGTTGGACCGATCTCCCGATCCGGCGCGTAAATTCTGCCGATAATGGGATAGACCGATCCGTCGGCCAGGATCAATTGGATTTCCAATTGTTTGAGGCGTGTCTGCCTATCGTTTTCCTTCAAGAACAGTTTGGCGAAGTTGATGTAAGCCTGTTCGGTGACGTTATAATAGGCTTTGATGGGATCGATCGTAGAAACTGTTGTCAATTCCCCGGAAGCGGGTCCGACCAGGTCCCCGATTTGTCCTTTCGCGATGCTGGCGATCCCGTCGATGGGCGATATAATTCGGGTGAAGCCCAGATTCAACTCGGCTTGTTCCACTTGCGCTTTGGCGGACAAGACTGCGGCCTTGGCTTCCAAATCAGCCTGGACGGCATCATCGTATTCCTCCTGGCTGATGGCTCTTTCTTTGACCAGAGACGCGTAGCGTTTTACGTCCAATTGCGTCTTGCCCAGCCGGGCTTCCGTCTGGGCAAGCTGGCCCCTGTCCTGATCCAGCACGGCTTGGAAAGGACGCGGATCAATTTCAAACAGCAGGTCGCCCTTTTTGATGGAGTCGCCCTCTCGATAATCTTGCGCGAGCAAATAGCCGCTGACTTGCGCGCGAATAGTGGCATTGACCAATCCATCCAGCGTTCCGATCCATTCATGATAAATCGGCACATCGGCTTGCGTGACGGCGGCAACTTCCACTATCGGAGGTGAAGGAGCCGGGCGCGGCTTTTCCTTGCAGCCTCCAGAGCAGAGAACAGCAGCGATAGTAAATGATATCTTTACTGGGGCCGTTTTTAGCGTGTTCATTGGATCTGGTTTGCTCCCTTAATTAGCCGCTTGGGAATGGGCTTCCACAAACCATAGCCATTTATCTATGCCGCGCGAGACTTCGGTGAAAATATCCGCCGTGTCCACATCGCCCAGTCCATCTGCCTCATCAATTGTATTCCGGGCCTCTTCCCCGAAGGTGGATAATGCCTTGGAAACCGCCTCCACGTGTGCATGGCCATCCGCGATGGTGAGCGGATACTCTTCAAGGCGGGAACGAGCGGCGGCCGATCGTGCCGTGCCCTCCGCGATGCCCCCTAATTGCACGATGCGTTCGGCAATCAAATCTACATACGATTCCACCGCTTCGTCAATCTGGTCGAAAAGTTCGTGCAGCCCGATAAAGTGCGGGCCTTTTACGTTCCAATGGGCTTGTTTCATTTGCGTCTGGAGATCCACCGCATCCGCCAGACGCTGGTTCATCAACCCACAGAGTGCCGACCGGCGCGATTGCGCGATGTCGTTTTCGGTTTCATACATTTTGGACGCCTGCTCGTTTCTAATAGTTGCTGTTTTCATATAGTTGTGTCTCTTCTTTATTTCGTTTTGAATTGCAGATTTATCGGAATCCTCCGGATGTGTAGAGAGTCTCGCCGGTGATCCACCCCGAGTCAGATGAGGCAAGAAATACAACGGCGGGCGCGATGTCCTGTGGCTGGCCAACGCGGCCCAACGGCGTCATGGCGGCGTAGGTTGCGAATTCCTCGATAAGTCCTGCCGAGTGTGTGCCTTCAGTTTCGACGGGGCCGGGATTGACCGAATTGACACGGATTTTGCGCGCCCCCAGTTCCTTGGCGAAGGTGCGGGTGAGTCCGTCCACCGCCGACTTGGTGGCGTTGTAAACCGCGCTGCCGGGAGGCGAGAGCGTGCTGACCACGGAACTGGTGTTGATAATGCTGCCGCCCTCTGGCCCGAAGTATTTAAGCGCTTCCTGCGTGGCCAGGATTAGGCCGAGAACGTTGAGGTTAAACTGGCGGTGGAAGTGTTCCTCGGTGATCTCGCCGACAGGGGCGAATTCGTAAATGCCGGCGTTGTTGACCAGAACATCAATCCGGCCGAAGGCCTTCTTCGTCTCGGCGAAGAGACGTTCGGTCTCAGATTTATTGGCGACATTGGCATGGGCTGCGATCGCTTTGCCGCCATTGGCGGTAATTTCAGTAACCACCCGGTCCGCGCCTTCGCGGCTGGAGGAGTAATTGACCACCACCGCCGCACCCTCGGCGGCGAGATGTTTGGCGATGGATGCGCCGATGCCCTTGGAGGCTCCAGTGACAACGGCAATTTTGCCGGCGAGTTTATTTGTTTTATTTGACATATTTCCTTTAGGTTTTTGATGGTTCAGTGGCTACCTTTCTTGCTGATCATGATTTTTTAGCGCTGACAGGCCGCGGCATATTCGGCGCTTTGTCCGAAAGCGCCGCAGTGGGCTCGCACTACCGCCATGACTTCCTCGTAATGTTCCTTCCGCGCCCAGTCTCGTTGAAATTCAAGCAGCACCTGCAAGGCGGTGACAGACACCGCGCCCGCTTGCTCAATGCGTCGCAGGGCTGCGGCGCGCGCAAGTGGGCTGGCGCCCCCTGAGGCATCCTCCACCGCGTAGATGGCATACCCATCCGTCAATGCCTGTAACGCCAGCATGGCCAGACAAACCTCGCTCCACAGCGCGGCTAGGACGAGGTTCTTGCGTCCGGTCTTTTTGACTGCTGCCACGAACTCATCGCAGTCCCAGGCATTCATGCTGGAACGCTCGATGGGCGTCAGATCGGGAAATACTTCAAGCAATTGCGGGATGATGTTGGCAGCGCCTCCGTCCGGCTGGATGGCGGTCAAAATCACCGGCACGCCGAAGATTTTTGCGGCCTTGGCCAGCGCCAGCGCGTTATCGAGCAAGGCCTGCCGGTCGATGCCAGCCGCGCCGAAAAACATCCGCGGCTGATGGTCGATGAAAACGACCACGCAATTCTCCGGGGTGAGCAGGCCTTTGTCGGTTGAACTCGCGCTCATACTGATTGGTTCCAGCGTTCTCGAAACACGGGCAGAGCATGACTTCCCCTGGGATTCGGCGCTATTGACCAGGCGGGTGAATTTTTCGGGCTGCGAAAGAACTAGTGGCGTCTCCTCCTTTCGCAGGGGGCTCCACCCAGGAAAAGACGAGGACCTTGGTTAAAACTGGACCAAACCGCGACGGCTGGCGGCGGCGATGGCCTCGGTGCGGCTCAGAACGTTCAACTTGCTGAAAATGCTGCGCAAGTGCGATTTTACCGTGGTTTCACTGATGTAGAGATTTGTGCCGATTTCCTTGTTGCTCTTGCCTCGCGCCAACAGCGCCAGCACGTCCAGTTCCCGTCCGGTGAGGGATTCGTTGCTCAAACCAGCTGCCAGTTTTGCCACGAGCGACGGCGGAATGCACGTTGCGCCGCCACGGACTTTGCGGATGGCCTCCAACAATTCCTCCCGTTGCGCGTCTTTCAACAGATAGCCCTTCGCGCCGGCTTTGATTGCGTTGGAAAGATCGGCGTCCGTATCGAACGTCGTCAGCACGATGATGCGGGCGGAGGCATCCTGTTGCCGAATTTCCCCAATAGCGCCGATGCCGTCCAATACCGGCATGCGCAGATCCAGCAACACGACATCGGGGTGATGCTTTCGCCACAAGCTAACAGCTTCGCGGCCGTTCGCAGCTTCGCCGACTACCATCATGTCCGGTTGTCGGCCAATCATTGCCGCCAATCCCTCGCGGACGGTCACATGGTCATCGGCGATAAGCACTCGGATTTTGTCCGCCCCGGCGTTCTTCTGCCGGGCTTTGATTGCAGTATTCATGGTTCTTAAACCTGCGCGGAATTTTTGAATGGCAGCGCAATCGATATCGCTGTGCCTCTGCCCGTTGCGCTCTGAATGGTCAGATGGCCGCCCATGCCTTCTACGCGCTCTCTCATGCCCAGCAATCCGAACCCGTCATGCTGCCTGTCGGGATCGAATCCAGACCCGTCGTCCCGCAATTCCAGGCGGACTTCTCCGGGAGTGAAGGCAAGCTGCGCCGTAAACCGGCCTGCCCGCGCGTGGCGTAGCGCGTTGGTCAAAACTTCCTGGCCGATGTGCAAGAGGTTTTCATCCCACTCTGGCGGAAGAGGCATCGGATGCCCCTTTACGCTAAATTCAGCTTTCATGCTGGTGTCCGCCGTCATTTTTTTAAGCAAGCTATCCAACGCTTCACACAGATCATTGCCTTCAAGAGCTTGCGGACGCAAGGCCTGCACGGAACGCCGTGCCTCGCGCAAACTTTCGCGGGCGAGTTGCCCGGCCCGGTCAAGGTGGTTTCCGGCTTCCATGGCAAGTCCTTTGGATGTCGCGTCTGAGGCTGCTTCCAACTGGACAATGACACCGGTGAAGCCTTGGGCCAGGGTGTCGTGAACATCGCGCGCCATGCGATTGCGCTCCGCCATCACGGCGGACCGGCGGCTTTGCACGGAAAGACGGGTCAATTGCATGGCGAGCATCGCCTGGTTTGCCAGCGCTTGGGCGAGATCCATTTCCTCCGTGGGGAAAACGCGCTTTTGGGTAAAGCGAAGGCCAATCGCGCCTTCCAGCCGGCCCACAATCGACATCGGAACCAGGACAACGGTGACAATGCCCATCGGTAGCAAACGATCTCGCAATGCAAAGGGCGGCACGGTTCGAATGTCGTCAATCACGCTGGGCTGGCCTATGCGAAACACTTCAGGCCACGGCCAAATATCTTCCATCGGCAGTAGAAGGTCCATTCCTGCGAATTTGGCATCCGTCTTTGTGACGACCTTGCCGTCCTCGAAAGCGAGTTCCAAACCGATCATTCCGCCGAGTTCGTCCCGCCGCCACACACTGCTGCTGTGCGCCCCGAATTGTTCCGTAATGGTGCGCAATATATGCCCAACCAGGCGATCTGGATCAGTTTCCATCGCCAGAGCATCCAAGGTGCGGGTGAGAGCATTGACGTGGCCTCGGGCAACGAGCTCCGAGGCCCGCAAGGCCTCTTCGAATTTCTTGCGTTCGATGGCCACGGCCGCCAAATGTGTAATCTGCTCCGTAATCCTTCGATGTTGCTGAAGAGGGCTGCACGGCTTCCGGGAATAGATTGCGAATGTGCCCAGAACCCTTCCCTCGGAGGATAAAATCGGAGTGGACCAGCACGCGTGCAAACCATGGGCGAGGGCCAAATCGCGAAACTCGCCCGATAAAGGATCATTGGCGACGTCGGACACGATGGCTGGCTTTTTGAAGTGAGCGGCCCTTCCGCATGGTCCTGTTTTCGGGCCGATGATACTGCCGTCAATGGCCTTGGTATAACTGGCCGGAAGACTGGGTGCTGCGCCGTGCCAAAGCCTGTTGCTGTTCGAATCCATCAAGAGAATGGAACAAAGAGCTCCGCTTGATAGTTCTTCGACCAACCGGCACAAGCCGTCAAGGAGCGCAGGAAGCGGATTTCCATTTGCGATCATTTCGAGAATCCTCTTCTCGCCAGCAAACAGCGCCTCCGCCTGCTCCAGTTCTCCCATGCGAACGCGGCACAATTCGAGTTCGCGCTGACAATGCTCCAATTCGAGCCGCAACGCTTCGGCTGCGCCGGCGCTCTCCGCCTCGTTAAGGTGCGTGTTCACGACAATTATTAATCGCGTTTCAACGTTACATCAATTTTCATTATATTCCGAAGGAGAAGTCTTTTCACAAGAGAAATTCCGCTGGTTAAAACCGAAAGTGGCGGCCACGTAGAGCTCAAGTGCCCAAAACTTGAAGAACGCGAAAATTCAGATTTTTATTTTTTTCCGGGGAAGAGCGCTTGGCGCATGCCTGGAAGGGGTTGTTCCATTTTTCCATCTCAATAATTAAAGCCGGATTTCCAATCCCAAATCGCCCAGCCAATGCCCGCCGCGTCCAGGGCCTGCCGCATCGCCGCGTAATAATGCGCGCGCGATTCCTGGTCTGCTTTGGTGAATGCCCCGAATTCGCCGAAATGGACGGGACGCCCAAATGCTTCCGACCAATGCTTGGCCGCTTGAATTTTAGAGAGAAAAGACTGCGGGCTGCAAGGGTTGCTGGCAGTCGGTTGGGTGTTGTATTGCTGGATTTTATCCAGAACCCATGGTTTGACTTTTGCGTTTGGATCGGGTTGGAACGGAGTTTGTGGCGGTCCGGGGAAATGGATGCCGGTCAATTTGAAGTCCGGCCCGGCCCAACTCGCTCCTTGATGGGTGAAAAACATCGGATCGTAACAGTGCAGAGTGACGATGATATTGTCATCCTTGTCCGGCAGCCGGAGGGCGGGGAGTTCGTTGGGCGAGTTCCATTTGCCGGGGCCGACGAAAATGGTTCGACGCGGATTGGTCTGGCGAATCTGGCGGATGGCTTCGGCGTAAATGGGATTCATAACCTCGGTTGTGGCGGCGCCATGAGGTTCGTTGAGCAGTTCGAAGGCAACACTCGCTGGCGCCCCAGCGTAATGCGCGGCCACTTGCCGCCAAATGGCGAGGAACTTGACTGTATGTATGCTGGGATCAGTGGTGAACTCGTCGAAGTTGTGAAGATTTATAATGACGTTCAATCCCAATGCGGTTGCATTCGTGACCATGTCGTCTGCCTTGGCAAAGATTTCGGCCGATAATTTGTAGTCGGGCGCCGATCCTGTGTAAAAATGCCAGCCGACGGGCAGGCGGATATGGTCGAAGCCCTCGGCGCGAATTTGTTTCAGATCAACGATCGTATGGCGAACGCCCCAATGTTCCTCCGGCGGCACTTCCAGGTAATTGGCGATGTTAACGCCACGCATATACTTTTTGGCAGCTCGGCTCGCTGGCGTGTTGCGTTTGTTGATGCGCTTCATGGCTGGTGAATCGTTCTGCGCGGTCACGGCGAGCGAGAAGAGCAAGAAAAAGGCTATCTGGCCGAAAAATTTCATGCGCGGGTTCAATAGAAGCTGGAGGAGCGGATTTTCCATTCTTCGATCAGGTCCTTGGGGAGTTCATTCAGGAATCGAGAGGGCGGTTGCAATACTTCACCCGCGTCCGGAGAGACGAAGCGCCGCGAAGGAAAGGTTAAATAGAGTTCATCGCGGGCGCGAGTCAGCGCGACGTAGAAAAGACGGCGTTCCTCTTCTTCCGCATCGGCCGTTTTGACCGACCTGGCGGAGGGAAAAGCGCCTTCGCATAGCATAATGATAAAGACAACGTCGAATTCGAGGCCCTTGGCCTGATGTATCGTTGACAGCCGCATTTGATCGTCGTCCTCCGTGGCCCGGGCAGAGGCTTCGGCTTCAATCGCAGTCTGCAATGCCAGTTGGGTGAGAAACTCCTCCACCGATTGAAACTCCAGGGCGAAGGAGGCCAATTGCTCAATGTCCTCCTGGCGGTTGCGATAGTTGGCATATTCCTCCTGCAAATGGTCCTCATAGCCCGCATCCATGACGAGTTGAATCATGCGTGAGGCGCTGCGGCGAATTTCCGGAGCTTCCAGTTGCGCGATGGTGGCGGTCAGTTGCGCCCAGGCGACGGCAGTTTTTTTGGGCGCGGTGGCGGCGATTTTTTGCAGGGCGACGGCCAACGGGCCGGAGTCACGGACGGCGTTGAAGCTGCTCCAGAGTTTGTCGGCGCTTTTCGCTCCGACACCGTTGAGCAGGCGCACAATTCGCTTGAACGCCAGTTCGTCGCGCGGATTCAGGATGAATTTCAAATAGGCGGTCACATCCTTGATGTGCGCTTGCTCAAAAAATCGAATACCGCTGGTGATGCTGAAAGGAATGTTCCGACGGGTAAGTTGGAGCTGCAATTCCAACGCGTGAAAATGCGAGCGATAGAGCACGGCGATGTTCTTTAAGGACCGTCCTTCGTCGCGCAGTTGCAGAACCCGTTGCGCGATGAAAGCGGCCTGCTCGCGTCCGTCGTAACATTTGACCAAGCCAGGTTTGCTGCCGGAAGGGCGGGCGGCGGTCAATTGCTTCTCGAATTGGTTGATGTTGGACGCAATAGCGGCATTGGCCACGCTCAGGATTTCCGGCGTGCTGCGGTAGTTGGTTTCAATGCGATAAACGGCGGCTTTCGGATATCGCTCGGGAAACTTCAGGATATTCTGGAAATGCGCGCCGCGCCAGGAATAGATGCTCTGCGAATCATCGCCGACAACCATGACATTCTGGTGACGGGAGGCCAAAAGATCAATCAAGTCCCCCTGAATCTTGTTGGTGTCCTGGTATTCGTCCACCAGAATGAACTGGAAGCGACGCTGGAATTCCTCGCGGACTTCGGAGTGCTCCTGCAGGAGTTTAAGCCAGAGGGCGAGCAAATCGTCGAAATCCATGCCATTGGCTGCTTTTTTCCGGGCCGCATATTTCTCCTGCAATTCGGCGATTTGCGGAGCGAGCAGGGAGAAGTAATCGAATTGCTCCTCAAGAATGGCAATCACCGGCTTTTCCTTGTTGATTGACAGCGAAAAAATGTCGCCCAAAACGTCGGCCTTTGGAAAATGATCGGCTTTGACATCGATGTTCATTTCCAAGAGGCAAGCTTGAAGCATTTCTCTGGAGTCTTCCCGGTCCAAGATGGAAAAATCCGGTTGGTAACCCAGCAGGGCGGCATGTCGTCTGAGCACGCGGGCGGCGATGGAATGAAAAGTTCCGCCCCAGAGGCTGGAAAGTTCTCCGCCCAGCAAATCGGCCACGCGCCGCATCATTTCTTTGGCAGCCTTGTTGGTAAAAGTCAGCAGTAGAATGCATTCGGGCGGAATGCCCTGTTCGAGCAGGAAGGCAACGCGGTAGATCAGCGTGCGGGTCTTGCCCGAACCGGCTCCGGCGATGACGAGGGCAGGTCCGGGCGGAGCAGTAACAGCGGCGTGCTGTTGCTCGTTGAGTTCCTTCGCGTAGTCAATCTGCAAATGGATTGGCGGGCGAAAGGGCTGTAAGACGTACTCGCGCGACATGCAAAAATCGGCCGCCCATTCAACAAAGGAATAAAATCATGAACTGTCCCGGCTGGCCAATTCGCGCCGGATTCGTGCCACGTTCGCCTCGATTTGTTCCACGTAAGGATTGGGCCCGTCTGGATACGGCTCGCTGAGAAAGCGGTAGAGTCCAAGAAACTCCCGGTCGATTTTGGACTGGACGTATTTTTCCCAAAACAGCGGCGTCTTTTGCAGCAAATCCTCCGCGCTGCTGAAAAATCCGCCCGCCTTCATTTTGCCGGCGTTATAATTGGCCGCCTCGGCAAATTCCAAATAAAGAATCGGCAGTTTGTCCACATAATCCTGGGCCGCCATTTGTCCGAGCAGATCGGCGGTTCCCAGGCTGAAGCCAACGATTCGTTCCAAGTCGCTTTGGAATTGAATGGCATCCAGTTTCACGTTGACGCCCGTGCATCGAATCATATTTTGCACGGCCTGAATTTCTTCCGCCGGAAAGTTCCGGGAGAGCATCAGTTCGCCGGCAAATTCGATGCTGCGATCCACATGGGTCAAAGTGTATTTTGCACCCGTCCCTTCCTTGTCCCAATGCTTTTTGAGGTAGCCGGTGTCGTGCATGAGAATGGCCAGCATGCCCAATTCAAACATGCGTTGGGTCAATTGTGGTTTCTCTCCAAGCGCCTGGCGATTGCGCAAAAGCCTGGCCATGCAGAGGATGCCCTGCAGAGTGTGTTCCAGATCGTGATAATGAGCGTCAATCGGCTGGTAATCCAAATGCTTGCCTTCAAACCAGGTGATAGCCCATTGGAAAATCATCGGAATAAATTTCCGATCCCCTTGCGGAAACATCTCCAAGTAAGCCTTTTGCACCTCCGCCTCTACTTGCGAAGGCTCGCGGGTATCAATCGGTTTCTGCATTCCATCCACATTTAACCTTTTCCAGCCAAAATGCACGCTATTTTTTACAGGCGGCTCACATCTGGATCACTGTGCGAATTTGCCCAGTACCCCGCTCCAGCGCATCGAGCGTTTCGTTGATGGCGGTTGCCTCCAGCGGTATGGTGCGGATGGCGTGGGCCGGGAAACGCAGTTTGCCTTCGCGCGCCAGTTGCAAAATCTGGGGCAATTCCGATGCCAAATGGTCGGAGACGCCAATGATCTCCACCTCTTTGTTGATCACGTTTTGATAGGGGGCCACTTCAAATGATTTCTGCGTCAGCCCGACCAAGGCCGCCCGCCCAAAAATCGCCAGGCAACGCACCGCCGCATCCATGGTTTCCGGGGTGCCGGTGAACTCCAGGGAGACATCAGCGCCCCGGCCTTTTGTCAATTGCAGGATTTGCCGGACAGGATCGCCTTGGCTGGCATCGACAGGAATGGCTCCAAAATCCGCCGCTGTTTTCAGTTTGGCAGGGTTGATTTCGACCGCATAAACTTCACACGCCCCCCGCGCCTTGGCCAGTTGCAATGCGGAAAATCCAAGGCCGCCAAAACCAAAAATCGCCACAGATTCGCCGGGTTGCAACCGCGCTTTGTTGAGCGCGTGCAGTGACGTGGCCGACGAGCACATCATGATTGCCGCAGCCTCAAATGGAATTTCGCCCGGTAAAACAAAAACGCTGCGTGCGGGAACCAGCGACCACTGCGCGTAACCGCCGTCCCGGTGCTTGCCGATCATTTGCCCGGTCGCGCAGAACTGTTCCCGGCCGGCGGAGCAAAAATGGCACGCGCCGCAAGTGGCGAGGTAGTGAACACACACCCGGTCGCCCGCAACAATATGTTTGACGCTCTGGCCGGTTTTTTCCGCCACGCCGGCTATTTCATGCCCCAGTGTCACGGGCAGGGAGGCGATGACGGATGTTCCGGCGCGATAATGCGCGTCCGAGCGGCAAATGCCGGCCGCTTTGACTTTGACCAGAACGTCGTCCGGTCCGGGTTGCGGCACGGGCAACTCACGCAGCCGCAGCGCCTGTCCGATCCCCGTCAACTGGATGGCCTTCATGCGCCGGGAAGAATCAATCGATCCAACGTTTGGTCAAAGCGCCGTAGGCGTCGATGCGGCGGTCGCGCAGGAACGGCCAATGAGTGCGGGTGACATCGACCTGGCCCAGTTCCACCTCGGCCAGCAAGATTTCTTCCCGGTCGGCACTGGCTTTGGCCAGGATTTTGCCGGAGGGGGCGGCCACGAAACTTTGGCCCCAGAATTCCAGTCCGGCTCCGCCGTCCGGATTTTCCGTGCCGACACGATTGACGGCCGCGACGTAGCAACCGTTGGCCACGGCATGGCTGCGTTGGATGGTTTCCCAGGCGGAATGCTGATTGACACCGTGTTCAGCCTTCTCCGCCGGATGCCAGCCGATGGCGGTGGGATAAAAAAGAATGCCAGCGCCTTGCAGGGCGGTGAGGCGGGCCGCCTCCGGATACCATTGGTCCCAGCAAATGCAGACGCCGATTTTTCCCCGTCGGGTGGACCAGGCGCGAAAACCCAGGTCGCCGGGTGTAAAGTAAAATTTCTCGTGATAGAGCGGGTCGTCCGGGATGTGCATCTTGCGGTACAGGCCGAGCAGGCCGCCGCCGGCATCGATGACGACGGCTGTATTGTGGTAAACACCCGGCGCGCGCTTTTCGAAAAGCGAGGCGATGAGGACGATCTTGTGTCGCCGGGCCAATTGTTGCAGGGCCTTGCTGCTAGGGCCGGGAATCGGCTCGGCCAGTTTAAAATAATCGTGGTTTTCAGTCTGGCAGAAATATTGCGAGCGAAAGAGTTCCTGGGTGCAAATGATTTGGGCTCCCTGCCGTGCGGCTTCATCAATGCACCGCGCGGCGCGGGCAAAGTTTTCTGCAGGGTCGGGGGAACACCGGCTTTGAATAAGTCCCAATACAACCGGGCCGGGTTTCGTTTTTCTGAGTTTTGGCGTCTTCAAGTGTGGTCGCGAGCGCGCAACCCGTTTGGCTAGCCCGCCTGCGCCGAGGCTGGGTTCGGACGCTCCAGGAGGGTGGTTTCCCCGCGGGTGGCGGCGGTATTGGGGATACTCTGGCCGAAGGCTTCGCGAATAAATTTTCCCAGCGTCTCGTTGGTCGGGCCGTAGCCTTTATGGTAAATGTAATACTCCAAATCGTAGAGCAATTCGTCCGCCGTCGCGTAACGTTTGGCCAAATCGCGTGCCAGGGTGCGATGCAAAATCTCATTGAGCCGATGGTCGATGAGTGGATTGATTTCAGAATAATTGGGCAGGGGCAAGGTCATGATGCGGTCGCGGGATTCTTCGGCGTTCGATCCCTTGAACACATTGTAACCGAGCAAAAGATTTCCCAGGACGACCCCGGTCGAAAAAATATCGGACCGCTTGTCGGTCACTTGGAAGTCCGCCTGCTCCGGGCTCATATAATCGGCCTTGCCGGCCACGACTTCGCCCTCGTTATCCTGTAAAAACCCGCGGGCCTTGGCGATGCCGAAGTCGGTCAGTTTGACGTCGCCGGCGAAGGCAATCATGATGTTTTTGAAACTGACGTCGCGATGGACGATGCCGAGGGTCTTGCCGGATTCATCGGTCTTGGCATGGGCGTAAGCCAGGCCGCGCGCCACCCGGCTGGTGATGAAAACGGCCAATTCCACTGGCAAGATGCGGTTTTTCTGCGCCAATTGATAGGCAAACTGCTCCAAATTTACCCCGTGAATCAGCTCCATGGAGATAAAATAAAGCCCGCGTGCTTCGCCCAAATGGTAGGTCTGGACGATGTTCGTATGGATCAAGTCCGCGACCAATTTGGCCTCGCCGATAAAATTTTCGATGAACTGTTTTTGGTTGGCGTAATTTTGACGGATGACTTTCATGGCGACCCGCTTGACGAAGTTGCGCGCGCCGTGTTGCTCGGCTTCATATACCACGCCCATGCCGCCTTCGAATATCTTGCGGACGATTTCGTAGCGAAACTCGCTTTGTATGGTGAACAGGCCTGCCATCGGGTAAATGTTGGTAGATTGCCCGGCCAAGTCAAGCCCCTGTTGGAGGAAGTCGAGAAAAAAATGACCGAATATTTTTGTCCCCACGCATTTTCTTCTTGCGCGTCCGCGCCGAAGAGTTTTAATAGCGCAAACAGTCGAATGGAATATCGACTAGGAATTAACCTATTAACACACACAAATATATGGCTAAAGCACTCTCAAAATCACAACTCGCCTCCGAAATCGCCGCCAAGAGCGGATTAAGCAAAAAAGCCGGCGCCGAAATGCTCGATTATCTGGCCGAACTGGCTTACAAACACGCCAAGAACACCTTTACGTTGCCTGGCATCGGCAAACTCGTGCTGCAAAATCGCAAAGCCCGCCTCGGCCGCAATCCCGCCACAGGCGCAACCATCCAGATCCCGGCCCGCAAGGTCGTCAAATTCCGTGTCGCCAAAGCCGCCAAGGACGCCATCCTCGGAGCAAGGTAATTTTTCTTGCCATCAGCAGGCACTCTGATTCTCTCAGGGTGCCATTTTTTTTGGACTGACGATGAAGATCGCCGTGGTTGGATGCGGGGCCTTGGGCAGTTATTACGGCGCCAGACTTTGCCGCGCCGGACACGAGGTCCATTTTCTTCTTCGGTCCGATTATGACGCCGTGCGCCAAAAGGGGGTGACGGTGCACAGTGCCGGCGGCGATTTTCATGTCCGGCCATTATGCGCGTGCGAACCGCAGGAAATTGGTACTGCTGAATTAGTTCTCGTGGCGCTTAAAACCACGGCGAATTTTGCCTTGCCGTATCTTTTGCCTCCACTGGCCGGCCCGGAGACTGCCGTGTTGACCTTGCAAAATGGCTTGGGCAACGAAGCGGCCATAGCCTCGCTGGTCGGCGCGGAGAAAACCCTGGGCGGCCTCTGTTTCGTTTGTTTGAATCGTCTTGCGCCGGGGGAAATCCTTCACGTGGCCCACGGCGCGGTCGTCATGGGGGAATACGGGCGGCCTTCCCAGTCGCGCACTCGCTTCCTTGCCGAAACGATTGCCGCGTCCGGCGTCCCCTGCACGGCAACGGAAGATTTGGCCGCGGCGCATTGGGAAAAATTGGTTTGGAACATCCCGTTTAACGGCTTGGGCGTGGCGGGTGCGGCCGGTTTGGAATCGGTGGAATGGGGACAAATCAATCCCGTGCAAACGCCGGGGCCATGCTTGACAACGGATATACTTCTCGGTGACCCGCGCTGGGAAAAACTTGTTCGCGAGTTGATGATGGAAACCATTCATGCCGCGCAGACCTTGGGCCTGGCCGTTCCGGACTGCGCCGCCGAGAGACAAATCGCCCGCACCCGCGACATGGGCGCTTACAAAGCGTCCACCCTGATCGACTTCGAACGCGGCCAGGAATTGGAATTGGAAGGTTTGTTCCTGGAACCGTTGCGCCTGGCGCGCCAGGCGGGAGTTTCCTGTCCACGACTCGCCGCGTTGTGCGCCATTCTGAAGGAGTTAAGAAGTAAGACTTCTTAATTCTTATTTTTCCATGCAACATCGCCAGAGATGAAAGAAGCCATCACCCATTTAGTTACATGGTATCGAGACACGCTCGCCTCCGGCGGTTATCCGCTGATCGTTGCGCTTATGGCGATTGAGAGCACTGTCGTGCCGGTGCCGAGCGAATTGATCATTCCGTTTGCGGCGGCGCAACGCGCCCATGCCACCGGAAGCCTGAGTATGTGGGGAATTGTTTTGGCCGGCACCCTGGGTTCATGGATCGGCGCAACCATCATGTATTGGGCTTCGCGCTGGGCCGGACGACCGCTGGTTCTGCGCTACGGCGCTTATTTTCTTGTGCCCGAAGCCAAGCTTCATGCCGCCGAACAGTGGGCCAGCCGCTTCGGTTCCTTCGGCGTTTTCGTCGCGCGATTGCTGCCGGTCGTGCGCCATCTCATCGGCATTCCCATGGGCATTGTGAAAATGGATTTTAAATGGTACTCGCTCTTTACGCTGCTCGGTTCGGGAATATGGTGTTCGGTTTTGGTGGGGGTTGGCGTCGCGGCGGGCAATGACCCCGGACTTCTAAAAGGCGACATGCACCGCATCACCCTTTGGCTCTTTGGCGCGGTGGCGGTCCTGGGCTTGCTTTACTATTTTCTCGTCCACCGTTTCATGACCAAGTAGGCTGTTGCGACATGACTTCGGTTGAAATTCGACAATCCTTCTTGGATTTTTTCAAATCCAAGGGGCACACCATTGTGCCTTCGTCCAGTTTGATGCCTGATTCGCCCGGCCTGCTTTTCACCAACGCCGGCATGAACCAGTTCGTCCCAATCTTCCTCAATGAACGCGCTGCCGACGTTGACAAATGGCCCGGCGCCATTCCCGGCAAGCCCACGCGCGCCGCTGACACCCAAAAGTGCATCCGCGCGGGCGGCAAACATAATGACTTAGAAGACGTCGGCTTGGACACGTATCACCACACGTTTTTTGAGATGCTGGGCAATTGGAGCTTTGGCGATTATTTCAAAAAGAAGGCCATTGAATGGGCTTGGGAACTGGTTACCGAAGTATGGAAATTCCCCAAGCACCGGCTTTACGCCACCGTTTACAGTCCAGACAAATCCAAGGGTGACCCGAGCGATTTCGACCTGGAAGCCCACGATTTTTGGGCCGCGAAATTCTCCGCCGCCGGCCTCGATCCCAAAGTCCACATCGTCCACGGCAACAAAAAAGACAACTTCTGGATGATGGGCGAAACTGGCCCCTGCGGCCCGTGCAGCGAAATCCACGTTGATCTGACTCCGGCCGGCGACACCAAAGGCGCCCTTGTCAACAAGGGCGACGCTCGTTGCATTGAGATATGGAACCTCGTTTTCATTCAATTCAACGCCAACCCGGACGGGACATTTTCACCCTTGCCCGCCAAGCACGTTGACACCGGCATGGGCTTCGAGCGCGTAACGGGAATCATGCAAAACACAAAGGGTTTCACCGACTTCACGCGCGTCATTTCCAATTACGAAACCGACATTTTTCGCCCGCTCTTTGACAAAATTGAGAAACTGAGCGGCAAGCAATACAAATCCACACTTCCCAAATCCGGGACGACCGGGGAAACAGATCAGGAGAAAATAGACGTGGCCTTCCGTGTCATTGCCGACCACATCCGCACCTTAAGTTTTTCCATCGCCGACGGCATTTTGCCGGGGAACAACGACCGCAACTATGTTCTGCGCCGCATCCTGCGCCGCGCCGTTCGTTATGGTCGCACACTTGGTTTTCATGAACCATTTTTTTACAAATTGGTGGAAGTGCTCCCTGAGAAAATGGTAGATGTTTTTCCTGAACTTCGTAAAGAACAATCGCGCGTGCAAGAAGTAATCAAAGCTGAAGAAGAGGCGTTTAACAAGACGCTGGACAGCGGTCTGCAAATCTTCGACCAACTCGTATCGCTTCATGAGCGATTCAGCAAACTGAATGGGATCGTGAAACCGGCTGCCGACCGACTTGCGAAAGCTCTCACTCCAGCCGATGCAAAGAAAACTCCTTTCAACGACTTCGCTGGGGATGTCGCCGCGATTGTTAATGCAGTGAACCAATGTGGCATTCAGGTCTGGCAAAAAGTAGCGTCTAATCCAGAAGGACTTCTCATCGCACACTCGCAAAAGTTGATAGATCGTCTTGAGGGCTGGTATAATTACCAAGACTTGTCTGGCAAAGACGCCCGCAAGCTCGCATTGCTGGATTCGGTGTTCATGATTCAGACCACGACACCCGCTCTCGAAAAACCTGCGAATATTTTCTGGGGAAGCTCTGCCTTTTTACTCTACGACACCTATGGCTTCCCGCTGGATCTCACCGAGTTGATGGCGCGTGAACGCGGCTTGACTGTGGACACAATGGGGTTCGAGAAGCTTATGGACGAGCAGCGTGCCCGTGCCCGCGCCGCCCGGATAAGGGACGTCATTTCCGCTTCCAATATCGATACTTCCCGGCCGACGCGGTTTGTCGGCTTTGATCAGTTTGGTGTTCCCGCCACCGTTCTCGAAGCTGTCAATGTGAAGGACAAAACTGCCGTCACGTTCGACGTTTCTCCCCTCTACGCCGAGATGGGGGGGCAGGTGGGGGATACGGGTGAGATTCAGGCCGGGTCAAAAGTCTGGCACGTCGTCAATACGCAGAAGATCGCCAACACCTTCCTTCATTTCCTCGCCGACAAGGACGCTCCTGAGGCGGGCGCAGCGGTCGAATTGCGTGTCAACCTGCCGCGTCGAGGGGCAATTCAACGCCATCACACTGTCACCCATTTGCTGCATTGGGCTTTGCATGAAATCGTCAGCGCCGATGCGACGCAGAAGGGTTCTTATGTCGGGTCGGATAAATTGACCTTCGATTTCAGCAGCGTTGCCCTTACACCCGCGCAAGTGAGCGATGTCGAAAAGCTGGTCAATGAACGGATTCTGGAGAATGGCTGTGTTACCTGGACTGAAGTTCCTTACGCGGACGTCAAGGGACGCAAGGACATTATGCAATTCTTTGGCGAAAAATATGGGGACACGGTTCGCGTCGTGCAAATCGGCGGCAAAGGCGGCGGTTTGGATGGTTATTCCATGGAGCTTTGCGGTGGCACGCACACGCGCGCGACCGGTGAGATCGGATCGTTCAGAATTTTGAGCGAAAGCGCGGTGGCGGCTGGAGTCCGGCGCATCGAAGCGGTCGCCGGGTTGCGCGCTTACGACAAGACCCGGGAAGATGCTGCGCTCATTTCCAGCGTGGCTGGAAAGGTCAATTCGCCCGTTGGCGAATTGGAAAAACGCGTGGAATCGCTTCTCGCGCAACAGAAGGATTTGGAAAAGCAACTCAAGTCCGTCCAGCAGAAGCAGGCGGCGGACCTGGCCCGCAGCCTTGCCGCCAAAGTGCAAACACTAGGCTCAACGCCGGCCATCATCGAGAATCTTGGCGCGGTGGACGGCGACTTTTTGCAATCAGTGGCCGATGCGCTCAAGGGAAATTTTAAAGGTATGGTGGTGCTGGGTGGTTCGGCCAACAATGCCGTCGCTTTAGTCGCTTCTGTCTCCTCGGATTTTACCGGCAAGTTGCAAGCCGGCAAAATCATTCAGTCCATCGCGCCGATTGTGGGGGGCAGGGGAGGCGGCAAGCCGGACAACGCCCGCGGCGGCGGCAAGGATGTTTCCAAATTGGACGAAGCGTTGGAGAAGGCCAGGGAAGAATTAAGAAGGATGAAGTGAAATGCCCCAACGATGCGTCGCGCTGCTCCTCGTCGTCTTTGCTGCCCTTGCTTCTGGCTGCGCTCATTCGCCCGGGACCTTCCGTCCGTATGCTGGGTTGACTTATCACATCGAGACACGTTATCAGCCCGCCATGCGATTGTTCGTTGCCGAAGTGGATTTGAGGAATCCGCGCGTGCATGTCCGAGTTCTGCCGGGTGGGCCTGATCCGGACGGGCCGGGAAAATGGGAAACCGTCTTGACGCGCCCCACCAAAATCGCAGTCCGCGAACGGCTTGATCTGGTGGTCAATGGCGACTTTTTTTCAGCGCGCAAGACGAATAGCGCGAAAGTCCCCAACGCCAAACTCAGTTCTGATATGTGGGCGGTGGTGGCAGGACCGGCGGTCACCGATGGAAAGGCTTGGGCCGACGCCGTGAGTGAGAGACCGTGCCTCGTGGTTCATAAGAACAAAAAAGTGGACATTGAAATGCTGGCCCACGGTACGCCCGATGACTGGGAAGTCATCGCCGGGAACATAATTCTCGTGAAAGACGGCGTCGTCGTTTCGCGCCCGAGCAAAACAATCAATCCGCGCACCGCGGTGGGAATCGACGCGAAGGGCAGGACGTTGATTATTTTAGTGGTGGATGGCCGCCAGCCCGGCGTTTCTATTGGCCTGAGCGACGCCGACATGGGTGCGGAAATGCTGCGGCTGGGCTGCCGTCAGGCTCTCAACCTGGATGGTGGAGGCAGTTCGGTGATGGCCGTGCGCGATCCTGCCACGGGTCAAATGCGCATCCTCAATATTCCATCAGATGGCCACGAACGCCCCGTGGCCGACATCTTGGGAATCTCGGTGGATTCCAGACGCCATTAGTCCTGGCAGGACCCCATCCAGTGAATGACACGCAGCGGAGAAACGTCCAACCGCCGCTATGAAATGGATTCGATATTCCGGGCAATGCTTTGCGCTGGTCTATGCTGTCCTTGCCGCCAACGGCGCTGAAACTAACCATCCCTTTCCCGGGATTTCCTACCGCACCGAGACGCGGCAGCAGCCCCCCGTGCGATTGTTCGTTGCGGAAGTGGATTTGACGGATCCCCATGTGCATGTCCGCGTGGCGCCCGGCGGGCCTGATCCCGATGGTCCCGGCGAATGGCAAACCACTCTGATGCCGCCCACCCAAGTGGCGGCCCGGGAACGATTTGACCTCGTGGTGAATGGCGATTTTTTCGCCGCGCGCGGGATCCAGGATGCGGAAGGGGCTGATTCCAAATACACTTCAAAGGTCTGGGCGGTAGTTGAAGGGCCAGCAGTCACCGATGGAAGGGCTTGGGCCGCCGCTTCGGGCAGAAGGCCGTGCCTCGTGGTGCATAGGGACAAAACTGCGGCCATTGAAATGTTGGCCCACGCGACACCTGACGATTGGGAGGTTTTGGCCGGGAACGCTTTGCTGGTGAAAAAAGGCGTCGTCGTGCCGGAGCGGAGCGAGCAACGAAGTCCGCGAACCGCGGTGGGCCTTGACGCAAAAGCATCGAAGCTGGTTATTCTGGTGGTGGATGGCCGAATTCCTGGTGTTTCCGTTGGCATGACCTTCACCGAAATGGGTGCGGAAATGCTGCGTCTGGGTTGCCGTGAGGCGGTTAATCTTGACGGTGGAGGCAGTTCGCTAATGGCCGTGCGCGATCCTGCCACGGATCGAATGCGAATCCTCAACACCCCATCGGACGGCCACGAGCGACCCGTCGCCAATACCCTCGGCATCTCAGTGGACACCGCGCCAAATCGCTGAAATAGGCGCTCAATAATAGACAATAACGCGGCCTTGGCCGCCCATGCCGCCGGGATAATTGTAGTTGCTAAGCAAGTTACCATTCACATCGTAATAGGCGACTATGCAGCCGCCCCCACCGCCGCCACCCGGGTCGTCCCCAGGAAAACCACTATAATGTTCAGGAACATAATATTTGCTTCCTCCAGGGCCCCCACCAAAGCTTCCACCATAACTAGCGAATCCTCCGGCAGCACCGTTGGAGAAGTTGGCACCTACATCATCGTCGAAGGGGGGTTACCATAACCACCACCTTTGCCAGACATGTTGATCAAGGCGCAGCTATAACCACCGCCGCCTCCGTCTCCATAACCATCATCAGAAGACACTCCAGTCGCGCAGATCAACGAACCAAAAGAACTGGTGCCGCCCGCGCTCGAATTCGTACCACCCTGTCCGACAGTAACCGAATAGATCGCGCCGTTGGTTACGCAAAATATTCCCTTTCCATACCCGCCACCGCCTCCTCCACCGTTGGCATATGAAAAGTTGTCCTCGATGTCGGCGTAGGCGTCGTTGCCGCCACCACCACCACCCCAGACTTCGACCATGATCCTCGTCGCGTTTGTCGGAACAACGAATGTTCCATTGTTGGTAAACACCTGCATGTTGGGAATGGCATATAAATTGGTCAGCCCACTGCCATTGCCAAAAAATGTGCCGCCACCAAAGCTGGTGGCAATAACGTTGAGAGCAGAAATGCCTCTTGTGCCTTCTTGCGGGTCATCGAAGATTTGCAGTGCCGGCAATTCGCTTCCGCCCACGAAAGACAAGAAGGGTATAAAAATGCTGGAATTTGCAAATATCTCGGCGGTATAACCATTTTGAACATTCCATACAGATGTCCCATATGGTGCGTATGTATTTGACCATGTTACAGAACCCCCAGAGGTGACATTCAGGCTGCCGGACGTGTTGGCAAAAATGGAATATGGCGCGGGCAAAAGCGGCTGACGCGGCGTGAGTGTCGTATAGACGACATTGCTGCCGCTGGGGCGCACGCCAATTTGCAACCAGCGCGCATTGCCGGTGAATACGTTGGAACCAAAATCCAGATTTACATTAAACAGGCCGCTAGTCACGCCAATAGTGGCATCGGCTAATGGCCCGCTGATCACGTTTCCGCCGGAGCTGTTGTCGAAAACCGTAAACTCCATGTCAAAATTACTCGTGGCCGGACTACCAGATACAAGCAGATGGCCTTGGTAGGAAAAGACGGTTGTCCCTTGAGCGCGGAGATTTTGCCCGCCGCACCAGGCGACGACCATGCCCAGCATCATGGAAAGAAGTTGAAAATGCTTCATATTTTTCATGGCGCTAAAAGATATTCGGTTTCGGCTCGTTCAGCCGGTGCTGGCAACGACTAATAACCAAATGCTTTTGCGCCGCAAAAGCCAACCTTTTTCAAAAGAAGGCTCCATGGCCATGAATATTAATTAATATATCATTTTAATTTGACGTCTGTGTAATATGTATGTAGTCTAATGAAGTGCGGATGTGTGGAGGGGAAAAGGGATAAATATGAATGAAGAAAAAATGATGAGCGGGTTGGCCGGTTGGGGCCAAGAGAATGGCCGTTATTGCCACGAATTTTGGCGAAAAACATGGTCCGAAAAGGCCATTTTTCTCAAAAATCTATTTTTTCCCCTAGTTTTTATTGCAACCCGATGCCATAGAATGTGTTCCAACCAAAAACAAAACAAATCTGTTACGGCCAATTACGGCCAATTACGGCCAAAAACAAACACAAAATTGCGAAATCAAGCCCGGCTCAAGTCCTCTGGACATCAAGACTGGTCAGACTCGGTCAAACCACGCTGTTGGGGCCTCTGCCAAGGCTAGTTTATATGCAAGCTTTTTCAAATGAGCAACTTACAATAAAACAAAGGCTGAACTGGGTCATGGCCAGTCAAACCGATATATGACGCTTAACAAGCCCTTATTGCTTGAATTTGATGAGTTGCGCGCTCATCTGGCTGCCGGTCAGCGGCACATTCCAAATCATACCCGGACCTGCCACGGCCACCGTGCCGGTGCGATAGGTTCGGTCCGTGAAGATGAGCGCGGCGTCGGCTTGCTGGTCATGCACGGCCTTGGCCAGGTTATGTTCGTTGTCCGTCGTGACGGAGCCGATGATTATATACGGCCGGTTCGGGAATTGACCCGGCGGGTAAAGCGTGGCCTTATCGACCACTTTGACATATCCCCCAGGCTGAGTGCTCCAATTTTGCTGCTGGCCGATGTACGGGGAAAAATTGTACCCCGGACCGCAACCGCAGACTACCAGCAACAGAATAACAGGTATCATCCTTTTCATAAGGTATCTCTGGCCCGACCCGGCTTGAATGTCAAGAGCCGGATGGGGATTCGCAAAATCTCGATTCATCATAATCGCAACCTTTCTACCTCCATTACGAAGGTCGACGCGCGATCTTGCACAAAATTTTCCGGCTTTTTCTCTCATAGATTAAGATGAAGAGTAGGATTAAGATTAGGAGCAGCTCATGCGAACGCAAACCTTGACCCAGGCCGTTGGCTCCTGCGCCGATCCGCAGCGCGCGATGGACGGTGTCGAGCAATTGCGCCAGACTGAGGCGGGCGGCTTTTTGAAAAAACTTTCCAGCGAGCAGGCGCACATTCTGGCTGCTCTTCTCGGCGGGTCCCAGGCTTTGAGCGAGTTGCTGCTGGCGCATCCCGACTGGGTGCCACCGCTCCTGGAACCGGGCTTGCTGAACTTCCCACGGCGGGAGCAGGGCTTGCGGCGCGAAATCGACCATTGGCTCAAGCCGATGCTAAAGGATGATGATTACGAGGCGGCCTTTGTCCGTTTGCGTCAATTCAAACAGCGCGAAATGTTGCGCATCGCCGCCCGCGACCTGGGTCGCCTGGCTGACGCGCTGGAGATTACGCGCGAAATCTCCTCGGTGGCTGATGTTTGTTTGGACGCGGTTTATCGCCTTTGTCACCAAAGCCTGACCCATCGCCTGGGACGGCCGTTTCATCTGGATGCGGCAGGGCGCTGGCGGGAAACTCAGTTTTGCGTGCTCGGACTCGGAAAACTGGGCGGCCTGGAGTTGAATTACAGTTCGGATGTTGATGTTCTTTTTGTTTACAGCGAGGAAGGCAACGTTTTCAAATCGCCGCCGCAGCCCGGTGAACAATCGGGGAAAGGACTGACGAATCATCAGTTTTTCACCCGTCTGGCAGAAAAATGGATTGCCGAAATCTCGCGGCTCACATCGGACGGCAGTTTGTTCCGAATCGATTTGCGCCTGCGCCCGGAAGGGTACGCGGGGCCTTTGGTCAGGTCCCTGGACGGCTACGAGAATTATTACGCGCAATGGGGCCAGACATGGGAACGCATGATGTTGATCAAAGCCCGGCCAGTGGCGGGCGACGGGCCGTTGGGCGCAGAGTTTTTGGAGATGGTGCAACCTTTTCGCTATCCACGCTCCTTGAGCCGGCGGACGTTGCGCGAAGTCGCGGCGGTGAAAAAACGCATCGAACGGGAAATCGTCAAGGAAGGCGAGATGGAACGCAACGTCAAGCTGGGCACGGGAGGCATTCGTGAGATCGAGTTCATTGTTCAGACGCTGCAGATTTTGCACGCGGGCCGCGACCCATTTCTGCAGGGCGCGTCCACGGTTCCAGGCTTGCGCAAGCTGGTGGAATATTCACTGCTGACGGCGCCGGACGCGCAACAATTGGAGGAAGCCTACATTTTTTTGCGCGACGTCGAGCACCGCCTGCAAATGGAGGCGAACCAGCAGACGCACACCATTCCCACCGAACGCCGCGCCCGCGAACGCCTCGCCCGCCTGATGGGCTTTTCGTCCCTGCCGGCTTTCGAATCGGCCCGGCGCATGCACGCCAGCCGGGTGCGACGCGTTTACGACCAGCTTTTGGCGGGCGATGATCCCGAGCCGTCCTCCAAGTTGCCCGACGATGGCGAAGACTCTGCGGAGGCGTGGCAGGAATTATTGTCCCGGTATTCTTTTCGCGACCCCGCCCGCGCCTGGCAAATGGTGCAAAATTTTCTAAACGGCCCTGGTTATGCGCATGTTTCGCCGCGCACTGTCGAATTGGCGCGAGAGTTGTTGCCGAAGTTTTTGGCCCTCTGTCCGCCGTCCCCCGGAGGTGGCCACACGAAAAAAAAGAACGGCACGGTACTGTCTGACCCGGATCGTGTCCTGGTTCGGCTGGACAGTTTCATCGACGCCTATGGCGCACGAGCGACTCTCTATGAACTGTGGACGCAGAACCCATCGCTTTTCGAATTGTTGCTGCTCTTGTTTGATCGTTCCGAATTCCTCGCGGAAAAAGCCATTGGCACGCCCGACCTTGTGGATGAATTGGAATTGAGCGGCCGGTTGCGACGGTCTAAGAGCGCCGGGCAAACATTGCAGGATTTGCGCCACGGTGCGGACGATGCCGACCAGCGCCTTTGGCTGCGACGCTATCATCAGGCCGAATTGATGCGCATTGGCTTGCGCGACATTTTGGGCCTGGCCGATTACGAACAAAATCTGCTCGAACTGTCCGCGCTGGCCGACGCCTGCCTGCAATACGCGCTGGAAGTAGTCACCCGCCAGGCAAAGTTCAAAAAGCCGCCCCTGTGCGTCGTTGGCCTGGGAAAACTAGGCGGACACGAAATCAATTATGGATCGGACCTGGATATTGTATTTGTGACGAACTGCGACGCAAAAAACCTTCCGCCGTTGCAGCGCGTTGCCACCGCATTTTTGGATTTGCTCGGCAGTCAGACCGAGCTGGGAGTGGCATTTCATCTTGACACGCGCCTGCGGCCGGACGGCGAGAAGGGTTTGCTCGTCAACACGGTCGAGGCTTGTGAGGAATATTATCGGCGGCGCGCGGGGCTATGGGAGATTCAGGCGCTGACCAGGGTGCGGCCCATTGCCGGAGACCTGGAGGCTGGCGCGCAATTCCAACAACTGGCCGCCACCCTGGCGAATTTCAGCCCCGAAAACGTAGCGGCTGGATTTGCGCAGGGCAAAAAGACCGGGCTGTCCGCCTATTCGCCCGGTTGGAATAAGGAGATCAACGCCATGCGCGAACGCATCGCCCGGGAACGGACGCCGGCCGGCAAAGACCGACTGGCCATCAAGACCGGCCCGGGCGGCCTGATCGACGCGGAATTTTTGGCGCAAGCCTTTTGCCTCGCCTGCGGCTGGCAGGAAGCCAACACCTTGAGCGCCTTGCAGCGCGGCGCCGAAGCAGGCTTGCTGGCCCGCGGCGACGCCCGGTTGCTTTTGCAAAACTATGGCAAATTGCGCCGGATCGAAAGCATCCTGCGGCGCTGGAGTTATGAAGGTGAAACCGTCCTGCCTGATGACGAACCGGCGCTCTACCGCGTGGCGGTCCGATGCGGTTTTGCCTGTGCTAAAGAGTTTATGCTGGAGCTGGAAGCGATACGGGCGGCCATCCGGGCGGCATACGTCAAGTATTTTCGGGGTGACGTGGCGCCAGGTTGAATTGGCCGATAACAATGTTAAGATGGAGCGGTAAGAGAACATATCATGCCTATTTATGAATATGAGTTATGCGAAGGCGGCTGCGTTGTTTGCGCTGGGAAATTTACCTTGCGCCGCCCGTTGGATGCTCCGGAATTGAAGGTCTGTCCCGCCTGTCGGCGGCCGGTGCGCAAGCTCATTTCGACCTTTAATTCTCCTGTGAAACTCAAGCCGGTGTCCGTTTCCGATGCGAAAAAGGCGGGCTTTACGGTTCTCAAGCGTCTAGGCAAAGGAGAGTATGAAAAGCAGTAGGGCTTCTGGATTTACGCGTAACAGCTTTGCACAAAATCGCGGATAACGGACATCTCCGTTTCACCAGCGATGGTGTGTCCCTTGACGAACTCGCGCCACTCGATTTGCAGGCCAGCTTGGTGTAAAACGTCCATTTGCAGGCGGACCTGGGCAACGGGTATCAACGGGTCCTGCGTGCCATGCGTTATTAGGAAACGCTGCCGTGAGGCTTCTGGCGCGAGTTGTTTGACTAGTTGTTCGGGTTCGTACACATAGCCGCTGACGCCAACAATTCCTGACAGACGGTGCCGGTAGCGCGCGCCAATTTCCATCGACATGAGACATCCTTGGGAGAAGCCCGAGAATACAATTTTTTCAGGAGGAAATTTTTTGCGCGCCAGTTCGTCCAGCAATTGGAAAAGGAGTTTGCGGCTGCGTTCTATGCCGTGCGCCGGGTTTTGCAGATCGTACCAGGCGAATCCGCCGTAATAGGGATCAGGCGCGTTGACCAACAGGTAATTCAGCCACGGCAACTGCATGGCGTCAGGCCACCAGCGATAGCCCTCCATGCTGTCGCCTAGCCCGTGCAGCACAATCATGAGACGGCCGCTGTTCTCTCCGGTCGCGACAATGAACTCCGAGTCGAGCATGGCATTTATCGGGGTTTGGCGGAAAACGGATTTGGGGCTAGTTTGAAGCGCGGAAATTTTGCCCTGTTGTTGCGAGCGCCGGCCTGGCCGGGGAATGGCCCTGCGGCCGCTTGGATAAATTCATTTTGACTGCGGTGAATGGCCGCGCCCCGCCGGGGCCGCCGGCGCGACCAGGAACCGCTGGAGGTCAAAAAGCGCGCCTTGGCGTTGTCTTTCAAGGCCGTTTCCAGCAACTGGCCCCGGATGCGTTCGCGCAAATTGCCGTCGTCGATTGGAAAAACGACTTCGATGCGCCGAAAGAAGCTGCGCGGCGTCCAATCCGCGCTGCCGACAAAAATCTCAGGCTGGCAGGCGTTCTCAAAATAGAAAATCCGGCTGTGTTCGAGAAAACGATCCACGATGCTGCGCACCGTGATGTGCTCGCTCACTCCTTTAATTCCGGGACGCAAACAACAAATGCCGCGGACGATCAGATCGATTCGCACGCCGGTGCGCGAGGCGTCGTAAAGCGCCGCGATGATGTGTGGGTCCGACAGACTGTTCATCTGGGCGATGATGCGCGCGGGCAGTCCTTTCCGCGCGTTAATGGTTTCACGCTCAATCAATTTCAACATGCGGGCGTGCAGTTCGAAGGGCGCAACCAGGAATTTTTTGGTGCCCTGAAACTGGCAAATCCCGGTCAATAAATTGAACAAATTGGCCGCATCGTCGCCGAAATCTGGACGAGCCGTCAGCAGGCCAACGTCAGCACAAAAGCGGGCCGTGACCGGGTTATAATAGCCGGTGCTTAAATGAAGATAGCGGCGGATCGCGTTGTCGTCCTTGCGCACCACAAGGCACATGTTGGCGTGAATTTTGCATCCGAGGAGTCCATAAACGACATGCACACCCGCCTCCTCGAGGCGGCGTGGCCAAATGACGCCGTGGGCTTCTTCGTTGGGCACTTTTAGTTCGACGACCGCAGCGACCTGCTTGCCGTTCTGCGCCGCTTGCATCAACGCGCCGACAATTTGAGCATCTCCGCCCGTTCGGTAAAGGGTTTGCTTTATGGCCAGCACATTCGGGTCGGCTGCGGCCTGTTGCAAAAAATCCACCACACTGCCGAAATTCTCGTAAGGATGATGCAGCAAAACATCGCTGTGCCGAATGACGCCGAAGAAATCCGTTTCTTCGCGCAAGGCCGCAGGCGGCGGCGCAACCAAGGGCGGCTCGCGCAAGTCCGGGGAATGATCTCCTTCAGCCACGGCCATGAGGCGAATGGGATTGACCGGGCCGTTAATGACAAACAGGTCGTCGCTTTTGAGACCGAGATTTTCCAGGAGCATGGCGCTAATTTCCAGCGGGCATCCCTGCTCGACTTCCAGGCGCACGGCGTCGCTGCGGCGGCGATTTTGCAATTCGCTTTCCACGGCTTTGAGCAGGGTTGCCGCTTCTTCTTCATTGGCATAAAGCTCGGTGTTGCGCGTCACCCGGAAATTCCAGTAGCCAAGGATTTTCGTTCCCGGAAACAAATCAGCCAGATAATGCCCAATGACCTCGCCCAGGAACAGATACTGTTGTTGCTTGGGGTCGGATACGGGCAATTGTACAAGCCGGGGCAAAACGCGTGGCACTTGGACAACGGCCAGGCGCTGCTGAAGCTGGCCGGATTCGATGATTTCCAGTTGCACAATGGTGTTGAGCGATTTGTTGAGCAACTGCGGAAACGGGTGGGCCGGGTCCAACCCCAGCGGAGTGAGCACAGGGCGAACCTGCGCACGATAAAAATTTTCCACCCAGCCCAGATCGGTTTTGGACAATTCGGCAAAGCGGAGAAAACGAATGCCGTGCCGGGCCAGTTGCGGTCGGAGTTCGTTCCGCCAACACGCATATTGGCGCTCGACGAGGCGCCGCACCCGCCGATGGATCGCCTGCAATGTCTCCGTCGCGGTCAATCCATCGGGGCTGCGCTCGACCACGGTGCTTTCCATCTGTTGCTTGAGGCCGGCCACCCTCACTTCGAAAAACTCATCCAGGTTGGAACTGAACGCGCAAAAGAATTTGAGGCGATCCAGCAGCGGCGTGGACGGATCCAGGGCCTCTTCCAGGACGCGCCGGTTGAATTCCAGCCAGCTTAAATCGCGATTGAGCAGGTGTTGGGGTTCCAGTTGGGGAGGCTCCGTGGACATAAAAAATGAGAGCAGGCCGATTTACATGACGGCGGCAACACTGAGATGATGATTCTGCATGGCGACAAGCATATTGTCCCGGCTGCTGAAAAAGCAATGGCGGCTTATTAATTCAGCCGCGTCCCACATCCGCAAACTAATCCGGCGTCACATTCGCCCAAGGAATTCCCGGGAGGTTGTAGGAGAAGGTGATGTCGTTCGTGTTGAACTTGCTGTAATTCTTGACGTGCTCGTCCGCGAACAAAACGTCGAGCCAGCCGTTATGGCCCGCCGACGGCAAGTTGGCAAAGAGGGTGTCTTGCGAATAATTGTCCGGGTCGGCATCGGTGGGATCGAAGGCAAAGTTGCAGTCGCCAGAAAGAACGTATTGGGATGGCTGGAGGATGTTTTTTAATACCACGCTGGCATAGGTTCCCGTGTCGATATATGCGGCGCGCGCGCCCATGAAATAGTTGTAGGGCGACTTGGTGTATAGTTGGGAGAAGGCGGGGCAGGTGAGGATGTTGGTGTTATTGTAATACGGCGCCAAGGGCTGCGACCAAGGAGGCGGGCTAACTGTTCCCCAAGGCACCACCCCATGCGCAGTGGGCAGCAGCGAGCTGTTCTCGTCACCGTACATCTGCATGGCGAGGCCCAGTTGCTTGACATTATTGACGCAATGGATTCTGCCCGCGTCGTCCTTGGCCTTGCCTAAAACCGGCAAAAGCATGCTGGCCAGAATCGCGATGATGGCGATGACAACCAACAATTCAATCAAGGTAAAACCTCGTTTACGATTTGGATTGGGCTGGATCTTTTTCACAATATTTCAATAATCGGACTGCATTCTTTATCAACCCTTCTCTTGCTTTACTGACGGAGAAATGAATGGATAATTCAAAGAGATTTCGTTGATTCGATTAGGCTAGTGTCCAAAATTGAGAAAAACTGCCCGGAATGTAGCCACTCCGTCAGATTTGTCCTAACTGGCTTGGAATCAATGTGAAGCGCGAATTCTTGGATCAGGGGTGAGCCAACAATCGCGCTGGCACCGAAGATGCTAATTATAAGGAAGTTGCAATATCAAGAAGACACTGGGTTCCCGGGTATTGGCAATAATTGAGCAAAATTCGGAGCAACTGTGAGTATGAAGATAGGACAAAAGCGGATTATCAAGCAACTCCTGGCAGCGGTCATCGGCTGTGCCGTCGTCACATGCCTTGCTGCCAGTGTGAACGCCGGGACGATCACAGTTACCGATGTAACGGACTGGCAGACCACCCCTGTGGAAGCTGTCAACGCCGATCTTACTTATTTGGGTTACAACGGCGGAATTTATGCCGGAATAAACACGCTTTCTGTTAACAACGGTGAAAACACCACCGTCTATAGCGGCTTTTGCATTGATCCCTTCCACTGGAGCGCCAATGGGCCCGTCTCCACCTACTCGGCCGTTCCTCTGGTTGACGGGCCGAAAGCCCCCGCCACGCTGAATGCCTTTACCGCCACAGAAATCGAAGACTTGTGGCAGGAATATTTCTCTCCCACGATGTCCTCATCCAGCGCTGCCGGTTTGCAGATTGCAATTTGGGAGCTGGTTTCGTCCAACGCTGTCGCTAGTGACGGACTGGCTCCCAAATACGCTTTTGCGTTGGACGCGGGGCAATATGATTATGGGGCCAGCCTGGATCTTGATTCGCTGGCAACCTATGACGGTCCCGCGGCAGACTTAACGGCCCTGACCGGCCCGGGGCAGGATTATGTGATTGACATGGCGGGTTCTGGCCCGCCTCCCAACCCCATGGTTCCGGATGGTGGAGCAACATCTTTAATGCTGGTCTTGACGGTGAGTGTGCTGGCCTTTGCCAGGTCTGCCATCATCAAGAGCGTGGGCCAATTGCAGAAAGCAAAAGCCATCCCGGTCAATCGCCGCTCACGTTTTCAAGGATAAGCGACTGGAGGAGTGAAATTCGCGGCGAAAGTCTGAAACGGACCCGGCGCTTGTGAGTCTTGAGAGGGGCGCAGATTGTTGACGGCGTCGAGCAGATTTTCCCCCAGTTTCGTTTCCAGAATCATCGCCTCCTTGCTCATTTGCAGAGCCTCCGTGTCCTGTGGATCGCTCTTGAGAATCAACTGGCACGCTTCTTGTGCCGCCTCGAATAATCCTGCGTTGAGATGGATCCGGGCCAGAACTTTAAGCGCAACCACGTTGGCGGGGTCAATTGAAAGCGCCTGAATGGCGATCCGCACAACCTCGTGTTGCGGGACGCATGAGGGCTTGGGCATCTCCGCACGCCGCCCGGAAAGCCAGTCCAACAGATTATGATCCGGGCTGACAACCGCATCCGCCAGGGCCACCGCCCGGCGTTCCATGAATTCCGTATCCACTTCGGCCACATCTTTCACCGGCTTCTCATCGGCCGCCTGAAGCCAGGTAGTCATGCCGTGCAGGCCCACACAAATCGTCGTGCGCCCGAAGGCCAAGCCATGATGTTTGGCGGTGAGGGTGTGATAACCGGAACCGTGCCGCTCAGGAAAATGAATAACGTCGAACCGATCGTTCCTTTTCAGCCACTGGTAGGTTTCGTAGGACTTGATCAGATTTTGGGGAGCCACCAGAGCCGAAGCGTTGACTTGGGGCAAGGCGACCAGCGTCAGGCCATCCTGCTTGTACTTTTCAACCCACCGTTGCCAGACATGGGCGGAAGGATCTTTTGCGCCGAGGAACAGGCAGGTGACCTCGTGCCCGGCGGCGGCCAGGGTTTGGGCCATGGCCGTAAAAGCCATGCCGGTGGCGCCATGCTGGGCGGGACCGATGAATTCGGGGCTGGCAATGCAGATCTGCAACGGACCTTCCCTTTGCGCCGCGGGTTTTTTTGGCGCGGCGGGAAAGGAGGCCTCGTCATCGGGGGAATGGGAACCGGGGGCAGTCATATGTATTTTAGTTTCGCTTTTTGAAGAAGGTAAGCGTCCTGCGGCCCCAAGGCGCCTTATGCTTGTCTGTCGAGCGAAGGCGGGTCGTCTCCGCGGCATCGTGTTCAAAGCCAAAATCGTTCATCTTGTTGATCCAGTATTCCGTGGGCTGGCAATTGACGTGGTGATGGCCCGGCTGGCCAGGTTCCGCGTGCGTCAAACATACATACCCGCAAGTTTGAAAAGAGGCCATGAAATGGGGGATGAGTTCTTCTTCGATCTGTTCGACAAATCCGGAGCACCATGCCAGGTCCAGAAGCATCGATGGAACAAACGGGCCGGAACTGTAATCATGTTCAACGATGTTGTCCCGGCACTGGCTTTTTTCGAGGGCTGCCTGCCACGCTTCAACCCCCAAGGTATAAACCCCGCGGCTGGCAAACCATTTTGTGCTCCATCCCGCGCCGGCGCCCACATCCAGGACGCTGTGGATTTGATATTTCTCGATCAAGTAATCCCACACGTCGGGGAGGAAAGTATTGGTATCGGGAGCGTCCAGAAAAGCGCCCCCCAGATGTTCGGTCTCAAATTGCCCGGCGCGCTTGCGCAAGGCCACGTCCTGGTAACCCAGCGAGTGCAGCGCCAGGTAAATGATTTCAAAGCCGCCGGTATGGCAGAATTCGTTGACTGCCCGGACCACCCCGCATTTGTTCCCTTCCAAGGGCGCGTACGTCGTGTAGTTGGCGCAGATGATGCACCCATCGTCTTTAATCTTGCGTCCTGCTTGTTCCAAAGCGCGCGCGGCGGCCACGTAGGAATGGTCGGGATGAATAAATATCACGTCGAAATGCCGGTCGGGCTGGGCCGCCAGATGTTCCGCTGCCTCGCCCTCATGGAGTTCAACAATTCCCTGTTCGATGGCCGTGGTGAAGGGCGCGTCGTCAAACAAATTGAAATCGCGATCGCACAAGTGCAACTTGGCCGGCTCGACCACGGAAAGGATTTGCTGGCCGAAACCGCCGGTCCCGGTGCCAATCTCGACGCAGACACCGCCTTTGGGCAGCAGAGGAAGAATTTGCTCGCGACTCGGAACCACGCGGGTGTTTTTCAAGTGAATGGGACTCAACAGCGGCGGTTCAACATCCGCGAAAAAGGCCTGCGAGACGGAGGGAAAGCGTAATGGGCTTTGATCGGCTTTTGTCGCTTGGCCTGATCGTGCAGTGTCAGCGAAGACAAAAGCTTCGTTGGCAAATTCCAGGAGTTGTTCTGCAAGAAGCGTCTCTTGTTGGCTCGCCGGCTGGCTTAAGGTTTCGTCGACGGTTGGAAAGGAGGTCATAATGCGGTGCACGCCAGACGATCCGCCGGCATTGAGGTGAAATTAGTGCTGATTTGCATGATTTCCGTTGTCTTTTGGGGGAGATGCCGACTTGGCCGGGCCGTTCGGGGCCAGGCAAGGCGGCTTCGTCCGGCTGTCGGTCAAGGCTTCCTTATTGCTCTTTTGAATCTCGTCATAGACTTCCTGGCGATGAACGGGAATATCGATGGGGGCGTCTATGCCGACTTTAACGACGTCGCCTTCCAGGCGCATGATTCTTACGATGATCCGGCCGTCAATCACGATGCTTTCGCCGGCTTTACGAGAGAGAATCAACATAGGATATTAGGGCGAGTGAATTCAGGCAACCGGCAGTGGATGGCGCACAGGATACTGGGCGGCGTTATTGGGAATGACTTGTTTTCCGACCCACGTCCGGCGATTGATGACGATGGGGCCTTTCAAATTAACGGTGGCTCGGCCGGCGCCGCGCATGGTGACAATGCCGAAGACAAGAGCATCTGAAGGATCGTTCAATTCAAGGAATTGGACATCCTGATCTTCAAGGTCCGGCTCGTAGTTGGAAACGGCGGCTCCCGGCGGCAGGACCAGAAAGGCGTGCCTGGCATCGTCCAACATTTGGAACCACTGGAAAGGATTTTCGCCAGGATTGGCCAGCAGGCTGTAATTTTTGACGCGCTCGAACCCCAGCAATCCGTAGGGGAGCAAGATAACGTTGTTAGTATGGGTCGTGGGCTGTTCGCGTTCCATCAATTCCAACGTATTCATGCCATTTTATTGCGTCGCTCGTGTTGTACTGGACTCTCGTCTAAGCAAGGGACATGCCACGGGCTTTGGGGGCCTAAAACACGCTCTTTACATGGTGTTTTGGCACAGAGTTCCCTGATGAATAGGCAGAAAAGGGCCAAACCAGAAATCCACCCGGCCAAAATTGCCGCGTTTCCAGTTCGGATCCAAATCCAAGTCTCGTCGCTTGGCTTTTGAGTCCAAATCAGTTTGATCGACTTTGACCGACTCGGACCGGCGCACCATTGGTAGGAGGGTCAACGGTTGGGACGCCTCGCCGAGGCGTCCGGGGCGCTTGGAAGGGATGGTGGGGAAACCAATGAAACTGATAGTATGCTCGGGAAAATCGGCAACACGGCAACAAGTCTTTATAGTCAACGACTTAACCGGCAACAAAATTGGCAACACGGCAGCAACAGAGCGGCAACATTCTTTTCCGGTCCGGCCCCGGTTTAATTGGATGGCCAGCCCTTAACCCCAATCCTTCCCATCATTCGAACCGTGACCGAGACGGGCGCGGCGGCGGATTTCTGCCTCCAAACAACCACCGCCCAAGGTGCCGACCAAGCGGTCATCCGGCAAAAACAGGGCCTTTGCCCCCTGCTTTTGGGGACTGGACCCTTTAACGCCAGAGATGATGCCAAGGGCCAGGCGCGGATTGCGCCGCAACTCCAAGACAACTTGTTCGTAAAAATGAACCATGCAAAGGCCGTTCGGCTGGATGGAGCATACCCCGCCACGTCTTGCAATACCAGCGCGAGTTGCTCCATGCTCGGTCAACCCAACCTGAGTTTGCGAATGTGCATAAGACTCGCACGATTCTCAACTGCGCCTTGTGCTGAAATCCAGCCGCCATTGACAGAGCCAATCGCCGATGCAATGCTTCGAATAATTCGCGCATGAATTCCATTCCGAAGTATGGTGATTACTGGACGCCACTCCTTAAAGCGATGAAGCTTTTGGGAGTTTCGGGAACCGTCGATGAAATCAATGCTAAAGCAATTGAGTTGATGAAGCGACGTGACGCTTGATTAAATGAACCTGAATCCACAGCGCATCGCAACAAGAGAGAAACTTATACTTGCCGGTCTATTTCTCTCAAAATACGACTCTGCTGGGTTCAAGAAGCTTGGTTTTAACAGTTTCGTCGAGGCATTCAACGTCATTGGTTACGCGCTCGGATCGAGACCTGCATCCATCAAAAATTACCGCGACGAATTTGACCCTATGCTTTCAAGCCGCCGAAAAGGCTGGCGCAAACGCCCAACTCGCGAATATTGCATGCGCGTATTCGATGAATACAAAGATTTGGATTTCGAAGCGTTCACCGGCCTGATTAAGTCTTTCTTTGGATACGATGAAAACCTCTTGAGCGAAGTGCGATCAAAGGGAGAAAAAGAGGAAAATGACTCAATCTTCGCAAAGAGGCTAATTACCGGTTTGGCGGCAGAGCAATATTTTGAATTGGTCCAGCCAACCCTCCCTGAATTTAAGGGTTACGCAACGGAGAACACAACGCGACTTGGTTGCGGATACGATTTTCGACTACGAACAGATGCCGAGAAAGATTTTTTGGCCGTTGAGGTGAAGGGCTTGCAACAAATAAAGGGAGCCTTGTCCATGACCCCAAAAGAATACAAAGTTGCGACGGCGTTTGCTGATCGGTTTTTTCTTTTCGTCGTGAAAAACTTTCAAGAATCTCCGTTCCACGAAATCTACCAAAACCCGCTCGCTCATGGGCTGCAATTTACAAAGAAGGAAAGAGTGACCGTTCACATTTCATGGTTGACCAATGTGTAATAACAGGAACAACTTTCACAAATACTATGATTGACTTGGCAATTTCAATTGAATCTGACACAAGAGGCACAGCTGTCATTGAGACTAACCACGGGGTGAAGTTGAAGGCTCCCCGTTGGCCTCAAGACTGTGATTTCCAAATCGTCGCCTTTCGTCCATCCGGCAAGACATGCGAAATCGTCTGGACAGAGCAGTTGGCTGATGACATTGCAAAAGCGCTGATGATGCTTGACAACGCGAATGTTATGGAAAGCGCTAAACCTGGTTGGTATCGAAGACTAAGTCTTTGCGCCAAGGGTGCGGTGAAGGCTTGATCGCAAGCCTGGCGCGGGTTATAAGCGAGCGAAAAGTATCCAAGGGCCTTCGGCATACCCTCCTGACTCAGGCCAGACGCTTGGAGCGTCTAGCCGCTCAACGACTCAAAAATTTCCCGGAGGACGAAGGAGAGGGAGTCGATTAACAGTATTCTTTAAAGGGCGTTCCCTTTTTTTCAATTTAAAGGGCCGACTAGCTAAATGGAGGATTAAAAGCTGTCGGATTCCTGTGCTTCCAAGACCGGCCTCCGTCAAGAACAGCCGGCTAAGGCGCTTTTGACCGATATTAATTATTTTTTACTGTGACATGCAGTAAAGCCACGTCGCATGGTCGGCCTCGGAGTATAATGTTCAAAAAGCCCTGTTTTTGTTGCTCTTTCGAGGAAACATACTTGACAGTACGGCCTGCAACGCGCGTTTCGACCAATGTTTATGCGGGTTTCGTGTTATAAAAAAAGATCGGTTCATGGGATGCGGGTTTTTGGGCTTTTGTGCCAGAATGGACCTGCAAAATAAGAATTATGAATTTTGATCGGATATACAGAATGACCACTTCTCCCGCCGCCAAGACACAGGCCGGCTGGCGGATCGAGCAATTTGAATCCAGTTCTGACGGGGTCAAGGAAGGGATCTCAACC
>Ga0182024_10001528_pt1 | contig 59473 bp, 58 predicted proteins | sample P32metaG_FD_120480 | JGI IMG/M metagenome (GOLD analysis project Ga0182024, IMG submission 120480) | Permafrost microbial communities from Stordalen Mire, Sweden - P3-2 metaG (Illumina Assembly) | ecosystem: Environmental > Terrestrial > Soil > Wetlands > Permafrost | place: Sweden: Stordalen...
ACCTCCCATAGCTGGGGTGTCGGCGCCGGGCCTATCCCGACGCCCAGTCCCCGCACATCTATGCGCGGGGTGCCGGCCGATCCTGCCTCACGTCGCGGAGCGCCGACGCTCCATACGGTCTAGACGGCCGCTTCAAGGGACAGCATGCTCGCCCATGCTAGGGCCCGGTCCCGTGCTGTTCCATTTCGTCAGACTGGAGCAATGTGGACCGACGAGCTACAAGTAAGCGACGATGCCTCGCCCGCCGCCTGGATCGCGCCGCGGTTGGGCGGCGAGTTCGGCGCGGTCACACGGACCGTTCCGGGCGGCTACGACGCATACGTGCGGATCTGCCATCCGGCAACAGACGACAACGGCGCGCCCGTCAGCTGGTCGAAGGTCGCGACGGCGACGGGGCGCAAGGCACACCCTCGTATGCAGTGGCACGCGCTCGTGGGGTCGCCTGACTCTCTTAACTTCAAGGGCTCAGTGTGGCCTGGAGGAGGTCCAGACCGTGGAAATCTGGCTCCCGGCGTGCTCGAATCACTATGCGCGCTCCTGAGAAGACACACATCGGACGCTGCGCACTGCTTCTTCGGCTTGTGGGTTGGGTGGGGCTGGGTGGAGAGCGGCAGCGTCCACGTGAACTACCGTGATGGTCGCGCGGGAGTCAGTTACGTCTCGACGGCGAAACCGACCGACCGCATCCCACCGGCGTTCTCAGCGCATGAGCTCAGCCGGCCCCGTCTGAAGCTCCCGAGCCGCGACTATCTGCTGCTCGTCGGCCCGCTCTCGGCTGCAATCCGGATCGGCGACCCCGCGGGAATCGGTGGCTTTGCCCCGCAGTCGCCGAACCTGTTCTGGTCCGCCGACCAAGTCTGGTGCGTCGCTAGTGAGATCGACTTCGATTCGACCCTGGTGGGCGGCACAGCCGACCTCATTCAGGCCATCCTCGATACGCCTGCCCTCGACGCTTGGCCCATAGGTCCCGACGACTCGCTCGCCTCCGACGCCGACGAGATCAACGAGGTTCAATAGCCCGAGCGTTCATACGGCCGAACGAAGACGACGCGCCACCCGCCGTCGAGGGACATTCCTGAACACTCGCGCAGGCCACCGCCGTCTCCGCGTCGTCGCGCCATCTCTCCGTGTCCTCAATGCTTTACAAAGACCGAGCGCTGGCCCGCTGCGGCGCTGAGCACGGCGTCCACCGCACCGTCCATGTCCACCGCCGCGCGCAGGTCCGCCCCGGTGCGCCCGGCCGCGGCCCGGAACCGGGGCTCGCTGAGGATCAGATCTGCGCGGGCGCCGATCCGTGCCGGGGTGGCCCGGCGCAGGCGCAGCCCGGCTCCGAGCTCGGACACGCGCTCGGCGTTGAGGGCCTGCTCCTGCATCTGGGGGAAGAGAAGCAGCGGCACCCCCGCGACGAGCCCCTCTTGCACGCTGTTGAACCCACCGTGGGTGAGGAACAGGTCGGCGCGGCGGAGCACGGCGAGCTGGTCGACGTGCGTGTGCGCGGTCACACCCGCGGGCAGAGGTCCGATCGCCTGCGGGGCGATCCTTCCGATCGAGAGGACCACGCGGCGGCCGGGGCGCGCCAGGGCACGGGCGGCGTCGCGGAAGAACGCGGGCCGGTCCTCGAACGCGGTGCCGAGCGAGACGTACACGAGCTCCTCCTCGTCGGCGAGTACGGCGAGCGCGGGCTCCTCGCGGCTGCCGGGTGGGCTTGCCGCTCGGAGCGGCCCGACGAACCGCACGTCCTCGCCAGCGAGGCCCTCGGGATTGATCTGCAGCTCGCGCGAAGTTCCGATGAGCGTCGTTGACCCGTATCGCCCCCCGAGCACCTCGAGCCAGCCGCCGATGGGCGCGCCATAGCGTTGCTCGAGCCGCCGCGAAACGCGCCGCAGCCGGAGCGCGTCGTGCGTCCCGGCGGCGAGCATGGCGAGCGCTGCCGGGACGCTCCGCAGCGGCGGGTGGATGCCGCGGTGGGGGGCCATCGCCGGGCTAAACGCCACCTGGGGTAGTCCGGCCTCGTACGCCGCATAGCGGCCCCACTGGGCGATCGTGTCGCGCAGGACGACGTCGGCACCGCTGCGGCGTATCTGCTCGGTCATCCAGGGGGTCACCCGCTCGGTCGCGCGTGCGATGAACTCGGCCACGGCGATCAGGTTCGTCGGCGGCTGGTCCATGTCGATGCCGAAGTCGGGGACGGTGCGGAACTCGCCGCCGGCGGCCGCGCACTCCGCCTCCCACTCGGGATAGGCCCACTGCACCGTCCGCGCCCCGCGGTCCCTCAGGGCAGCGACGAGCGGCAGCAGCGGACGGATGTGTCCGTCCCGGGACACGTGGACGACCGCAACCGTCGGCAGCTTCGCCGTCAACTCTGTGTCAACCGGGTACTCTCGACGGCCATAGGCGCACCCTACCGGCCCTGAACGCTGACGAAAAGCAGTCGCGGCGTCTAGGGACATTCCCGAACACTGGCCCAGGCGAGTGACTCAACCCAGGAAGATCCCCGACAGCACGGCATTGCCCCCAGCCAGGCAGGTGACGGCGATCGAGACCGTCCCACCGGCCTGAACGCTGATCGGGAAGGAGACCCACGCGCCTGCGCTGAAGTCGCTCGAGAGCGCCGCGCTCTGGCCGTTGACGGAGATGACCTCGCGCCGGCCCGCGGAATCCCAGTCAAGCGCGTACAGGCGCAGGGTGCCGCTGTAGGCTTCTTTGAAGGTCAGTTTCAGCTTGATTTCGTTGGGGTCGTAGTAAGTGGCAGCCTCTCGTGTTTTCTGATCGGGGCTCTGCAACGCCCGTACGTCGGTGGTGGACGACGCCCACACGTAGCGGCTGGCCTGTTCGACGGTGAGGGTTGTTTTTTGCAGTTCGGTGAGGTCGGTCGCTCCGTTCCAGGCGGCCAGGTCATAGCCGGCCGATCCGTAGGTGTTCACCCAGGTGCCCTGCGGCGAGCTGCTGATGGTCGCGCCAGGGGGAGGGCCGCCTTCGCCGAGGAAGATGCCTGACAGTACGGCGTTGGGCCCAGCGAGTCGGGTGACCGTGATTGGAATGGTCTCCCCGGCCGTGACGGTGATCGGGAAGGAGACCCACGCGCCCTGGCTGAAGTCGGTCGAGAGCACCGCGCTCTGGCCGTTGACCGTGATGACCTCCCGTCGGCCCGCCCCGTCCCAGTCGAGCGCGTAGAGGTGCAGGCTGCCGCTGTAGGCAGCCGTGAAGCTCAGCTGCATCTGGACCTGGTTGGGGTCGTAGTAGGTGCCGGCGTTGTGCGTGTGTTCAGCAGGGTCGCTCAGCGCACGCGGATCTGTCGTATTGGCAGCCCACTCGTAGCGGCTGCCTTGCATAAGGCTCAGCGCCGCGTTGGGCATGTAGGAGATGTCGCCCCGCGTTCCGTTCCACCCGGTGAGGGCATAGCCAGCTGAGCCGACGGCTCCCGCCCACTTTCCCTGCGGAGCGCTGGTCATGGTTGGGGCAGGGGGAGCGCCGGCGTCCCCCAGGAAGATGCCCGAGAGGACGGCGTTGGCGCCGGCCGTGCGGTCGACGACGATCGAGACCGTTTCCCCGGCGGCGACCACGATCGGGAAGCTCACCCAGACGCCCTGGTTGAAGTTGCTCGACAATTCAGCGGTCTGACCATCGACGCTGATCAGCTCCCGCCTTGCGGTCGAGTCCCAATCGAGGGCATAGAGGTGCAGGTCGCCGGTGTAGGCCGAGTTGAACTTCAGCGAAAGGCGAATCTGGTTCGGGTCGTAGTAGGTAGCGGCGGCGCGGATGAGGCCGTCGGGGCTCTGTAGGGCGCGCGCGTCTCCGGTCGATGAGGCCCACTCATAGCGGCTGCCCTGCGCGAGGCTCAGGCTGGCGTTTGGCAGATAAGAGACGTCGCTCGATCCACCCCAGGCCGCCAGGTCATACCCCGCGGAGCCGACCGCGCCGGTCCATGTCCCTTGGGGGGAGGTTGAGACGGGTGTCGCGGGAGGCGCCCCTGCGTCGCCGAGGAAGATGCCGGACAGCACGGCCCTCGGCCAGCCTGGTTCCACTTTGGCCGTGATCATCAGGCTTCCGCCCGCCGGCTCGCTGACCGGGGAGATCGCCCATTGACCTTCGTCGAAACCGAAGCTGCCCATCATGTCGTTGTCCGAGAATCCGAACGCCGAGCTGCCAACGGTGACGGTCTCGTGGTATTTCCCCAATCCGTTTTCCCAGGCCACGGCGTACAGGCGCACGTCGCCGGTGTAGGCGGCATGGAAGGTAAGCTTCACTTGCACTTCGGTGGGGTCGCAGTAACCCGCCGCCGTGCGCGTCAAGCCGTCCGGACTCGTCAGGGCATGCACATTGCTCGTGTTCGCCACCCACTGACAGCGGCTGCCTTTCACCAGGCTCACCGCCGCGTTGGGGAAATTGCTCACATCACTTTCGCCGTCCCAGCCCGCTAGGTCATACCCTTCGCTTCCGAGCGCGCCTACCCAGCTCGTGCCTGCCGACGTTGATGAGGGCACGAGGACCGACAGGCCGGACGCCGCGAGCAGTCCATCCGCACTGAAGGCGATCGCGTCTGCTTCGACCGGTGTCGGAAACGGCGAGCCCGGTAGGACGCTGAGCGCACCGGACGGGCCGACGGAGAGCACCTGCACGCCTGCCGACTCCCATCGAGCGCCAGCAACCATGCTGCCGTCAGGGCTAAACGCGCTTGGGCCACTGGGGGAGGCGCCAATTGGGCCAACCCCGCTGCCGAGCGGCGTGAGTGCACCCGATGAGGCGACCGTGTACGTCGTGATCCGTTCTGCTTGGACGCTGCCGCCGTCAAAGAAGCTCACGACGAGACTCCCGTTGGGGCGGAAGACAACTCCTTTGGGAGCGCTCCCGCCGCCTCCTGTGAGATTGCTTTCGGGGAACGGCGAGCCGGGCACCTCCGTTAGCGCACCTGACGAGCTGACCGAGAACATCCTCACTCCGGTCTTGACCTGCGCGGCGAGCAGGGCACCCGTCGGACTGAATGCCACGTGTTCGGTGCTTACGCTGTACGGCGAGCCGGGAACCGGCGTGAGCGCTCCCGAGGCGCTCACCGAGAACATGTAGAGAGATTGAGATGCTTCTGTGCCAGCCGTGACCGCGACCAGTTCGCCGCTTGGACTGAATACGACCGACGTCGGTGGAGCGCCGAGGCTGAACGGAGAGCCGGACACCGACGCCAACGCGCCCGAGGAGCCGACCGAGAACATCGAGATGGTGTGGTTGCTGTTATTCGCGGCAGCCAGCAGCGTCCCGCTAGGACTGAACGCCACCGCAGTAGCGGACGGGTCGGGCGGCGTGCCGCCAACTGGGGTCGGCGCCCCTGATGCACCCACCGAGAAGATGGCCGTCCCGTTGGCGAGCAGTCCACCGTTGGGGCTGAACGCCAAGCCAGATCCCCCGTTGGTCGCCGAGAGTGGAGAGCCCGGCGCGCGAGTGTAGGCCGGTTCGCTCGCCGCGGCGGTGCTCGGCGCGAGAAGGCAGAGCGCCACGATCGCGACGCACAGGCGCCAGCGCAGACTTCGCAACGCCTTCAGGGGATCGCTAGGCTCATGTTCAGTGGGTGCAGGCTGAGCGTGCACAACGGCCAACCGTACTGACGCCTGCCGGTCTCAACCATCCGCCGGTCGGCTCATCTGGCGTTCAAGAAGTGAACGCAATCAGCACCGTGGACAAGAGTTTCTGCAGCCAAGTGCGAGTCGAAGCGACCGCGAGCAGCTCGACACGGTGCTGGTGCTCATCCCCGATCAGTGGCGGACCTTCTTCTGGTTCCTGGCGGCGACGGGCCTGCGCGTCAGCGAGGCGATCGCGCTGGAGTGGCGCCACCTGGAGCTGGACGGCTCCTCGCCGCAGGTCAAGGTCAGGCAGGCGATCGTTCGCGGCCGGAAGAGCGCCCCGAAGAGCAAGTACGGCAAACGGGAGATCCCGCTCGACCAGGAGCTGGTGAGCGCGCTGCGCGAACACCGCAAGGGCTCCGAGTGGCCCGGCGGTGCGGATCTGGTCTGGCCCGCGAGCAACGGGTCGGTGATGGACCCCAACAACCTGCGGCGGCGAGTGCTGAAGCCAGCGGCCGAAGAGGCGTGCGTATCGTGGGTCGGCTTCCACGCGTTCCGGCACACCTGCGCGTCGATGCTCTTCAAGGAAGGCCGCAACGCCGTGCAGGTCCAGCGGTGGCTCGGCCACCACTCGGCCGCCTTCACCCTCGCCACCTACGTCCACCTGCTCGACGACGACATCGGCGAGGCGTTGAGCCTCAAAAGTGCAAACAGAGTGCAAACAGACCCCACACCAGCCGACACCACAGCGGCCGAGCCAGCGGAGGCGACTTCCGCGCCGTAGAGCCAAATCTCGGACGCGACGACACTCCACGACAGGCCCAGTTGGGGCTCATAATCGGTAGGTCCCTGGTTCGAGTCCAGGCGGGCCCATTATGAGAAACAGCCTGCTAGTCGGCCGCTTTGCGCTCGCTGCTGATGTCATCGACAGCCGCCGACCTGTCGCAGAAATCGCCACTGCTGCCTTTTCTGTCGAGCATCCGCTCCCGCGAGCTGCTCGGCGACCACGGTTTCGCAAGCCGCGATTTCTGCGAGCCGTGCAATGCAACCGGCGGGCCGGCCGCGAGGTTGACCGGCCGTTCGTCGGGCACGAGATCATACGGGCGATGCGCCACCGGTACGGCGCCCGCGACGCCCGCGGCGCTGTGCCGCCCGCGCCCCGGATGTTCGACGACAGCGAGAACGGCGGGGGCGAGGGCGGCAGTCCGTCCCCGGTTCGGCGGCAGTCAACCATCGATCGCAGCGCACCTGCGCTGACCGATGATGCCGCCTATGAGCCGGGGAGCGACTGAGGAATGGTCGGGCTCGGTCTTCTAGCGTCGGCGTTGAGCGGGGCCCCCGGCCCAAGGATGGAGACCGGGGGCGTTCATATTCCCGCCCGAAACGACCCGCATCCTCCAAGGGGGACAACCAAGGCTGCGAGCGAACTTCAGATCGTTTATCGGCAGGGGGTGCAAACGTGGTGCCCATTCCACGCGGACTTTTGTACTACCGGAGCGAGAGGGGTCTACACGGGCGGGTGGGAAAGTGCCCCCGCGCGAGGGATGCCTTCGCCGGGGGCGTGGCACCGAAAGGATCGATCTCCCTCGGCGCACGGACATGGCTACCCGCAGAGGGCTGAGCTATGCCAGTGACTTCGTCCCGGTTCGCAGCATCCTCGCCCGAGTGGGAGCAGGGGCTACCATTCTCAGAGACGTGGAAGGTGGCGCTGGAGACCGTCGAGGACAACCAAGCGCAGGACGTGCTGCTAGGCACCCGAGCGGCGTGGGAGTCGGCATATCACGGCAAGCCGCTCGTCGGGTGCCACTATCACTAGATAGGCAGGGATTCAAAGGACCCCCCGTCCACCACGGGTTCGCCGTGATGCAGGTGGACGTAATCCCGGCTGAAGTCGAGATCGCCATTCAGTTCAAACCGCGCCAAGCAGCTCACGTGGGTGGTGTTGTACCGATGGCACTGAGACACGCTGATGGGAATCGTGAAGTTATCCCAATACAGGTACTCGTACACCTCGACTTCGCGTTCGGCGATTTCCTTCGGCAGGACTGCGCCCTGAGCCGAAGCCCAGCCGGCAGGCAGAGGCATACGAGCGACACGACGGCAAGCACGATTCCCACGAGGTCCATGACGCGGTCCCCCCAGTCGTGGAGGCATTCGCGAATGTCTTGGTAAGCGCGCCGACCTCTCCCGTAGGTCCTGGAGTCTCTCGCCATATGCAAGACGGTACAGGACATGCGATGAAACGCTGACGAGTCTGGGACGCATCGCTTCCGGGGGTCGGCAGCTATAGGCGATGAGCCGGCACCCTATAACCAATGTCTCATGAGCCCGAGCCGGGGCAGACCAACGCTGCCCGACCCTTCAACATCATCGAGAGGCCGCACGGCAGGGTGAGCATTTCGAGACCCGGCAACGAGCGGTTTCGCCACGACTCAGAAGTCGAGGGCTACGACAACGCGAAGGCATTGGCGCACGGGCTCGCCGTCCGGTTTGGAGTAGGCGTCGGCTTCTTGATGCCTTGACTTCTATCCTCCGATGCGCGCGGCCCATGCCGTGAGACACAGGCCACCACCCCGGTTATTCACTGATGACTGGCCGGTGGTGTGTGGAAACGCGCTCTAGTTTTTCGCTGTCACTGACCGACTCCCGAAGGCGTTCAGCATTGCCCCTGTGGCCACTGTGGCTTCCAGGCGGGCCCACTGCTGTTCATCCAAGCGGCGCGGGCTCCAGGGTCGGTGGCCCAGAACGACTCGCAGCCTCCAGGGGGGAGGAGGCTGCGAGCGCGCTACAAGGTGCTTCTCGGCGGGAGCGTCAACACACGCCCAATCCAGGAGGAGCCATCTTTACTACCCGCAGTACCGAGGTCTAAACGGGCCGGGTCACAAGTGCCCCCGCACGAAGGGTCGATGCCTAGCCGTTGACCTGCAGGTAGGAGCGGACCCTCTCGACAAGACCCTCAAGGTGTCCGTTCTGCTGCAGGCGCAGCAGTTGCCCTCTCGGGCCGCGGATGATGGGAGGCCGCACGTCGGTGCTCACGACCTCGTGATGTTCGGGAAGCCTCTCCAGTCGGCCGATCTGCCGCTTTGTAAGCGGTCGGGTATTCAAAGCTCCGCCCTCCTTCTCCCTTGATCCCTGGATCCACCTGCCCGGGACACCTACCCTTCTCGACCCGAAGCGAAACAGCGCCCCCACGCGAGATCCCTTCGCCGGAGGCCTCGCGCCGAGAGGATCGATCACCGCCTCCGGCGCAACCCATCGCTACCCGGCCGCAGCGGATGCAACCTCGCCATTTCTGGCCGGGCGCGGCGCCGCTGGCCCTGGCTCGTGAGGCGGCGGCCACGGACAGCCCCGGCACGTGCGGGGGCTCGTTGCGTTCGGGGCTAGCGGCGCATGCGCGGATCGAGGTAGACGTCGTCGATGACGGCCTTGCCGGCGAGCGTCGTGAAGCGGAGGGCCAGGTGAGCGCTCTGACCGGTGACCGAAGTGATGAGCAGTGCGCCCGTGTGCATGATCGGGGAGGGTTCCCAGCCACTTGCGACCACGACCGGTTTGCCGGGGATGGGCGATATTGCCCAATGCCGTTTCATATACGAGCTCGGGAAGAACTATCGCTGCGGCCCCCTGGCCCGCCTCACGACGAGTTTGTTTCGCGGGCGGCCGATGTCGAGGTTCGCGCGACCCCGGCGCCCGAACGACAGCCCTGCTCAGCCCGGAGGGAAGGTCCTCGGCTCCAACAAATAGAGAGCGGGCCAGTGTGGCCCGCTCTCTATTGCAGTGCTACCAAGCTCAGTGGCCGCCGGCTTATCCGGCGCCCACCGGTTGCATCGTTTTCGTCGTATCAGCTAGCGCTGAGTCGTGATCGGATCACGGGTAGGTTGCGCTCCACGACGGGTTCGTCGCCCTGAGCGAACCTGAGTAGTTCGCGCGCACAAGGACGGTGTCGCTGGCAGCAAATGCGACCGTGTGCGTGTTGTCAGAGCAGGTGTTCGTGTTTCTCGCGACGGTGCAGGTAATCGACGTGCTCACACCGTTCTTTTCAACCGTCAGCGTCGTGTCGTGTTGACGTTGGTCGTGAAGTGAACGGTGAAGTTCCGACAGAGTACCTGCCTGGATCATCGGGGTCGGGATCACCTGCGAGTAGAGGGACATCTGGAAGCCGTAGTTGGTCCAGATGGACCCGCCAAAGCCTCCGCCCACTAGTCCGCTCCCGGACGCACCGGTTGCACCCGTGCCTCGGGTCGCTCCGGTTGCGCCTTTGGCTCCGGCCGCTCCGGCTGCGCCCGTCGCTCCGGCCGCTCCGGCTGCGCCCTGCGCTCCGGTGGCTCCGGTGACTCCCGCCGCTCCGGGTGCGCCTGCCGCTCCGGCTGCTCCGGCCGGTCCACTGGCTCCGGTTGCACCGGCGGGGCCTTCGAGTCCCTGTGCGCCTTCGAGTCCCGTCGGCCCTGGGGTCCTTCGGGACCGGTCGCTCCGGTTGTACCCTGCGGGCCCGTCGGGCCGAACAGGCTGCTGATCGATTCGGCCAGTACTGCGTAGCCGAGCGTCGTGGGGTGGATGTCGGCTTCCGGGCGCAGCGGGTTGAATACGCCGCCCGGACACATCGCTGTGTACGCACAGATAGTGGGTAGGTCTTCGGATTCCGGTTTTGCGGTTCCGGCCGACGGGTTGAACCGCGTGAGCGGGTTGACGTAGGCGTTGTTGTACGCGAGGGCGCTTGTGTCTCCGCCCGGTTTGGGCAGCAGGAGCGGATAGGGGTTGTATTGGCCGACCACCACGATCGTGGCGTGCGGCGCGAGCGCGTGCAGTTTTTCCATGATGGTGCTGACGTTTCCTGCGACTTTAAACAACTCGGTCGCCACTTCGGCTTCAGTGCACGTGTACGTTGAGGGGAAGCCGCAGTGGTGCTCGAGGAACTGCAGGATGTCATTGGCCCCCATGTCGAGCGTGATCGGGCTGACGTTGGGGTTTGCTTTAAGGATCGCTTCGGCTTCTTCCATCTGTGTGTTATGCGTGTACGGTTTGTGCAGGAACGCCAGTGGGAACGGGCTGCCGGTAGGACCGCCGGCGCAGTAGGATCCGGTGTACGGGGCGCCTGGGCCGTTGACGAACGGTTCGGTGGTCTCTCCAGGGCAGCCGAGGTCCGCGATCTGCAGTTTCGGCTGGAGGACTTTCAGCGTGGCGCCGAAATCGTTGACAAAGCCTTCTTCATAGTTTTTCGCTTCAGCGAAGCCTTTGTTTTTGAGTTCCTGTAGCGAGCTCAGACGAACAGGCCGCCGTTCGGGCTGATGACCTGCCCGGTGGTGTAGGAGGACTCCTCAGAGCAGAGGTGCACCGCAAGCGCGGCGATGGTGTCGGGCTCGGTCATGTCGCCTCCGAGGACACGGGGCACGATCACGGCCGTCAGCCGCGGGTCGATCTGCTCCTGGGTCATCGGTGTGCGCACGTAGCCGGGGGCGATCGCGTTGACCCTGATGCCCGCGTGGAGGACCTCCATCGCGAGGCCCTTCGTGAAGGCCGCGATGCCGCCCTTGGCGGCCCCGTACTCCGGTGCCGCATCCGAGCCCCACACTCCCAGCACCGAGCTCATGTTGCAGATCACGCCGGAGCGCCGGGGCTCCATCACCCTGAGCGCCTCCCTCGAGCAGTGGAACGTCCCATACAGGTGCACTCGCAGGGTACGGTCCCACGTCTCGTCATCCAGCGTGCTCGTCGCCCGCAGCGAGCCCGGCTCGCCGCCGGTCATCATCGCCTCGATGTTCGCGAGCGCGCGATCCTGAACCTCCTGGCGGCGCACGGCGATGCCGGCGTTGTTGACGAGCACACCAACGGCGCCCAGGTCGCTGCCAACAGCAGCGAACGTCTGGCCCACCGCCTCGGGATCGGCTACGTCGCAGCCGTAGCCGCGCGCGTCCTCGCCGGCCTCGGCCGCCACGGTGCTCGCCGCGTCGGCCCGCAGATCGACGACGGCGACCCTCGCGCCCTCGCGGGCGAACGCGAGGCTGATCGCTCGACCTATGCCGGACGCGCCGCCGGTGACGACCGCGATCTTCCCCTGCATCCTCTCCACGTCCACTCCCCTCAGATCGACTGATCCTCGATCGCCGCCGAGCGCTTCTCAGGCGGCGCGACCATACCAGCTGAAATCGCGGCGCATCTCAAATGGCGCGTATCGACCGTCGAGCGCGATCATCGCGCCGGTGATGTAGGAGGCGCCCGGGGAGAGCAGGAACGCGAGTGGCGGTTTCAGGCTCAGACGCGCGCGAAGGCGGCCGCGTAGGACACACCCGGCTCGACCTTCGAGGATGACACCGTGCCGCACTCCGGGCACGGCGAATACCGGATGGACTGGATCTCGTCATCCCGGCGCTCTGTCAGCACCGTGCCGTGGTAGGCCTTGTCGCACGTCGGGCACCAGCGCTGGGTCAGTGCTACGGGCACGGGCGCGAGTATCACACGCGCATGCGACGGCTTCTCCGCCGACTGTCGCTAGGAGCGCGAGATTTCGCCTCGCGCTCTCGCCGCCGGGGTGATCCAGCCTCGGTTGAGTGCACGGTGTCTCTATACGTCAATCGTGTCTCCAGCTTGCCTTTCGGCGTCACGGACATCGCGCTCGGTGGCACCGGCCTCCACAGCTTCCCAGCGCAGCTTCTCGGCGAATACCGCCATTTCTTTGGGTGTCGCCTCGCGCAGGCGCGTGAGGGCGTCCTGCTTGATCCGCTCTTCTGCCGTGCGCATCTGGCAGACCGGCGACATTGAGTCGGCCATGTGGCTCCCCTGGTGGCTAGGCGCCGACCCTCGGTGAGTGCCGAGTGCCTATCCTGATCGATCCGCCGAGCCTAGCAGCGAGCATCCGGCGGGTTGACACGTGGGCGCGTTGGCCCAAACGCCCTCGGCACGTGCGACCATCCGCGCCGCGTTCTACTGTTCGGGACCGTGCTAGTCGTGGATCAGGTCCGGAAGGTGCCCGCTGCGGCCACCGTGTTGAGCCCGGTCAGGTCCACCACCCGGGCGGCCAACGCCGTCGCAAGCGAAGCGGTCATCAAAGCGCTGATCGTCACGGATCTGGCCTACTGCGTACTCCTCCGCGAGCCGGTATGGCGCGTGTCGGGAGTTCGGCTGCCCTGACGGGGCGGGGATCGGTGCGCCGGCGCTCGATCACCTCGCCGTGTTCGCCGCCCAGCCCGACCAGCGCTTGACGTCGACTGCCAGCACGGGGCCGGTCGCGCGCTGCTGGGGGTGGCGCCCGGCCAGGAGCTCGACGGCGCCGCGGGACTCGGGCTCATCCCGGCCAAGCACCCTGGCGGCGCCGTCGGCGCGCACCCACCACAGGGCGCTCCAGTCGGCATCGTCGTAGTGGTCGACGAGTACCGACACCCAGGGGTTGGACCTGACGTTCTGAAGGCGCCTCAACTCCGTGCTGCGCTTGGGCTTGGCGTCCACCACGCTGTAGATCGTCTCGCGCTCGACCGCGAAGACGATCGGCACTAGATGCGGGCGCCCGCCGGCATCGACCGTCGCCAGGCGCGCCACGCGGGCCGCCGCGAAGCGGCGTCGCGCCTCCTCGGGGCTCACTCTCCGTGGAGCTCGGCGATCGCGCTCTCCCAGCGATCGAGCGCGCTTTCGACCGGTCCGAGCGCCGCCGACGGGATCCAGCGCACGACCCGCCTCACGCCGGCCTTCTCGAGCTCCTCGAGCACGGCCGGTTTTGCAGGCACGCCCATCACCATCACATCGATTGGGCGCTCGGCCCGCGCCCACAGCTCGCGCGCCCGCCCGAGCAGGTCTTCGCCGGTGTGGTTGGGCAGCCAGGCGTCGCCGAAGCGCAGGACGCGATCGAGCACCGTCGGGCCGTTGCCGCCCACGAGCACGGGGGGGTGCGGGCGCTGGGCCGGCTTCGGCCACGACCAGATGCGCTCGAAATCGACGTGCTCGCCGTGGTAGCTCGCCTCATCCTGCGTCCAGATCTCCTTCATCGCCTCCACCCGCTCGGCCATGATCGCCATGCGCACGCGCGGATCGGTGCCATGGTTGAGCATCTCCTCGCGGTTCCAGCCCGCGCCGACACCGAACTCAAGGCGCCCGCCGGAGAGATGGTCGACGCTCGCCACCTCCTTGGCGGTCGTGATCGGGTCGCGCTCGACGACCAGGCAGATGCCGCTTCCGATTCGCAGCTTCGAAGTCGTGGCCGCAGCCGTGCTCAGCGCGACGAAGAGGTCATACGTGTGGAAGTATTTGCCAGGCAGCTCTCCGCCGGCCGGATAGGGGGTCTGGCGACTCGCCGGGATGTGGGTGTGCTCGGGGAAGAACAGGGACTCGTGTCCGCGCTGCTCGACCAGCTGCGCGAGAGCTCCCGGATCGACCCCGTCGTGGGTCGCGAAATAGCCGATGCCGAACTCCACGCCGCGAGTGTAGTGGTCGCGCACCCTCGTGGGCCGAGGGCTCACCGTGGTGGCGGATTCGGCGCGACTAGAGAAACTCCCGCAGCCGCACGAGTTCGAGGGCCTCCTGTGCCTCGAGGCCCGTCTCCACGCGAATGACGCGGCCGTTGCGAACGGTCCAGATCACCGCTGATCGACGCTTGAGCTCCGCCCCGCGCGGGCCTGTTCGCACGGGCTGGGTTTCGATTACCATGACGCTCTCGCCCGCATCCATGATCCGCTCGGGTGCGAGCAAGAAGCCGTCCCACACCTCCGGCACCTCCCGGCGCAGACGGAGCAGCCCGGGGTGCCCCTGATAGACGTCCGGATTGAGCGGCCTGCGCGACATGTCGAGGAGAGCCTCCGGCGCGAACAGATCGAACAGCCGCGGCTCGAGCTCGCCGTCTGCGCCGTCGTTCATCAGAGCTATGACCTCCCGCACGATCTCCACATTCTGCTGTGACATCGTGCAGGGATTATCGCCCACAGGAATCGGTCGCCGAGCGGGCGCTCAGCGCATGTTGTGCGTTAGCCTGAAGGGTGGCTGCGCCTCGGAGGGATCGTACCTTTGCACTGAGGCGCAGCCAGCCACCGACCGGCGGCAGCCGCGAGCCTCGGCAGCTACCCGTTTACGTGCAGGTAGGAGCGGAACCTCGCGACGAGTGCCACCAGACGGCCGTTGGCCTTGACTCGCAGGAGCTTCCCCTTCGGCCCGCGCACGATCAGCGGGCCGTCGTCGATGCTCACCACCTCGTAATCGCGCGGGAGCCGTTCCAGACGCTGGATCTGCCGTTGCGTAAGTTTCTCGAGGCAGTTGATCTGGCGCTTCGTGAGCGCGTGGACGTTCGACATTCGCACCCTCCCCGATGCAGTGATCCCCACGCAAGCTTGTCATGCCCACCGGCGGAAGCGGCGTTGCAGGAGTGCAGGCGCCCACATTCAGCGCCGACGCCCGCTGATATGAGCCCCGACGCCTTCAGGGCCGCGAAGCTGGCGGTCAACTCGGCCGAGCAGCGCCATGCCCTGCTGTATGCCTGCGAGCGCGTGCTCGACTCAGAGGAGCACGCCCGCAGCGAATCGAGGAGCGGCCCCGGCTTTGATCCGCTTGCATCCGAGCGGCATATCGCCGAAGCGTTCGCGCTGGAGGCCGAGCTCGAGCTGGGATGCTCGACCGTCGCGGTGGGTCTCGGCATCGCGGGGAGGGTGGGGGCATCGCTCGCCGAGCTCATCGAGACCGAGATGCGCGAGCGGGTCAACCACGCTGACCTCGCGCCTGCCGGCGTGCAGATCAGCCGCGCCGCGGGTCTCATGTGGACGCTCGTCGCACTCGACGCCGAGGTCGAGCGCGAGATCGTGCCGGCCACGCCGGCCGCGCTCGAGTCAACGCGGATCTCGGCCCAGGCGACGGGGGTCTGAACGGCCGCCGGCGCCCCGTTGAAGCACTCGCCCGCGCCTTCAAGTAGCCGGCTCGGATGACCGATAGTGAAGAGTGTCCATGCCGCGAAACGTCCAGGCAGACCCGATGAGAAGGAGCGCCGGCAACGACGCGGCGGCGGCGCTGCGCGAGCTCCCCGACGCCCTGATCCTCGTCTTCGACAGGGAGCTTCGCTTCATCCTGGCCGCGGGTCAGCCGCTCACCCGCCACGGAGATCCCCCGGCATACAGGCAGGGGCAGTTCCTCGGGGACGCCTTCCCGATGGATGTGTGGAGGCAGATCGAGCCGCTGTGTCGCTCCGCGCTGGCGGGAGACACCCGCTCGCGCGAGATCTGGACCTCGGAGCGCAGTCATTGCCTGATGGTCGACATCGGCCCGCTGCCCGCGCACCGCTCCGGGCCCGGCGTCGAGGGCCCCGGTCCAGCCGAGGGCGGGGTGGCGGTCGTTCTCGACATCACCGCGCGCCGGCGGGCGGATGCGTTCACCGCGCGCTCCCACGATGACTTCGAGGAGGTCTTCGAGCAGGCTCCGATCGCGACGGGGCTGCTCGACCCCGACGGCCGCTGGCTGTTGGCAAACCGCGCGCTCAGCGAGATCACGGGCTACACGGTCGAGGAGCTGATCGGCCAGCGCTTCGGGGACATCGTGCACCCGGATGACGCGCACAACGACACGATCCAGCGCGAGCAGCTGCTGGCCGGAGAGATTCCCGCGTTTCAGATCGAGAAGCGCTACTTCGACGCCGCGGGAGAGGTCAACTGCGCGATCTTCTCGGTGTCGCTCGTGCGCGGTCGCGACGGCGCACCGCTCCACTACATCGCACAGCTGCAGGACATCTCAGACCGCAAGCGATTGGAGGACGACCTGCGCTACCTGGCTGACCACGATCCGCTCACCGGCCTTCGCAACCGCAGGCTGTTCGAGCACGACCTCAGGCTCCAGGTGGCCCGCTCGCGGCGCTACGGCGAGGAGGCGGCCCTGATGGTGATCGATCTGGACGACTTCAAGACGGTCAACGACCGCTACGGACATCGGGTGGGCGACGACACGCTCAAGGCCGTCGCGAGGGCGCTCACGCGGCGCCTGCGTGAAACGGACCTGGTCGCCCGCCTGGGCGGAGACGAGTTCGCGGTGCTCTTGCCGCACATCGACAAGCAGGGGCTGAGCACCGTCGTCGGCAGTCTCAGTCGCGCCGTGCCGGAGTGGAGCATCGACGTCGGCGAGGCGATTCTTCACTGCTCCGCGAGCGTCGGCTGCGCCGTCATCGATCACAGCACCGCCAGCGCCGAGCAGGCGCTCCTGGAGGCCGATCGCTCGATGTACCAAGCCAAGCAGACCAAGGCTTCAGCCCCACCGCGAAGCACGCCCCGCTGACCCCGCCGAGCAGGCCCTCGGCCGCCGCCTGCTCCGCCCCGATGAGCCCTCCGCCGCGGCCAATACGCTCAAGCGATGCAGCCGCACGAGCGACTCGCGGTGATTGACCTCGGCTCGAACTCGTTCCGGCTGGTCGTGTTCATGGCGCACGACGGCTGGTGGAAGCGCACCGACGAGATCTATGAGCCGGTGCGGATCGGCGAGGGGCTGGCCGCGAGCGGGCGCCTCGGCGAGAAGCCGATCGAGCGGGCGCTGGCGACGCTCGACGTCTTCGCCCACTTCTGCCGGGCCAGCGGGCTGGGCGCCGACGCCGTCGACGCGGTGGCAACGAGCGCCATCCGCGACGCACAGAACGCCGAGAGCTTCCTGGCCGCCGCGCGCGAGCGAACGGGGCTGCCGATCCGGGTGCTGAGCCGACAGCAGGAGGCGCGCTACGGCTACATCGCCGCGGTCAACTCCACGACGCTGAACGACGGCTACGTGCTCGATCTCGGGGGCGGGTCGATGCAGCTCGTTCACGTCGCCGGCCGGCTCGCGCGCGAGTTCGGCTCCTGGCCGGTGGGGACGGTTCGGATGACCGAGCGCTTCCTGCCGGCGAACGGCCCGGCCAAACGCAGGCAGATCGAGGAGCTCTGCAACCACGTCGCCTCGGAGCTCGAGCAGGCCACGTGGCTGTCCGATTCGAGCCGATCGGAGAACTCCCGGCGTCTGGTCGGCATCGGTGGGACGGTGCGCAACCTCGCCGCAGCAGCCCAGCGCGCCGCGGGGCTGCCCTCCAACGGGGTGCAGGGGATGGTGATCGAGCGCAAGGCCCTCGACGAGCTCACGCAGCGGCTCGCTTCGCTGCCGGCGGCAGAGCGCAGCAGCATCCCGGGCATCAAGCCGGCGCGTGCGGACCTGATCCTGGCCGGGGCGGTCGTCGTGCAGGGGGTGCTTCGGGCCGGCGGGTTCGACAGGCTCGAGACCACGGAGGCGGGGCTTCGCGAGGGCGTCTTCTTCGAGCGCCTGCTGGCCGAGCACTGGCCGGCCATCGGCGCCACCGCTGACGGCGCTGATCGCGCGCCGCTGTTCGAGGACGTGCGCCAGACGAGCGTCCTGAACCTGGCCGCCCGCTATCACCCCGACCTCGCCCACACCCGTCACGTCGCCGCGCTCGCGCTCGGTATGTTCGACGCCCTCGCCCGGCTCGGCCTGCATGACGGTGACGCCCGCGAGCGCGAACTGCTGTGGGCGGCCAGCATGTTGCACGACATCGGCATGTCGGTGGACTACGACGACCACCACAAGCACTCGCGCTACCTCATCCTCAACGGCGGGCTGCCGGGGTTCGCCCCGGTGGAGGTCGCGATCATTGCGCAGGCCGCCCGCTACCACCGCAAGGGCATGCCTGAGCCGGGGCCGCTGGCGGCGCTGTTCGGGCCCGACGACGTGGCCACGCTAGACCGCTGTGCGGTGCTGCTGCGCCTTGCCGAGGATCTCGAGCGCTCGCGCGATCAGCTGGTTCAGGGGACCCGCTTCACGGTGACGAACCCATCTGTCAAGCCCTCAGGCGGTCGCGGGGACGGCGTGCGCAACGGCGCCTCGGGCCCCACGGGCGAGATCGAGCTGCAGCTGATCTCCGAGGGCGAGTCGGCGGTGCCGCGCTGGGCCGCTGGGCGGGAGACCGAGCTGTTCGCCCGCGCCTTCCACAGTCGCCTGTCCGTGGCCGCATAACCGCCACGCCGGCCGCGCGCCCGGCGGTCTTCCTCAGCTCGCGGCGAGCGCCCGCTCGCGCCCGGCGCAGTCGAACAGCACGAGCCCGTTTGGATAGCCGACGGGGCTGTTCCAGGCGGACGGTGTCAACTCGGTGCACGCACGCAGCACCGCTTTTGTGGCGCGGTTGCCCCCGCGCAGGGAATACTCGCCGCCGAGGAGCACGTATCGCGCCTGCCCCCGCGCCACGAGGCGCGCGAGTCCCGGACCGTCGAACACCGGGTCCGCGCCGCTGTAGCCGCCCAGCGCGCCCGCGTGAAGCCCGGACAGGATCAGCGGAGCGGCCGTGTCGGAGGCCACCGTGAGAAGCGCCCAGCGTGAGCCGGGATGGTGGCCCCTGACATACCCGGCCAGAGCCCGATCGATCCCGAGCGCTCGCCCATCGACGCCGTATCCACCCGACCCGGCCACGTGTCTGGGTCCCGCCACCGGGAACGTGCCCTCGACCGGCGCCAGCCAGGTGGAGGTGGCGTAGGCGGTGGGGGTCACCAGCAGCAGCAGGAACGTGACGGCGACCGCCGGCGCCGCAAGCCGGCGAAGAGCGATGAACGCACCGACCCCGGCGGCGGCTCCCACCACAAGCACCGGGATGAACCACAGCATGTAGTGCTCGCGGTTCATCAGCACCACCTGGGCCAGCACTGTCGCCGCCACCGCGCCGGCCATCAGGGCGACGCCCCATGTCCGGCGCTGACCACGGGCCAGGGTGATGAAGGCGACCGCGCCCGCACCGGCCATCGCTGCGGTGCCGGGCTCGAGCGCTGAGACGTAGTAGGGATGGACGATTCCCTTGGACAGACTGAGGACCGCAGCCTCCACCACGAACCAGCCGCCCAGCACGAGCGCTGTCGCCAGCCGCGGGTCGCGACGGCGAGACGCGGTCGAAGAGGACCCCTCCCGTGGCGGCCCCGTCCTGCGGTCCAGCAGCACCAGCAGCGCCACACCGAACAGGCCGAACAGGGCAAACGGCAGCATCCAGCCGGCCTGATCGCCGAGGCCCAACCCGAACAGGCGCAGCGGGCTGGGCGACCCGGCGAAGGGGATGGGGAGCCTTTCCCTGCCTGTGGAGGTCTTGGGCGCCGGCTCGGGCGCCGTCCTGGGCGTTGGTTTTCGCGCGCCGGCGTGCCGCGCGGTCTTCGGCGGGTGGGCTTCAGCCTTGGGATTAGCGGCGTTGTTGACCTCGCGCTGGCGCGCGGCCGGCACATATGCGCCCGGGCGAACAGGCACATGATTCGGGCCGCCTTCCTGGCCTTCCACGCGTCCCACGCCGTTGTATTCGAACGTCAGCCCAAGCTCGGAGTTGTTCGTGGAGCTGCCGACGTAGGGCCGCTTTGAGGCGGGCGTGAGTTCGACGAAGCCGATCCAGGCGAAGGACACCACCGCCATCACCAGACCCGCCACGAGCAACTGGGCGCAGCGGCGGGCCGGCGACCCCGGCGCGCACACGAGGTAGGCGACAGCGATGCCGGGGACCACGAGATAGGCCGCGAGGGTCTTGGTATTGAAGGCGAGTCCAACGATCACCCCGCAGCAAACGAGCGTCCGCAGGCGCCCGCTTTCGGTCGCCCGCAGTCCCAGGCTGCAGGCCAGGACCATCAGCAGGATCAGGACGGGGTCCACGCCGTTGTCGCGGGAGACGGCTACGAACGAGGGCAGCACGGCCAGGGTGAGAGCCCCTGCGAAAGCCGCCGCCGTGCCCAGACGCCGCTGCATCATGAAGTAGAGCAGCGCCACCGCGAGCGTTCCGGCGATCGCCTCGGGGAGCAGCAGGCTGAGCGGCGTGAAGCCGAACACCTTGGCGCTCGCCGCCTGCACCCATAGGGCCAACGGGGGCTTGTCGACGGTGACCAGCCCGCCCGGATCGAATGACACGAACACGAAGTTGTGCAGCGAGCGCAGCATCGAGGAGACGCCGGCCGAGTAGAAGATGTTGGCGTACCCGTTCTGGGAGAGCTTGTCGGTGTTCAGCGCCGCCGAGATCGCCACCGGGACGATGACCGCGAGGCGGCCCACCCGCTGCCCTCCGAGCAGGCGCCTTCCCCGATCGAGGAGCGTCTCGCTGTGCGTCGCGATGGCGGTGGATGGCGGCACCGTCGCGGGCGGGGTGGCGGTGTGCGGCACGAAGTCCATATGGCGATTGGTTGTCGGGTCTAAAGGAGCGCTCGGCCGGTGTCCTGCGAGGGATGAATCTGCCGCGTCTCTCAGCTCGCGAGCCCCTCCAGCAGTCGATCGAGGTCGCCCTCGTCGTTCCACGCCCCCACGGACGCGCGCAGCCAGGGCCGCCCCGGGATGTTACGCACGACCACGCCGCGCTCCGCCAGCCGCGCGCGCTCGGCGGGAGGGTCGGGGCTCGAGAACGAGACGAGGGTCGTGTCACCGCGAGGGGCCGGCTCGCGTCCATGCTCGGCGAGCAGGTCGCAGAGCTGCGCCGCCAGGGCGCGTGCGCGTGCGTGCACGGCCTGCCAGCCCGCCGACTCGAGCACTGCGATTGCGGCCAGCGCACAGGCGACCGTCTCGGCGCTGAGCGACATCGAGTCAAACCGCCGGGCGTCCTCGTGCACCCCGGCATCCAGTCCCGCGTCGGGGTGGGCCTGGTTGGGGTAGCCGCGCCTTGACACCTCCAGGCGCTCGCGCAGCTCCGCGCTCACGTAGAGCATGCCGGTCCCATCCGGGCCGCATAGCCACTTCTGCCCCGCGCCCGCATACGCGTCGCATCCCAGCGCCCGCACGTCCACCGCGACCGCCCCGACGCCCTGGGCGCCGTCGAGCAGGACCGGAACGTCCACCCCTGAGAGCTCAGCTGGAGCCGGCAGACCGCTGACCCAACCCACGTGCGAGCAGGCGACGAGGGCCGTGTCCGCGCCCACGGCTTCGGCGATGGAGGGCAGCGGCACTTCGCGCACCACCACGCCGCGCAGCTCGCGCGCGGCCGCCAGGGCGCCGAGCAGGCCCGGGTGCTCCTCGTCGCTCGTGAGGATCTCGGCCCCGCGGCGGAGCGCCAGGCCGCCGATCGTCTGGGCGATCCCCTCGCTCGTGCAGGTGGTGAGCGCCACGTCGGCGCTGTCGCAGCCGAGTACGCCGGCGTAGGCGATGCGCAGCTCGCGGGCGAGCTCGAAGCGACGTTCGAAATGAGCCTGTGTGCGACCGTCGCGCAGCTCGCGCCCGAGCTCGGCTGCGACGGCCTTCACGGCGGCGGCCGGCAGCGGCCCGTCCGTACCCGCGTTCAGGTACGCCAGTCGATCGAGGACGGGGAATTCGGCGCGCAGTCCACGGTGATCCACAAACCGCGAGAATACCCCGATGTCCGGCACCGACCAGCAGGCGCCCCTGTGGAAGCCTTCCGCGGAGCGGCAGAAGCGCACGGAGATGTGGCGGTTCATGCTGTGGGCCGCAGAGCGCCGCGGGCGGCCGTTCGCCGACTACGAGGAGCTGTGGCGCTGGTCGGTCGATGAGCTGGAGGACTTCTGGGGGAGCATCTGGGAGTACTTCGGCGTGCGCGCGTCACGACCGCCGGAGCGTGTGCTGGCCTCCCGCAGCATGCCCGGCGCGAGCTGGTTTCAAGGCGCCGAGCTGAACTACGCCGAGAACATGCTCTCCGGGCTCGGCTCGACGGGCGGGCGGGACCCGGCGGCTGTGGCGGTCCTTCACACCTCAGAGCTGCGTGCCCTCGAGCAGATGAGCTGGGCCGAGCTCACCGAGGAGGTCGCCCGCGTCGCCGCAGGCCTGCGCACGCTCGGCATTGGCCGGGGAGATCGCGTGGTGGCCTACATGCCGAACATCCCCGAGACGCTCGTCGCCTTCCTCGCCGCCGCCTCGATCGGGGCCGTGTGGTCAAGCGCCGCGCCCGAGTTCGGCGCGCGCAGCGTGATCGACCGTTTCGCGCAGATCGAGCCCAAGGTGCTGTTCGCCGTCGACGGCTACCGCCACGGCGGCCAGGACTTCGACCGGAGCGCCGCCGTTCAGAGCATCCTCGGGGAGCTGCCGAGCGTCGAGCACGTGGTCGCGGTTCCCTACCTGCACGCCGGTGCGGCGCGGGCTGAGGGAGGTGCGGGCGACCCGGGCGGATCGAGGGGCTCCAACGGATCGAGCGGTCCGGGGCGCCTTGACTGGCAGGAGCTCTGCGAGCGGGGCAAGGGCGCGGAGCTCCGCTTCGAGCAGGTCCCGTTCGACGAGCCGCTGTGGGTGCTCTACTCCTCCGGCACCACCGGGCTGCCGAAGGCGATCGTGCAGAGTCACGGGGGCATCCTCGTGGAGCAGCTGAAGAAGAGCCTGCACCTCGATCTGCGGCCGGGAGACCGCATGTTCTGGTTCACCACGACCGGCTGGATGATGTGGAACTTCCTCGTCGGCTGCCTGTTCAGCCAGGCCGCGATCGTGCTCTATGACGGCAGCCCCGGCCACCCCGATCTGGGCGTCCTGTGGGAGCTGGCCGAGCGCGCCGGGATCACCTGTTTGGGCGTCAGCCCAGGCTTTCTGGCCGCCTGTGAGAAGGCCGGCATCGAGCCGGGCCGCGACCACGATCTGAGCGCGCTGCGGGCGATCGGCGCCTCGGGCTCGCCGCTTTCACCCGAGAGCTTCAGGTGGGTCTACGAGCACGTTCGCTCTGAGATCTGGCTGTTCTCCACCAGCGGCGGCACGGATGTGTGCACCGCGTTCGTTGCGGGCTGCCCGCTGCTGGCGGTGTACCCGGGCGAACTGCAGTGCCGGGCGCTCGGCTGCGCTGTTGAGGCCTGGGACGAGGAGGGCCGCAGCCTCACCGACGAGGTGGGCGAGCTCGTGATCACCGAGCCGATGCCCTCGATGCCCATCTTCCTGTGGGGGGACGAGGACGGCGAGCGCCTTCGCGAGAGCTACTTCTCGATGTATCCGGGTATCTGGCGCCACGGCGACTGGATCCGCATCACGCCGCGTGGCGGCGCGGTCATCTACGGGCGCTCCGACTCGACCATCAACCGCCAGGGCGTGCGCATGGGGACCAGCGAGATCTACCGGGCGGCTCACGGGGTGGATGAGGTTCTCGACGCGCTCGTGGTGGACATCCCGGCGCGTGACGGCGACGGGGAGCTGCGGATGCTGCTGTTCGTGGTCCTGCGCGAGGGCACCGTGCTGAGCGACGATCTGATCGCCGAGATCAAGCGGCGCATCCGCGAGGACTGCTCGCCGCGGCATGTGCCGAACGAGATCCTGCAGATCGATCAGGTGCCGCGAACGCTGTCCGGCAAGGTGCTGGAGGTTCCGGTGAAGCGCATCCTGATGGGCGTCGCTCCGCAGCAGGCGGCGAGCGTCGACTCGCTCGCCGACCCGCGGTCACTGGACTATTTCGTGGAGCTCGCCAAGGCGCTCTAAAGCCCCATCGAGCGTCCCACGATCTCCTTCATGATCTCGTTCGCGCCCCCGTAGATCCTCGTCACGCGGGCGTCCGCAAACGCGCGGGCGATCGGGTACTCGAGCATGTAGCCGTAGCCGCCGTGCAGCTGCAGGCAGCGGTCGACTACGCGTCCCTGGAGCTCCGTGCACCACCACTTCGCCATCGCCGCATCCTCGGGCGTCAGCGTTCCCTCGGAGAGCTCCTGCACGCAGCGGTCCACGAACGCGCGCGCGATGTCTGTTTCCGTGCGTAGCTCGGCGAGGGTGAATCGCGAGCTCTGAAAGCTGCCGATCGGCTGGCCGAACGCGCGGCGCTCGCGCACGTACTCGAGCGTCCAGGAAAGCGCCGCCTCCGCCGCCGCAACAGCCGAGGCCGCGATCGACAGGCGCTCCTGTGGAAGGTTCGAGACGAGATACAGGAAGCCCTGGCCCTCCTCGCCCAACCGGTTCCCGGCGGGCACCCGCACCTCGGCGAAGGACAGCTCGGCGGTGTCCTGGGCGTGCTGGCCGATCTTCTCGAGGTTGCGGCCCCTGGAGAAGCCCTCCATGCCGCGCTCGAGCACCAGCAGGCTAATGCCACGGTGGCGCTCGGAGGGGTCGGTCTTGACGGCCACGATCACGAGGTCGGCATTGATTCCGTTGGTGATGAACGTCTTGGTCCCGTCGACCACGTAGTGATCGCCGTCGCGGCGCGCGCGGGTGGACATGCCGGCCAGGTCTGAGCCGATGCCGGGCTCGGTCATCGCCAGCGCCGTGATCAGCTCCCCGGAGGCGATGCCTGGAAGCCAGCGCTCGCGCTGGGGCTCGTCGCAGTAGGTCAAGAAGTAGGGCAGGCAGATGTCGTTGTGCAGTGTGATGCCCAGGCCGAAGCTGCCCACTCCGGCGCGCTGGGTCTCCTCGCCGACGATCAGGTTGAAGCGGAAGTCCTCGGCTCCGGCGCCGCCGTAGCGCTCCGGCACGGCCATGCCGAGAAAGCCGCCGCGGCCGGCCAGCGCAAACACCTCGCGGGGAACGATTCCCGCGCGCTCCCAGTCCCCGTAGCGCTCCTCCTCGCCGATCACCTCCCGCTCGAGGAACGTCTGAAAGCTCGCCCGGAAGTCCTCGTGTACGTCCTCGAACAGCACGCGCCGCATAGACGGGGCACCCTATCGCCCCGCGCCGGGCGCCCGCCGGCTGTGAGGCTGCGATGAGCCTCTCCTCGGCCTCCTTGCAACCGTGTTTACGCGATCTGAGCCCCGTTGGATCACGACTCGAGCACCCCTGCGTGCCGGCGCCGGGGAGGATTGCAGGCCGCCCGCGTCGAACAAGAGCGCCGATGAAGCGTCTCGCAGCCACCGCAACCGATCGCCCGCCGGCTCCGCCGGCAAACGGCACGAGCGACCACCAGAGCCTCTCCAAGTACATCCGGGCGCGCTTCGATGAGTGTTCTCGCTCCCAGAAGGACGTGGCCCAGTACATCGTCGACCATCTCGACGAGGCCGCCTTCCAGACCGCCGAGGAGCTGGCACGTCGCGCGAACACCTCGAGCTCCACGGTGGTGCGCTTCTCCCAGGCACTCGGCTTCGAGGGCTTTCCCGAGCTGCAGGCGGCCGCCCGCGAGGAATACCGGCGCGTGCACGCCAAGAGCTCGGCGACCGGCGCCTCGACCGCCTCCACACCGCTGTTCTCGCTCGACCAGAACGAGTTCGAGACCGCCCTGACGGCCGATCATCTGAACGTGGAGGAGACCGCCCGCAAGGTCTCCAGAAGCTCTGTGGAGGCGCTCATCGAGGCGATCGTGAGCGCCGAGAAGGTGCTCGTTGCGGGCACCGACCAGATGGCCTTCTTCGCCAGCTACCTTCGCCACCTGCTGATGCTGCTGGACCTGCGCGTGGATGTGGTCGCAAGCCCGTCCCAGGAGGCGCTCAGCCGCCTCGGGCGGATCGATACGGGCACACTCGTGATCGGCCTCTCAGCGGGTCGGCCGCACCCCCTCGTGGTGCGCGCCATGAAGCTGGCGCGTCACCGCAAGGCGGACACCGCCGCGATCACCGACGCGACCCTCTCCGAGGTGGCCAAGCTCGCGAAGATCAAGCTGTACTACTCGTCCAACAGCCCGGCGTTCGTGCGTTCGCACACCGCCCTGCTGAGCATCATCCAGGCCTTGGCCTACGGGGTATACGCGCAGGACACCGCCCAGTACGACGACCGCATCAAGGCCTTTCGCCTCAAGTAGGCCCCTGGCCTCAGGCTAGACTTAGCTGCATGCGCGACGAGGCGACCTTCCAGGTCAAGAGCGGCCTTGCCGAGATGCTCAAGGGCGGTGTGATCATGGACGTGGTCACCCCGGAGCAGGCGCAGATCGCCGAGGATGCCGGCGCCGCCGCGGTGATGGCCCTGGAGCGGGTGCCGGCGGACATTCGCCGCGACGGGGGCGTGGCGCGCATGTCCGATCCGGAGATGATCGTGGGCATCCAGCGGACGGTCAGCATTCCCGTGATGGCCAAGGCTCGCATCGGGCATTTCCTCGAGGCCCAGGTCCTCGAGGCGCTCGAGGTCGACTACGTCGACGAGTCCGAGGTGTTGACCCCCGCGGATGAGAGCAACCACATCGACAAGTGGCCGTTCAAGGTCCCGTTCGTGTGCGGCGCCACCAACCTGGGCGAGGCGCTCCGGCGGATCGGCGAGGGCGCCGCGATGATCCGCTCCAAGGGCGAGGCCGGCACGGGCGACATCGTCGAGGCGGTGCGCCACATGCGCGCGATCACCGGCGAGATCCGCCGGCTGGCTACGCTCGGCGATGACGAGGCCGCGACCGCCGACAAGCAGCTCGCCGCCCCGCTTGACCTCGTCCGCGATGTCGCCCGCCGGGGGCGCCTGCCGGTCGTGCTGTTCTGCGCGGGCGGAATCGCCACGCCGGCCGACGCGGCGCTGATGATGGCGCTGGGCGCCGAAGGCGTGTTCGTCGGCTCGGGCATCTTCAAGTCCGAGGACCCGCCGGCGCGGGCGCGGGCGATCGTGGAGGCGACCACGCACTGGCAGGACCCCGAGCGCGTGGCCGAGGCCTCGCGCGGCCTGGGCCCGGCGATGGTCAGCCTGGAGAGCTCAAAGCTCGAGGACGAGCAGCTTCTCGCGCAGCGCGGCGCCTAGCGGAGGGCGAGAGCGCGGTGACGGCGGCGATGCCCGCTTCCGCGCCCGTCAGGGGCTCGACCGCGCCGACCGAGTACGAGCCGCTGGTCGGCGTGCTGGCGCTCCAGGGCGACTTCCAGGCACACACGCGGGTCCTCGAGCGGCTCGGCGCGCGGGTGCGCGAGGTGCGGCTCGGATCCGAGCTCGGTGGGCTCGAGGGCCTCGTGATTCCCGGTGGCGAGTCCACGACGATGATGTTGGGGGTGCGGCGCGAGAATCTCCTTGAGCCGGTGCGGGAGCTTGCGAGCGGGGGGTTGCCCCTACTGGGCTCGTGTGCGGGATTGATCATGCTCGACCGACAGCATCTCGGCGTGATGGACATCAGCGCGAAGCGAAACGCGTTCGGTCGCCAGGTCAAGAGCTTCGAGGCGGAGCTCGACTTCAAGGGCGCCGGGGAGGGGCCGCTGCGGGGAGTGTTCATCCGAGCCCCGTGGATCGCCGAGTACGGCCCCGGTGTCGAGATTCTCGCGGAGCTGGACGGACACCCGGTCGCAGCCCGTGAGGGTCACAGGCTGGCAGTCGCGTTTCACACCGAGCTGGGTGAGGACGACCGCATCCACCGCCTCTTCCTGGAGTGGGCGCGTGACTTCGCAGCAGCGACGCGGGCCCGGGCGGGAGCCTCCTGAAGGTTCAACCCGCGGGCGCCGGCGGCCCGGCCCGCTCGAGTGCACCCCAGCCCTGATCGTGCCGGGCCTCGGCCTGGTCGGCCGCTCTTCCGCCGCGTATGCCGAACAGCCGCTTGGCGCGAAACAGATAGACGACCACAGCCGCGTTGATGATGAAGGCGACAACCTTGAACACGGTCGCGTGGTCGAGGATCTCATAGATCTCGAGCGGCAACAGCGATGTCGTCACGAGGAATGTCAGGTACTCCGCCCATCGGCGCTGGTACCACAAGCCGACGGCCTCGATCCCCTCGACCGCGCCGTAGGCGAGCAGCACGGCGCCGAGCAGGTGCAGATGCGATGACGATGTGGTGAACGCCTCGTCGAGTTTGCGCAGCAGCGCGCTGGCGGGGTGAGTCTGACCGGAGGACACGCCCCCCTGCAGGTCCGCGACAACCTTGTAGAAGGTGTCACGCAGCGTGCGGCGGTCGGCGGCGAACACCAGCACGAGCACCCCGAGCGCGCCGAGCACCACGAGGTGGAAGGCGCGGTCGATGGCGATCAGCCGCAGCACGATCTTGTCGCGCAGGGGCTTGCCCCTCAGGGGCAACTCGATCTCCTCGCGCTCGGGCGGGACCGGGCGAATCGGGTGGCTCGGCGCGCTGAGCGCCAGCCAGCTGTCACAGCGCAGGCAGCGGTACCAGCGCGTCCCGGCCGGGTCCTCGCGCGCGATGAGCGCATCCTGCGCGCGCAGCCCGGCGGCATCGGCGCCCACGAGCTCGTGCCCGCGTGTGGCGCAGACCGCCAGCTCCCACTGCAGCCGAGGGCGCCGGCGCCGTGGCGGCTGCGTGCCTGGGGGCCCCTCGACCACACTCGAACCGTAGCGGCAGCCAGGCGATCGGTGATACTCACCCTGAATGCGCATCTCGGTGGCAGCCGATGAGTTGACGGGCGTCGCGGGGATGCTGGCGGGCGAGCTCGAGCGGCGGGGGCATTCGACGCTCAGACACGGGGCGCTCAGCGATTCTGAGCGCAGCGACTGGGCCTGGGCCTCAGAGGCCGCCGCACGCGATGTGGCCGACGGCCGCGCTCAGCAGGCGATCGTCTGCTGCTGGACGGGAACCGGAGCGTCGATCGCGGCGAACAAGGTCGATCATGTGCGTGCCGCCCTCTGCCCCGACGCCGCCACGGCCGCCGGAGCCCGTCGCTGGAACGACGCCAACGTGCTCGCGCTGAGCCTGCGGGCGACCTCAGAAGCCGAGCTCTCGGAGATCCTCGACGCGTGGTTCGCCACCGGGCCAAGCGACGATACCGGCGAGCGGGCGAACGTCGATCACCTGAGTGATATCGAGGGCGCTCGGCTCAGCTCGCCTGAAATCGAACCACGCCGTCGCTGAGGAGTTCGCTGACGCGTCCGTCGGTGAGCAGCAGATCGGTGTGACCGAGCACCTCCGAGAGGGTGAGGAAGGCCTGGGTGACCGCCACGTTGCCCCACAGCTCCTGGGCGATCTCGTGGGCGCTGCGCGGCTCGGCGACGATCAGGCGGTGGATCTTCTCGGCGCGGCGCCGGTGCAGGCGGAAGCGCTCGTCGATCAGCGACACATGGTCTGTGATCGGCTGCCCGTGGCCCGGTAGGACGAGCGACAGCGGCATCGCGCGGGTCTTCTCGAGCGAGGCCATGTAGGCGAGCAGCGCGCGCGGGCGCTCGTCGAGCGACCCCTGCGGCGCGCGCGGGTCCGGTTGCGCGGCGTCCTCGCCCGGCGCCTGCAGGGGCCGCGCCAGCAGCGGGTTGGAGGAGATGTGCTTGATCAGGTGATCGGCGGCCAGCAGGATCGAGCGGGACTCATCCAAGAAGACGGTGTCCGACGGGCTGTGCCCCGGGCGATGGAGCACGCGCAGTGTGCGATCGCGCAGATGCAGCTCCTCGCCGTCGCTGAGCGGTCTCGAGATCTCGACAGCCGAGCCCCAGGCCCGAAAGCTCGCCGAGACGGCTCTGAGCGCGGTCACGATGTCGGCGGGGATGCCGTGGCGGAGCATCAGCTGCTCGGCGAAGCGATCGTCGAGCTCGGCCTGCTCGCCGTAGCCGGCGAGGAACGGCGCGACGCGGTCGAGCGCGGCCACCTCTGCTCCGGAGCGCCGGGCGAGGATGCTGGCAAGCCCGAAATGGTCGATGTGCTGGTGGGTGATCACTAAAAGCTCGATGTCCTCGATCGCGTGCCCGCGCGCCGCCAGGGCCTGCTCGAGCTCGTCCAGGGCCTTGGCGGAGTTGGGTCCCGAGTCGACGAGCGTCAGCGGCGAGTCCTCGATCAGGTAGGCGTTGATCCGGCCGACCTGGAACGGCGTGGGAATGGCCAGGCGGTGGATGCCCGCGCCGGCGGCGACGGCCAGCGAATCCTCGTCGGCGCTCACGAGCGGATCAACGAGAGCACCTCGTCGCGGCGGCGTGCCATGTCCTCGTGCGAGACCAGCGACTCGAGGCACAGGCGCAGCAGCGGCTCGGTGTTGGAGGAACGCACGTTGAAGTGCCAGTCCTCGTAGTCGATCGAGATGCCGTCGAGGCGTTCCTGGCGGGCGTCGGAGTAGCGCGCGGCGATCTCCTCCATCTTGGCGAGGGGATCTGCGACCTCCGAGTTGATATCCCCGGAGATGAAGTAGCGCGCGTGGTAGGGGGCGAGCAGCTCCGACAGCCGCTTGCCTTCGTGCGCGAGCAGCTCGAGCACGAGCAGCGCCGGGATCGTCCCCGAGTCCGCGCAGTAGAAGTCGCGGAAGTAATAGTGCCCGGACACCTCGCCGCCGAACAGCGAGCCCTCGGCCCGCATGCGGGTCTTGAAGAACGCGTGGCCGACGCGATTGACATAGGCGATACCCCCGGCGCGGGTGACCGTGTCCGCGACGGCCCGCGAGGCGCGCACGTCGTAGAGGATCGCCTCGGGGCGGCTCGGATCCGATCTTTTTCGCAGAAGCGACTCGGCCAGGAGCGCGGTCAGGAAGTCGCCGTCGACGAAGGCGCCCGTGTCGTCGATGAAGAAGCAGCGATCGGCGTCGCCGTCCCAGGCGATGCCGAGGTCCGCGCCGCTGTCGCGGACCCGCTCGATGATCAGTCGCCGATTCTCGGGCAGGAGCGGATTGGGCTCGTGGTCTGGAAAGTTGCCGTCGGGGGTCCAGTAGGTCTCGACCAGGTCGAGATCCAGGAGATCGAGAAGGGGGCCGGCCATCGGGCCGGCCATGCCGTTGCCGCCATCTGCGATCACCTTCGGAGGGCTCGTGCTGAAGGCCTCGCGGACGGCGTCGGCGTCGATGAAGCGCAGCGCCGCCGCCTGGAAATCCCCGTAGATGTCGAGGACCTCGAGCGTCCCCCGCGCGCCTTGAGGGGCGGGGCCGGAGGAGCCCGGCGCCCCGGGCTGCAGGTCGTTTTCGATCGTGCGGCGGACGTCCTGGATGCCGCTGTCGCCGGACAGCGCGATCGCCCCCTCGCGCACGAGCTTCGCGCCCGTGTAGGCCTTGGGATTGTGCGAGGCGGTGCACATCAGCCCTCCGTCCAGCTCCCGCGAGCCGACCAGGAAGTAGAGCATCTCCGAGCCGACCTGCCCGATGTCGATCACGTGGGCGCCCTCTGCGAGCAGGCCCTCGCGGTAGCGCGCCGAGAGCTCGGGGGCGGTGAGGCGCATGTCGTGGCCGGAGCCGATGCGCAGCTCAGAGACCGGCTTGCCGCTGAGCCCGGAGAGCACGCGCGCGAACGCCCGGCCGATCAGCTCGGCGACGTCGCCGTCGATCTCCTCGCCGTAGAGGCCGCGGATGTCGTACGCCTTGAAGATCTCCGCTGGGGGCAGGCCGGCCATGCGCCCGCGAATCCTATGGGTAGCGGCGCGGCGCGCGCCGGCCGGGCGCGGGACACCGATCGCGAGGGGATTCGTAGACTGCGAGGTATGTCCGGACACTCCAAGTGGGCGAGCATTAAGCACAAGAAGGCGATCGTCGACTCGCGGCGGGGCGCGCACTTCTCCAAGCTCGCGCGGGCGATCATGGTCGCGGCGCGCGACGGCGGAGGCGATCCCGACACGAACGTGACGCTCGAGAACGCCGTGCGCAAGGCCAAGGAGGCGTCGATGCCGAAGGACAACATCGAACGCGCGATCGCCAAGGGCAGCGGCGAGGGCGGCGAGGCCGACGCGATCGAGAGCGTGCTGTACGAGGGCTACGGGCCCGGCGGGGTGGCGGTGCTGGTGGAGGCTCTCACCGAGAACCGCAACCGCACCGGCGCGGATGTCAGGCACGCGTTCTCCAAGCACGGCGGCAACCTCGGCGAGCCGGGCTCGGTGTCCTATCTGTTCGACAAGAAGGGTACGATCGTGATCGACTCCGAGCGCTACTCCGAAGACGAGCTGATGGTGGCCGTGGAGGCGGGCGCCGAGGACATCTCCACAGACGAGGGCGTCTTCGAGGTGGTTGCCGAGCCGGCGGATTTCACGGGCGTGCGCCAAGCGCTCGAGGACGCCGGGGTGGAGATGGAGAGCGCCGAGATGGCCTACCGGCCATCCAGCCTCGTGCCGATCGACGAGGCGCAGGCGGGCAAGCTGATGCGGCTGATCGAGGCGCTTGAGGAGAACGACGACGTCGAGGCGGTGCACGCCAACTTCGACGTTCCCGCCGAGGTTCTCGAACGGGTCGCAGGCTAGGCCCCGGCACCGGCCGGCGCCGTTCAGCCCGCCAGTCGCCGGGCTCGAAACAGGGGCACCGCGTCGCGGATGCCGCGCAGCCGGCGTTCGCCGGCGTAGGACCAGCGGTAGGAGTCGGGCGCGCACTCGCGCACCTCGCGCTCGGCCAGAAGGCTCCCGGGCCGGGCCACCTGGGTGATGCGGCTGGCCAGGTTGACCGGGCGACCGAACCAGTCTCCGGCGCGGCTGAGGGCGTCTCCGATGGCCATGCCGCTGCGCAGCTGGGGGAAGTCCTCGCTCTCGGCGTCGGCGGCGTCGAGCAGCGCGAGGCCCGTGTCGAGCAGCGGCTCGGGCTCGAGCGAGGTCAGCATGACGGCGTCGCCGATCGTCTTGACGAGCCGCACGGGGGGCTCGACGACCTCGGTTGTGAGCACCTCCAGGCGCACGGCCAGCTGGCCGAGCTCCTCGGCCGGCACCTCCTCGCCCAGGCGCGTGAAGCCGACGAGATCGGCGAAGCAGACGCATATCTCGCGCGAGCCGGGCAATCGCCCGCCGCTGCGCTCGGCGGAGTTGATCGCCTCGCTCTGGGCCATCTGGCGCAGATGCACGTTCAACAGGCCGCTGACCAGCGGCGCGATCATGGGAGCCAGCTCGGACACGATCGATGCATATCGTTGCGCGAGGGCGTGCTCGCTCATGCCCGGTTCGAGCACGATCCGCAGCGGCAGCGCCCGCATTGTCTCGGCGGCCTGCGAGAGCCCGCGGCCGAGGGCGCGCACCACGTCCAGCATCTCCTCGTCGGTGATCCCGGCCGCGCGGAAGAGATTGGTCATCTTGAGGACCTCGAGGTCGGAATCGGTGTATATGGCTTCGCCCTGCGGGGCGATCGGCAGGCCCATCGCCCGTGAGACCGCCAGCAGGTAGTCCTCGCCCACACCGCTGTCGCCGGCCACCTCGGCGGCCGTGTATCGCGCGCGCCCGCCGATTATCCGCTCGGCCGGCAGGAACATCAGCGTTCCCGATGCCGTCGCCCGGCGCAGCTCCGCGAGGGTCACGCCGTCGCCGGCCAGGTATTCCAGCAGCGCCAGGCGCTCGGAGCGCACCTCGCCCTGGAGCCCCTCGAGCAGGCCCTCGGCGTCGAAGTCGATGTGCGCTGAGGCCATCACGCCGCAGCGTACGCCAGGCAGGCGTCCGGCGGCAGGCGCAGAATCACTGGGCATGGTGATCCTCGGCATCGACCCGGGTCTCGCGAGCACCGGTTACGGCGTGGTGGCGTTGAGAGACGGCCGGCTGGCGGCTCTCGACGGGGGCGTGATCGAGACGGCTGCGGGGGTGGCGCGCGAGCTCAGGCTGGCGGATATCTACGAGGAGATCGAGCAGCTGCTGTCCACGCACGCACCCGATGCGGTGGCGCTGGAGGAGCTGTACTTCGGCCAGAACGTGCGCACGGCGTTCGCGGTCGGGCACGCCCGCGGGGTGGTGATGCTGGCGGCCGGCCGACGTGGGCTGCCGTGTGCCGGCTACACCCCGCAGAAGGTGAAGGCCGCCGTCTGCGGCAACGGCCGCGCCGACAAGGATCAGGTCGCCCGCATGGTCAAGATGCTCTTGGGCCTGACCGAGGCGCCCCGCCCCGATCACGCCGCCGACGCTCTGGCCGTCGCGATCTGCCACGCCAACTGCGCTCCCCTGACGATGGCGCTGGCCGAGGCCGGCGCATGATCGCGCTGCTGCGCGGCGAGGTCGCGGTCCGCCGCGCCGATCACGTGGTGATCCTGTGCGGCAGCGTCGGCTACCGGGCCGCCGTCTCGGCGGAGACGCTGCGCCACGTTCCTGCCGTGGGCGAGGAGGCCACGCTGCACGCCCACGTGATCGTGCGTGACGACGCGCTCGCGCTGTACGGCTTTCACTCAGAGCAGGAGCGCGACCTGTTCCTGATGCTGCTGTCCGTGCAGGCGGTTGGTCCGAAGGTGGCGCTCGCCGTACTCTCCGGCGGCACGCCGCGCGAGCTGATCTCGGCACTGGCGGCCGGGGACGCCGCTCGCTTCCAGGCCGTCCCGGGCATCGGCAAACGAACCGCCGAGCGGATCATCGTCGAGCTGCGCGAGAAGGTCGAGGTGAAGGGCGGCTCGAGCGCCGGCGCCGATCAGCCGATCATGGCCCGGCGCGGCGAGCAGGATCACCCGCGCGCCCTGGCCCGCGACGGGCTGCTCGAGCTGGGCTACGTGCCGGGCGAGGCCGAGCAGCTGTTGCGTGACGCCGAGGGAGACAGCGCCGAGGAGCTGATCGCGCACGCGCTCCGCCTCGCGCGGGCCTCCTGATGGCGGAGACGGCCCGCATCCAGACGCCCTACCTGGTGGCAGAGGACGAGCTCGACCGCTCTCTGCGACCGCGCCGGCTGGAGGAGTTCGTCGGCCAGGAGACGCTGTGCGAGCAGCTGGCCGTGGCGATCGAGGCCTCGAGCGCGCGCGGGGACGCGCTCGACCATCTGCTGCTGGCCGGCCCGCCCGGCCTCGGCAAGACCTCGCTTGCCCAGATCGTCGCCGCCGAGCTCGGCGTGCCGTTCGTGCAGACCGCCGGTCCCGCGCTCGAGCGAAAGGGGGATATCGCAGCCTTCCTGACCGCGCTCGAGCCGCGCAGCGTGTTCTTCGTGGATGAGATCCACCGCCTGCCGCGCACCCTCGAGGAGACCTTCTATCCGGCGATGGAGGACCACCGGCTGCCGATCACCGTCGGCCAGGGCGCCGGCGCACGCGTGGTCACGCTCGAGCTGCCGCCGTTCACGCTCGTCGGTGCGACCACGCGCGCCGGCCTGCTGAGCACGCCGCTGCGCGACCGCTTCGGCATCCAGGCGCGGGTGGAACCGTATTCGGTGGCGGAGCTCGCGATCATCGTGCGCCGGTCCGCGAGCATCCTTCAGATTGACCTCGAGGATGAGGGCGCGGCCGCGATCGCCGCACGCAGCCGCGGCACTCCCCGGGTGGCGAACCGCCTGCTCAAGCGGGTGCGCGACTTCGCGGAGGTGCGGATGGAGGGCGTGGTGACGGCGCAGGCCGCCGCCGCGGCACTCGAGATGCTCGAGGTGGACGAGCGCGGCCTGGACCGCCTGGATCGCGAGATCCTGCGCGCGATCTGCACGAAGTTCGACGGCGGGCCGGTCGGGCTCTCGACGCTCGCGGTCGCCGTCGGGGAGGAGCAGGACACGATCGAGGACGTGTATGAGCCCTTCCTGCTGAAGGAGGGGCTGATCAAGCGAACACCGCGAGGCCGCGCCGCGACGTCCGCCGCATATGAGCATCTGGGCCTGGAGGCACCCTCCCCGGACGGACCCTCGCTGTTCTGAAGGAGGAGCGCGAGATGACACAGTCCGCCGGACCCGAGCGCCCACCCGCACCCATCGCCGCCCGCCTTGCGTAGTCTGTAGTTGACCATGGCCCACCCGTTCATCTGCCCAAACTGCGGCCACCGCACAGCCGAGCTCGACCGCAACCTCGGCTTCACCCGCCAGCCGAAGGGCTGTGCGAAGTGCGGATTCGCGTTCCTGTTCGAACTGCTGGACGACTACTACCCGGCGCCCGACGCTGCCTTCTTCGTATGCGACGGCGAGGGCCGCGTGATCGGATGCGGGAAGAACTCGTTCGCCTTCACGGGCCTCGAGGAGGAGGTCGTGATCGGCCAGCGCGTCGAGGAGGTGCTCGGGCTGGCGTTCACGAACGGCGAGAACTCCGTCACCAAGGTCCTCGAGTGGGGAGTGCGCGCGCTCGAGGTTCCCGTCAAGGTCAGCGGCGAACGGGACGTCATGGCCAGCGCGAAAGCCGACATGTTCCCGGCCTATGACGACGACGGCGGGCTTCTGCTAGTGCTGACTCCAGAGAAGTAGCTGTCCGACCGATGAGCATCCAATGACCGATCGCCGCCGCAACAACCTGGTCCTACTGATCGTCGCCGGGCTGGTCGTGCTGTCGCTCGCGGTGATCGTGGGGATCCCGGGGGTGGTGAAGGCCAAGCCGACGCGCCTCGGCCTGGACCTCAAGGGAGGCGTCGAGCTCGTCTATCAGGGCAAGCCCACGGCCCAGTCGAAAGTGGACACCGAATCGCTCAACCGCGCGATCGACATCATGCGCACCCGAGTCGACCAGCTGGGGGTGGCCCAGCCCGAAATCCAGCGCACCGGATCCTCGGAAATCGACGTGGCGCTGCCCGACGTGAGCAATGCCAAGAGGGCTGAAGAGGAGGTCGGCAAGACCGCGCAGCTGTTCTTCTACGACTGGGAGAAGAACGTGATCGGCGCCAATGGCAAACCCTCGCCGACGGAAGCCACGGCGACCGGAGGCGCGAACGCCGGCGCAGCCCAGTACGGCCTCGTCGAGTACCAGGCGGTTCTGCGTGCCGCCAAACGCCCGCCGATCATCCGCACGAGCGATACGACGCTTGCGCCGGGCTGCACCGCCGCGCAGGTGGGCGGGTGCATCTACGGCAGCTGGTACCTGCTCGACACGAAGGGCGAAAAGGTGCTCCGCGGTCCCGAGGAAACCGAACAGAATCTGTACGCCGACAACTACAAACCGCCGCCAGGGGCCAAGGTGAAGGCCGTGCGGGTCAACCCGGGAACCGTGCTCGTCCAGGCCCGCCCGACGGAAAGCGAAAAGGGAAAGGTCATAAACGCCTCGCCCAACAGCTGGTACGTGCTCGAAGACAATCCGGTGCTGACCGGCTCGGACGTTAAGAACCCGGCCCAGAGCTTCGACGAAGGCGGCGGGGGCACCGGCGCACCGGACGTCACCTTCGGCTTCACCTCCCACGGCCAGAGCGTCTTCCAGCAGGTGACCAAGGAAATAGCCCATCGCGGCCAGGAAGCCCAGCTTCCCGGCGTCGGCAAGGAACAGGCCCAGCAGCACTTCGCGGTCGTGCTGGACGGCCAGCTGATCACGACGCCGTCGATCGACTACACCAAGTACCCGGAAGGGATCGACACCACCACCGGTTCTGAGATCACCGGCGGATTCACGATTACCTCGGCGCAGAACCTGGCGAACGAGCTGCAGTCGGGCGCGCTGCCGATCAAGCTGGAACTGATCTCCAACTCGCAGGTCTCGGCGACGCTCGGCAAAACGGCGTTGAACCAGGGCCTCATCGCCGGCCTCGCGGGCTTCGCGGTCGTGTGCCTGTTCCTGCTGCTGTTCTACCGGGTCCTCGGCGCGATCGCGGTGGGCGGGCTGGTCATCTACGGGATCTACTTCTTCGCGCTGATCAAGCTGATCCCGATCACGATGACGCTGCCGGGCATCGCCGGGCTGATCCTCACGATCGGCATCGCGGCCGATGCGAACATCGTGATCTTCGAGCGCGTCAAGGAGGAGATCCGCGGCGGGCGCTCGATCGTCTCGGGCATCGCGACGGGCTACAAGCGCGGCTTTGCGGCGATCGTGGACGCCAACGTGGTGACGTTCATGACGGCGTTCATCCTGTTCGCGCTGGCGACCGCCGAAGTCAAGGGGTTCGCCTTCACGCTGGGCATCGGCACCCTGCTGACGCTGTTCACGGCCGTGCTCGCGACGCAGGCGGCGCTCGGCGCGATGAGCCGCTCGGGCGTCGTCTCTCATCCCGCCGCGCTCGGCGCCGCGCGGCGAGGAAAAGGCTGGACGTTCGACTTCATGGGCGCCTCGAAGTGGTTCTTCTCACTGTCGGGCACGATTCTTTTGATCGGCGCCCTCGCGATCGGCGGGAAAGGGATCAACTTCGGCATCGACTTCAAGTCCGGCACTCGAATCCAGACGGCCTTCATCAAGTCCGTCAGCGAGAACCAGGTGGCCTCCGCGATGAGCGCCGCGGGATATCCGAACGCGGAGGTCCAGAAGTTCGTCAACAAAAGCATCGGCGGCACCGGCTATCAGATCTCGACGAAGACGCTGGGACCCACCGGCGTCGCCAAGGTCCACGCGGTGCTCGATCAGAGGTTCGGGAACGGCTCGAATGTGCCGGGCACGAAGAACTTCTCCTCGACGTCGATCGGGCCGACGTTCGGCAAAACCGTGGCCAACAGCGCGATCATCGCGATCATCGCGTCGCTGTTGGTGATCTCGGCCTACATCGCCCTCCGGTTCGAGTGGAAGTACGCGGTTCCCGTGCTGATCGCGCTGATGCACGATCTGCTGATCACGGCCGGCGTGTACTCGCTGACGGGCCGGGAAGTCACGACCGCGACGGTCGCGGCTCTTCTGACGATCCTGGGCTATTCGCTGTACGACACGATCATCGTGTTCGATCGTGTGCGCGAGAACGTCCCGCGAATGCCGCGCGCCGCGTTCTCGCAGATCGTCAACCGCTCCATGTCCGAGGTGCTCACCAGATCGCTGGCGACGAGCTTCTGCACGCTGCTGCCGGTGCTCGCGCTGCTGCTCTTCGGCGGGGAAACGCTCAAGGACTTCGCCTTCGCGCTGATGGTCGGCATCGCCTCGGGCGCCTACTCCTCGATCTTCATCGCCTCCCCAGTGCTCACCCATTGGAAGGAGCGCGAGCCGGCCTACCGCAGCAGGCGGGCGCGGATCGTGGGCGAAGCCGGCCAGGTGCCGGCCTACGCGACCACCGCGGGAGGAGCGCCCGAGGACGTGGAGCCCGAGCAGAAGCGCAAGCGCACGCGGCGCGGCGGCCTCGTCGCCCCGGAGGAGCCGGGCGAGCAGATCTCAAGAGAAGAGTTCCAGGAACTGGTGCGCGATCTCGACGTCGAGGGCAAGCCCGCGTCCGTGGCGAGTTCCGAGGAGAGATCGGCCGGGCGCTCCGCCGGCGCGGGCGTGGCACAGCGGGCCCCCGCGGCCGAGCCCGAGAAGGAGGCCGAGCAACGTCGCGACCCGGCGGCGGACCTCACTCCGGAGGATCTCGTGCTGAAGGACGAGCCCAAACCGCAGAAGCGCAGGCGCCCGCGCAACCGGCGACATGGCAGGTCACGATGACCCCGCGGGCGCTCGCGCACATGAACGGGGGGATGCGCTGATGGGAATGCTCGCCTGGGTGATGATGGGCTTGGCCATCTGGCACTTCACGATCTTCATGCCCGACCGCTTCTGGGGCGGGATCGTGGGCGCCTTCGTGGGGTCGCTGATCGGGTCGATCCTCGTCGGGCTGATCATCTACGGCGTCAAAGTCTCGGCGCTTGAGGTTCCCGGTGAGAAGGCGACCGACATCAAGGTCGTCCTGTACGCGGTCCCCGGCGCGCTGATCGGGATCGCCCTCGTGTACCTCGAGGGCATCCGCCGCGAACGCGCGGGCCGCCAGCCGCCTCCGCTCGCCGGCTACTGAGCCACCGCCCCGGCGGTTCTGTCTCAGGCTGGCCGTAGGGTGCCTGGAGTGCCGAGCGCCCGCATCGAGATTCCCGCGTGCGCCGAGGCCGACGTCGGGCGCCTTGAGCGCGAGCTCGGCGTGAGCGGTCCGATCGCGCAGGTGCTCGTGCGCCGGGGATTCTCAGAGCCGGCGGGGGCTCGCGCGTTTCTTGCGGCCGCCGACGAGCACCCACCCGGTGCGTTCGCCGGGATCGGCGAGGCGGTCGAGTCGATCCGCGCTTGCGTGGACAGCGGCGAGCGGATCACGGTGCACGGCGACTACGATGTCGACGGGATCTGCTCGGCCGCGGTGCTGATACGCGTGCTGCGCAGGATGGGCGCGAACGTCGACTGGTATCTGCCGGACCGGGCCGGCGACGGCTATGGCCTGAATGAGGGCACCGTGCGCCGCCTTGCGGCACGCGGCACGCGCATGTTGGTGACGGTGGATTGCGCGATCACGGCCGTCGAGGAGGTGGCCGCCGCCAGAGCGCTGGGGATGCAGGTGGTGGTCACCGACCATCACGCCCCGCGCGCGGACGGCGCGTTGCCCGACGCTCCGATCGTGCACCCGCTGCTGTGCTCCTATCCGTGCCCGGATCTGTGCGCGACCGCGGTCGCCTACAAGCTCGCGCAGGCGCTGACGCTTGCCGCCGGCGGCGCGAGCGAGGATCGCGAGCTCGAGCAGGACCTCGACCTGGTGGCGCTTGCGACGATCGCGGATGTGGTGGCGCTCATGGGTGAGAACCGGACGCTCGTGCGCCGCGGGCTGCGCGCGCTGGCGAGCACCGCCAAGCCGGGGCTGCGCGCGCTGATGGCGGTCTCGGGCGTGGATGCCGGCAAGGTGAACGAGCGCGCCGTCGGCTTCGCGCTCGCGCCGCGGCTGAACGCGGCGGGACGCATGTACCGCGCCGACGCGGGGCTCGAGCTGATCCTGACCGAGGCGCCCGAGCGGGCGCGAGAGATCGCCGAGGAGCTGGACCGGGCTAACGCCGAGCGCCGGCATGTGGAGAGGCGCATCGGCTTCGAGGCGGAGGCGCAGATCGCGGCGCTCGGGGAGCGCTCCTGCTACGTGCTCGCCGGGGAGGGCTGGCACCCCGGGGTGATCGGGATCGTCGCCTCGCGCATGGTCGAGCGCCACCGCCGGCCCGTCGTGATGATCGCGCTGGACGGCGAGACGGGAAAGGGCTCCGGGCGCAGCATCGAGGCGTTCGACCTGCTCGGCGGGCTGAGCGCCTGCGCCAAGCACCTGCGCGGCTACGGCGGCCACCGCGCCGCCGCGGGCCTCGAGATCGACCGCGAACGCGTCGAGGAGTTCGCCGCCGACATGAGCGCCCACGCCGAGCGTGTGCTCGCACCCGAGGACATGGTCGCCGTGGAGCGGGTGGACGCCGTCGTGGGCGGCGACGAGCTCGGCATGACGCTGGCCGAGGAGCTGCAGAGACTGGCGCCCTTCGGCCGGGGCAACCCCGGCGTGTCACTGCTCGTGGCCGACGCCAGATTCCGCGACGGCAGGCCGATGGGCGAAGGCAAGCACGTGCGCTTTACGGTCGAATCCCACGGCGCGCGAGCCCGCGCGGTGGCGTTCGGAACCGGCGGGCGCCTGCCGGTCGACGACGGCGCCCCGGCCGAGGCGACGTTCACCCTGGAGATCAACGAGTGGAAGGGCGTAAGCGAACCCCGCCTCGTCCTTCGCCAGGCGCGGCCGGCTCAGGGTGCAGATGCCGAGGACGAGCATCTGCCGGGCACTCGGACGCGCTCAGAGGCGCGGCCGCGCGAGCCCGCGCCTTTGCAGGAGGGCGATGAGCTCGTGCTGTTCGTCGACTGATCGGGGCGCCACCCGGCCGGCCGATTGGAAATCGCTTCAATCCGGGTGAATCGTCCCCTACCCTATGGACATGGCGATCGCAAGAGATCCGAAGAGCCCGCCGAGGCCCGAGGTGGCCGGCGAGACCATTCCCGAGCGGCCCTCGCAGGAGGCCGGGCGGGCGATCGAGCAGGCGGCCGTCGAGGCCCACCGGGGCAGCACGGCGCAGGCGCAGCTCGACCTCGACGAGACCCAGCGGCGGCTGCTCGGCGATCTGTTCGCCATCGTCTCCGAGCACGCGGCGGACTCCGCTGTGGAGATCGACCGCGGCCGGGTCCAGGACGCGTTCGTGTTCGCCTGCGAGCACCATGCGGCACAGCGGCGCAAGTCCGGCGAGGACTTCATCGTGCATCCGGTCGGCGTGGCCCGCATCTGCGCCGGTATGCGCCTTGACACCGAGACGCTCTGCGCGGCGCTGCTGCACGACACCGTGGAGGACACCTCGGCCTCGATCGAGGAGGTGCGCGAGCGCTTCGGCGAGGAGATATCGAGCGTCGTCGACGGCGTGACCAAGCTGACCGGCATCACGTTCCAGTCCCATGACGAGGCTCAGGCTGAGAACTACCGCAAGATGATGGTTGCGATGGCCACCGACGTGCGGGTCATCCTGATCAAGCTGGCCGACAGGCTGCACAACATGCGCACGATCGACGCGATGCCCAAGCAGAAGCAGATGGACAAGGCGCGGGAGACACTCGAGATCTACGCCCCGCTCGCGCACCGGTTGGGCATCCACGCGATCAAGTGGGAGCTCGAGGACCTCGCGTTCGCGACCCTGCATCCGCGCAAGTACCAGGAGATCAAGGGCCTGGTCGCCCAGCAGCGCGACGATCGCGAGCGCTACGTCAACGAGGCGGGCGAGTATCTGGCGCGCGAGCTTCAGGGGCTGGGGATCCAGGCGCAGATCGCGGGTCGCGCCAAGCACTTCTACTCGATCTATTCGAAGATGACCAAGAAGGGCCGCGAGTTCAACGAGATCTACGACCTCACGGCGATGCGCGTGATCGTGGAGTCGGTCAAGGACTGCTACGGGACGGTCGGGGTGATCCACTCGCTGTGGAAGCCGCTTCCCGGTCGCTTCAAGGACTTCATCGCGATGCCCAAGTTCAACATGTACCAGTCGCTGCACACGACGATCATCGGGCCGGAGGGCCGGCCTCTGGAGATCCAGATCCGCACCCAGGAGATGCACGAAATGGCGGAGTTCGGCGTGGCCGCGCACTGGGTGTACAAGCGCCGGCCCGGCTCGGCCGGCGACGAGCTGGGCGCCTCCTCGGCGCCGAGCGAGGACGCCAAGCTGACATGGCTGCGCGCGATGCTCGACTGGCAGAAAGACCTGTCGGACCCGCGCGAGTTCATGGAGACGCTGCGCACCGACCTGTTCGAGGAAGAGGTGTATGTGTTCACGCCCAAGGGCGAGGTCAAGTCGCTGGCGGCCGGCGCCACGCCGCTCGACTTCGCCTACGAGGTGCACACCGAGATCGGCCACCGCTGCGTGGGCGCCCGGGTCAACGGCAAGATCGTGCCGCTGCACTACGAGCTCTGCTCCGGGGACATCGTCGAGATCCTCACCGCCAAGCGCGAGCGCGGTCCCTCGCGCGACTGGCTGGCGATGGTCAAGACGACCCGCGCGCGCAACAAGATCAAGCAGTGGTTCAAGGCCGAGTCCCGCCAGGACACCGAGCACATCGGGCGCGACCTGCTGCAGGAGCACCTGCGCAAGCAGGGACTGCCGGCGCAGAAGATCACGGGGTCGGCGCTGCTCGCCGACGTGATCCGCGAGGTCGGCTACCGCAAGGCGGACGACTTCTACATCGCCCTCGGCGGCGCCAAGATCTCGCCCAAGGTCGTGGTGAACAAGGTGATGCAGCGCCTGAAGCAGGGCGAGGCGGCCGACGGCGAAGCCAGCGCCTCAGAGCTCCTGCGCGTGGGGCGCCCCCGCCGGCGCCCGACCACGCCGTCAGGCCAATACGGCATCAAGGTGGAGGGTGTCGAGGACGTCATGCTGCGCCTGGCCAAGTGCTGTCGGCCGGTTCCCGGCGATGAGATCGTCGGCTACATATCGCTCGGCCGCGGCATCACGATCCACCGCGAGGACTGCCCCAACGCCATGCTCCTGCGCAAGGCTCCCGAGCGCTTCACGAACGTTGCCTGGGAAGGCGACCGCTCGACGGCGTTCGTGGTCGAAATCCAGATCGACGCCTGGGATCGCCACCGGCTGCTCGAGGACCTCTCGCGCGTGTTCTCGGAGTCGGGCGCGAACATCCTCGAAGCGCGCTGCCTGTCGACCCCCCCGATGGTCAAGAACCGGTTCGTGGTCGAGGTGGCCGATACGCACACGCTGAGGGGGGCCATCACTCGCATGCGCAACATCGAGTCGGTGTTCGACGCCTACCGCGTGACTCCGGGGGCGGGCGCATAGCGGCGGCGGCGCTGAGCGCTCCGGCCTCGGGGTCAGGAGATTATGCTCAGGCAGGAGGGAAGGATCGAGTAGCGGGCCTCGGCGACGTCGCCCAGATAGTCGCCGTCGACCTGGAGCGGGAGAGGACGGCCGTCGGCCGTGCTGACCGTTAGCCCGGAGAGCTCGGAGAGCCCGGTCACCTGGCGGTGGCGCACGATCCGCGCGCGGCGGGAGAGCGCGCGCCAGGCGATCATGGGCATGTCCAACGGCGTCGCGCGATGAAGAACGCAGCAGGCGAGCGCGCCGGAGTCCAGCGAGACGTCCTCGGCGACCTCGATCGGGCGGTCGTTGAAGTAGGTGAACGGTGAGCCGTTCTGCACGATCGTGGTGACGCCCTCGAACGTCTCCTGCCCAGTGTCGGTTCGCATTCGCGGCGGTTTGAGCAGATAGCGCCGGAGGAAGGTGGCAACGGCCACCCACGCGAAGTAGTAGGGCCCCAGACGTGCCTTCATGCCCGGATTGGAGTCGACGCGCTCGACCACGCTGGCATCCAGGCCGACGCCCGAGTTGAAGGTGAAGCAGCGTCCGTTGACGTTCCCGAGATCGACCCTGCGCGGGCGCCAGTCATCGGCCATCGCCAGCAGGCGCTCGGTGGCGTCGATCAGATCGGAGGGAAGGCCGAGCATCTTGGCGAACACGTTCGCCGCGCCGCCGGGCAGGCAGCACAGCGGGGTGCTCGAGCCGAGCAGCCCGTTGGCGGCTTCGTTGACGGTGCCGTCGCCGCCGAACGCCACGATCACGTCGTAGCCCTCGTGCGCCGCCTGGCGACAGAGCTCTGTGCCGTGGCCGGGCGCCTTGGTGTCGACCGCATGCACCTCGAAACGGTTCTGAAGCGCGAACACGACCATTTCGCGCAGCGGCTCTGAGACCGTCGTCGCGTGGGGGTTGACGATGAGCAGCATGCGCCGCTTGAGCACCGGTCGGGAGGAGTCGAGGACCTCGGCGGTCTCGGCCCCTGGGTGACCCGGGGCGTGGGCAGGGGTGCTCATCGCTAGGCCTACACCGCCCGCGAGCGGGCGTTACCCGTCCGGCGGGAGGGGCGCGTGGGCGTGCCCCCGTCCGGATCGTTGCTAGACTTCCGCTTAGATATAGCTGGACACATCCAGAGGGGTGGAGGGACTGGCCCTACGAAACCCCGGCAACCACCGTAATGTCACAGCGGGAACGGTGCCAATTCCAGAGAGATGTGTGGCGGGCCTTCGTGCTCTTCGCCACACCGTGACACGGCGAAGACTAGAGCGAAGGAGCCCTAATGGCTGTCAGTCATCTGGAGTGCAAGGAGTGCAAGGCCGAGTACCCGCTGGAGGCGCTGTACGTATGCGAGCGGTGCTTCGGGCCGCTTGAGGTCGCCTACGACCACGGTCGCTCAGAGCGCGACGTGGGCGAGCTGCGCCGCCGGATCCAGGGCGGTCCGCAGAACATCTGGCGTTACGCTGACTTCCTGCCGCTTGCGGGCGGTCCACCCGGCCCCTCGGGGCGGCTGGCCTCGCGCGTGGGCCTGCCGGCGGGGTGCACGCCGCTGATCCGCGCCGACCGGCTGGCCCGCCAGCTCGGCCTGCGCGAGGTGTGGGTCAAGAACGACGCCGCCAACCCCACCCACTCGTTCAAGGACCGCGTGGTGTCGGTCGCCGTCGCGCGGGCGCGGGAGCTCGGATTCGAGACGATCGCCTGCGCCTCGACCGGCAACCTGGCCAACTCGGTGGCGGCGCACGGCGCGGCGCTGGGGCTCGAGTCCTACGTCTTCATCCCCGCCGACCTCGAGGAGCAGAAGGTGCTCGCGACCGGCGTCTACGGCACCAAACTGGTGGCGGTGGAGGGCACCTACGACGATGTCAACCGCCTGTGCACCGAGCTCTCGGCCGAGCGCGACTGGGCGTTCGTGAACGTCAACCTGCGCCCCTACTACGCCGAGGGGTCAAAGACGCTGGCGTTCGAGATCGCCGAGCAGCTGGGCTGGGAGCTGCCAGACCGCTGCGTGGTCCCGGTCGCATCGGGATCGCTGTTCACCAAGATCGCCAAGGGCTTTCAGGAGTGGCGCGAGCTGGGCCTGCTCGATGACGCGACCGGTTCGGCGCCGCAGCTGCCCCGCATGAACGGCGCCCAGGCCGAGGGCTGCTCGCCGGTGGCGAGCGCGTTCGCAGCCGGCAACGAGGTCTGCAGGCCGGTGAAGCCGAACACGATCGCCAAGTCCCTGGCGATCGGCAACCCCGCCGACGGTCCCTACGCGCTCGATCTCGCGCGCCGCACGGGCGGCTCGGTGGATGCCGTCAGCGACGATGAGATCCGGGCCGGAATCTCACTGCTGGCGCAGACCACCGGCATCTTCACCGAGACGGCGGGCGGAGTCACGACCGCCGTGCTCGCGAAGCTCGCCGCGCGCGGGGACATCGACCCCGACGAGCGCGTGGCGCTCGTGATCACCGGCGAGGGCCTGAAGACGCTGGACGCGGTCAGGGACACCTTCGAGACGCACACGATATCCCCGACGCTCGAGGCCTTCGAGGCGGGCGTGCCCGAGGCGGTGTCGGTCTGATGGCGGTGCTCGTGAAGATTCCGACGCAGCTGCGCTCCGCCGCCGGCGGCGAGACCGAGACGGAGGTTGACGGCGCGACCGTGCAGGAGGTGCTCGACGGGCTGTTCGACCGCTTCGACGAGCTGCGCGCGCGGATCTCCGACGACGACGGCTCGCTCAGGCGCTTCGTCAACGTGTACCTGGCCGGCGAGGACATCCGCTTCCTGGATGGGCTGCAGACGCCAGTGGCCGACGGCGCGGAGCTGACGATCCTGCCGGCAGTCGCCGGCGGCTAGCCACACTCGCCGCCGCTCAGGGAGATGACGGCCGCTCAGCGAGACGCGGCGTGATGAGCCACGGGACCGGCGGCGGCCTGCGGCAGCGCGGTCGTCGAGCCGCTGAAGCCGACGGTAGAGACGAGCCCGGCGGCACACATCGCGCCGATGGTGAGCGCCCGCATCCGGCGCGGGGTGAGCCAGCCGAAATGATGGGTCTGAAGCCAGGTCCGAAAGCCGGTCGCGGCTGAGGCGGCGCACATGGCACAACCAACGCACATGCTTCGAGCATAGCTAGGAGGTTCCCGGGCCGTCGCTCAGCCGTCTGCGCAGCTCGGCGCCGCGGCCTGCGGCCACCGCTCGGGCGGCACGGGCATCGGTCAGCTCCTTACCGCGCGAGTGCGCGAAGTCGAGCAGGTCCTGGCGCTCCTCGCTCTCTCGGGCGGTGCGCAGGAACAGCCAGCAGAACAGGGCGAGCGTGAGGATCGACTCCTCAACCATCATGATCGCGCCGGCGATGTTCTGGTCGGCGAGCGGGGAGATGTGGTAGATGGCGTCGCCGTGGATGTAGAAGGGGTAGAAGACGGTGCCCGACCACAGGAAGATGTTTCCGAGGACCGTGCCGGTGAGGCGCACCGCGACGATGTAGACGAGCTTTCCGAGGTTCCCGAACCAGCTCGGCGTCGGCAGCGGCCCGAACAGGCACATCCACATGTTGATGCCGAAGCCGAGGAACATCGCGTGCTGGAGAGCGTGCACGCCCGGGTGTCGCAGGGCCGCCTGGTAGAGCGCTGGCAGGTGCCACAGGTACAGGTCGACCGCCCACAGCGGGAATGCCACCAGGGGGTGCGACAGCGCGCGCAGGCGATCGAACATGCGCACGCGCAGAACGGGGGCGAGCAGCGGGCCAGTGAGCCCGAGCACGATCAGAAGCGACGCGATGTCGCCGAGCAGGAGGTGCTCGATCATGTGCACGAACAGCAGGTCCTGGCTGGCGGAGCCCAGCGAGGTGAGCGCGGCCCCAATGACGACGAACCCCGAGTAGAAGCACGCCTGGCGCCAGCCGGGGACCGGGTTGGCGCCCACCGCGAGGGTGCGCACGCGCCGTGCGTAGAGCAGCGCCACGAGCGCGAGCGGCCCGAGCTGGAAGGCCGCTGAGATGTCTGTTGAGACGGCGAGCGTCGGTTGCAGCATGCAGCTGCAGGGTACGCGAGCGCGAGCGCGATCGGCGAGTGCCGAGGGGGGTTTCCATAGACTGCCGCGGGCATGAAGGTCTCGCGCGGTCGCCTGCTTTCATCGCTCTGCGCAGGCCTGGGCCTCGCGGCGCTCCTCGTCCCGGCGAGTGCGCAGGCGCACGGGATCGTGGGCAAGGCCGACCTGCCGATCCCCGTGTGGCTGTTCAGCTGGGCGGCGGCGATCGTGCTCGTGGTCTCGTTTGTGGCGCTGTCCACGCTGTGGCAGGAGCCGCAGCTGCAGGAGCAGCACCGAAGGCCGCTGTTCAGGCTGCCGCGGCTCCTCGATTGGCTCGCGGGCCTCGTCGGCGTGGCTCTGTTCGCGCTCGTCCTCTATAGCGGGTTCGCGGGAGCCCAGGTGCCGAACGCGAACTTCTCGGTGACCTTCATCTACGTGATCTTCTGGGTGGGTATGCCGCTGGCGAGTGTGCTGTTCGGCGACATCTTCCGCGCCTTCAACCCGTGGCGGACGTGCGCGCGCGTCCTCAGCCGGCTGATCGGGGCGATTGGCGCCCGGCGCCCGGGCGGCCCGCCGCTGCGCTACCCGAAGTGGCTCGGGCTGTGGCCGTCGGTGGGGGTGATCGCGGGCTTCGCGTGGCTCGAGCTCGTCTACATCCCGGCCGACCGCGAGCGCCCCAGCACGCTGGCGGCGCTGTCGCTCGGCTACTTCCTCGTGATGCTCGCGGGGATGGCCGCGTTCGGCATCGAGGAGTGGGGTGGAGCGGCCGACGGCTTCGGGGTCTACTTCAACCTGCTCTCACGGCTGTCGGTGCTGTGGCGCGATGAGGACGGGGTCCTGTATCTGCGCCGGGCGCTCAGCGGGCTCACCGATCTCCCGATACGCGCGGGCACGGTCGCCCTGATCTGCACGATCATCGGTACCACCACCTTCGACGGGTTCAGCAACGGCGGGGTGTGGCGCAACGTCGAGCCCAGCTTCGGCAACCTCTTCACCGATCTCGGCTTCAACCAGACGCCGGCGCTCGAGCTCGCCTACACGGTTGGGCTGATCTTCTGCATCGTGCTGATCAGAGCCGTCTACAGGATCGGCATCGCGGGCGTGCGGAGCGTCGGCACGCGCTATGACACACGGCAGCTGACACACGCCTTCGCCCACACGCTCGTCCCGATCGGGGTCGCCTACGTGCTGGCCCACTACTTCTCGCTTTTGATCTGGCAATCCCAGGCGATGGTCTACCTGGCCTCCGACCCACTCGGAAACGGCGCGAACATCTTCGGCACGAGCGGCTATGAGATCGACTATCACGTCATCTCCTACGCGGCGATCTGGTACGTGCAGGTGGCTGCGCTCTTGAGCGGCCACGTCGCGGGCCTCGCGCTGGCGCACGACCGAGCCCTGGTCATGTATCGCGATCCCGAGGAAGCCGTGCGCAGCCAGTACTGGATGCTCGCGGTGATGGTCGCCTTCACGAGCTTCGGCCTGTGGCTTCTGTCCTCGGTGGGGACCTGAGCCGGCTGTGGCGCTCGCCCGGGGACCCTTCGCTACGGTGTCTCTTCTCGTGCTCCGCCGCCTCACACTGGCGCTGATCGGCGTCTCCTCGCTGCTGTCTCCCGGTATCGCCAGCGGCATGGGCGCCACCGGGGGGAACCTCTCGAGCGAGAGCGGCAACCCCATCAACGATCAGGGCAGCAACTACCAGTACCGATCCAACATCACCTCGATCACGCCGAACGTGCGCGGGCTGAACCTGCAGGTCCTCGAGTTCGCCGATCGCCTGCTGCTCACGAATCACACCGGCCAGACGGTCACGATCTTCGGCTACCAGGGCGAGCCTTACGCGCGCGTGCTGGCCGACGGAACAGCCGAACAGAACCTGCGCTCGCCCGCGACCTACCTGAACACGAGCTTCTACGGCAACGTCAAGGTTCCCGCGACGGCCAGTCCGAGCGCGGCGCCGCACTGGGTCGTGGTCGACCGGACGGGGCAGTTCGAATGGCATGACCATCGCATCCACTGGATGTCGCCGCTGTTGCCGCCCGAGGTCAAGAACAAGAGCAAGCTCACCCTCATATTCGCGTGGCAGGTTCCGATCGAGGTGGGCACGCAGAAGGGCGTGGTCAACGGGCAGCTGCTCTGGACGCCCGAGAACTCCAAGGCCTCGACGGCGGTAATCGTGATCGGCGTGCTGATCGCCGTGGCCGGCGTGCTGTTCGTGCTGTTCGTCAGACGCCGTCGGTCGCGCACGCGGGGCGGCAGGAAGAGCCCGATCGAGCCCGGCGGGCCGGGGAGATCGACGGGCGAGGCGTGGTGATCGCGTGGTAGCCTTTCCGGACATGGCGCCGCTCGGCTGTCTGATGCATTGGTATGTCTCAATGCTGTACGTGGTTCCCGTCCTCGCGGTCGGCGGCTGGGGCTGGTGGAGCTCCAAGCGGATGGCCAGGCGCAAAGACCAGGCGAACACCCGTCCGGCCTAGCCCCCGGGCCCTTCGGGCCCATACTTCATAAGTCTTTAGAGACGGTTGAGCTGGGCCTGAAGTGGGTACGGTTTGCTTTGACCATGACCACGCAAACCCCGATCCGTCCCACCGTAGCCGAGGGTGCTACCGAGAGATTCGACCCGATCGCCTGTCTGGACGAGGGCGTGAGACGCCGCGCGACTCCCGCTGCGCCCGAGGCGCCTGGCCGCTACATCGAGGTCCAGGGGCCGGATGAGACGCTGCTCATACCGCTCGCCGAGGGCGTGACGCACATCGGCCGCGGCCTGGCCGCCGACCTGCACCTCGACGAGGCGTCCGTCTCGCGGCGCCACGCGATCCTGCTGAACCGCCGCTCGGGCGTGAGGGTCCTTGACGATCGCAGCTCCAACGGCACCCACGTCAACGGCCGCTGTGTCTCACAGGCGGACCTTCGCAGCGGCGATGTCCTCGTGCTCGGCCGCGTCGTTGTCCGCTTCCTGGAGGTCTAGCGCCGCGGGCAGGACCCGCCGGCTCAGCCGTAGCGGTGGTAGGCCGACACCCAGTCGTCGGCGATCAGCCGCTGTGCCTGGGAAAGCGCCATCTCGCGGCCGCATACGAGCCGGTTCAGCGCCCGCTCGAGATGGTCCTTGGGGTTCAGGTAGAAGCCCGAGCGCGACGGGTAGTCCGGCTCGGGCCACAGATTGCGCGGATCGTTGACTGCGCCACCCAGCTCGAGCGGCACGTCGCGGTCGTACTCATAGGAGGACACCGGTCCGCTGTCGCCGTAGGCGGCGATGCTCTGGATCTTCTCGGGCTCGGTGACCGACTCGGGCGGGCGCACCGTCGCGGTCCAGCCGCTGCGGCAGATGGTCGAGCCGATTCGCGCCTGCGTGACGGCGGGGTTGAGCGCCCCCGGCGTGCAACGGGGGTCCGGCCGCGAGTACAGCCCTGAGCCGACGGCGCGGCAGCTGTGCGCGGGTGGCTGGCGCTGGACCACGCTGGGGGAGGCGGTGGAGAAGGGGAGGGCGGCGAGGGCGCTGAGCGCGGGCGCCGCGCCGGCCATCTCCGCGAGTGCCGCGAGGGCCACGAGCGCCGCTGCCCGGGCCGCCGGGCGGGAGGGCAGCATCACTCGGCTCAACATCGCCGCAGGGAGTGTAGGTGCGGCGAGGGCCGGAGTCTCGCTCGCCGGCCAGTAGCCTGCGCGTGATGGCCGACACGAGCACCATCGCCTCGCTGGCCACCGCGGGCGGGACCCTCGTCCTGGCGCTCGCCACCTTCTCGGCCACCCGCTCCGCCAACCGGGCGGGGCGCATATCCGAGCAGGCGCTGAAAGTGGGGCTGCGGCCGGTGCTGTTCAACGCCCGTCCGCAGGATGCGCCCCAGAAGGTCGGGTTCATCGACGACCACTGGCTCGTTCTGCGCGACGGGCTCGCCGCGGTGCAAGAGTCCGATGAGAACCTCTATCTCGCGATCCCCCTGCGCAATGTGGCCTCGGGGCTCGCGGTGCTTCACGGCTGGCACGTCTGGCCCGAGCACATGGGCACCGATACCCCGGTACCGGCCATCGATGAATTTCGCCGGCTCTCGCGCGACCTCTACGTGCCCGCCGGCGACATCAGCTTCTGGCAGGCCGCGATACGCGATCGCGACGATGCCCAGTATGAGCCGCTGCGCAGGGCGATCGCGGCCCGAAGCCCGATCTTCGTCGATGTTCTCTACGGCGATCACGAGGGTGGACAGCGGACCATCACCCGCTTCTATCTCACCCCGCGCAATCATGTCGCCGACGAGGAGCCCTGGCTGTGGCTGTGCTCGACCTCGCGCCACTGGAACCTGGATCGCGCAGAGCCGCGCTAGGCCCCCGGAGGGTCGAGGGCCGCCCCCGGCCTACTTTCCCATGCCCAGCACGCGACGCACAGGCTCGCGCAGCAGCAGGCGATACGCCAGGTCCGTGGCGGCGAGCGTCGTGATTATCAGGGCGCCGGGCCGGCGCAGCAAGGAGCTCGGGCGAACCACGTTTAGGACATCGGCACTCCGAGGCTCGGGACTTTAGGTTCGCCAGCGGGCTACCCGCCGGCGGTCGGGCGCGGCGTGGCGCGCGGCGGCTACGCCGGCTGCTCGGCGCGCTGCGTGTTCTCGGCGTCGGTGACCGCCCAGCCGAGCCGCTCCATCAGCTGCGCCGCCGAGTGGTCGTCGCTCAGATGATCGGGGCAGACGAACTCGTCGAGCAGAACTGGGCCGTCCGGTCGTTCACTTGGATCGGTTGTCACGATAATCCTGGCCATGGAATCTCCCTGATTGGTCCTGTGATGTCGATCCCCCAATCGGAATGCTTCCACCGCAGCTTGAGGGCGGGATAAAGGGTGTAGACGGGTGGGGCTCGCGGGCGCGATCGAGCTAGGCGACGAATTTCCGCACGCTGGTGACGATGAATTCGCTGGATTTCGTCGCGCCGGCCTGGACGTACACCGTCGCGATGGGCACCCAGCCTTTTGGCTCCGGTCGAGGTCCGGCAGCGCGGTGAGTTCGTCTACGAGATAAAGGCTGGGCTTGCGGTGCGCTGCACGGCATACAGCGACATCGACGAGGCCCGTGCTGCTGCCGAACGCCTCGCCCAGGAACGGGGGTAGGCGGTGTCGCAGAAGAACGTGGAGCTAGCTTGCCGAGCCTTCGACGAGGTCAACTCCGTGCGCAACAGAGCGGAAGCAAGAGTGTTCAGCACATCCCATGATGCTCAGGGCTGCGCGAGCAGCACAGCGGGTTCTGGCCACGCGTATCGCAGCTTCGCCGGCGACCCATTGAGCCGGCTCGCGATGCCGCCCGGGGGCGATACCCGAGTCCGCTCTACGCAGCTTCCGCCGCGGGCCTGGTAAAAGGCCTGGGCGTCGACGTTCTGTTCGAGAACCCACAGGTACAGGCCAGTTCTTTGCGGTCGCTCCATGGCGGCTTCGGCCGTCAATGCCAACAGATGCGAGCCGATACCGCGACGCCTGTGTCCATCGGCAACATGGAGGTTCTCGAGCAGGGCTCCCCACGTCGGGTCGTCATCGAAGACGGTGTTGGCGAAGCCGATCAAGTCGCCATCCTCGGCGAGGAGGGTGCATCGGCGCCGATCGGGGTCCCCTAGCCGATCGGACCACACCGCCAGTCGGTCGGCGACGACGTCGCCATCGAGAAAGTCGTCGGAATAAGCTCCCCTGTAGTAACGGCGCCAGCTGTCGGCGTGAAGATTGGCGACGGCCTTCGCATCGGCAGGGCCGGCGCGGCGGAACTGCAGTTCCTCAACATGCGCCACGGAATGCTCCCTCATCGATCCCGGCATTGGCACCGCGCAGAACCCGGATGTCGGACTGGCATCAGGCCAGGTCCCTCGGGTCGCTCTCGATGAATCGAGCGAGAGCCTAGCGTGGCTGGCTAACCGCCGGCGCGGCTCTGGCGGCGCAGGAGCAGTCGTAACTTGTCCCGGCGCCGACGACGCGTCACGCCTGCTTCGTACCGAGGCTGTTTCGTAACCCCCGGTCTGTCCGGCGGCTTAAGACACAGCCCCGAAGCAAAGCGAGCGTCCGCGCTACAGCAGGGCAGACGACCGGAATGGACGACCCTCGACAGCCAGGTCTGCTGCGCGCACGGATTCGTCTTAGCGTCGGGCTCGGGTGGGTCGCGAGCCAGGGAGTGGTAGGTCGGTGGCAGCGAGGCCTGCGACGAAGATTCTGGCCTGCCGGCGGGCGAGTTGGTCCCAGTCAGCTGCATGCGGGAGTGGTTGGGCGAGCATCGCTCCGGTGGTGATGATGTCGATCGGACTGGCGTCTGGTCGGATGGTCCGGTCGCGGCGTCCGCGGGCGAGGACCTGTTCGAGTAGGTTCCTGATCTCGGTTCGAAGCGCGACGATCTTCTCGTCATGGATGACGGGGCCGCCGTGGAGGGGGAGGACCAGCTCGTTGCGTGCCGCGATCGTCTGTTCGAAGAATTGCGCGAGTGCCGCGGGGGCCGGCTCGTCGCTAAGCGCGGCGGCGCGCGCGTGGTCGAGGACGAGGTTGAAGGAGCGCAGCGTCAGAGCCGTTAGGAGGGCCGGGCGCGTCGGGTAGTGGCGGTAGAGGGTTCCGACTCCGACGCCCGCCTCGTCGGCGATCGTCGCCATCGGCACTCTCTCGCCGTCGCGCCTGACCGCGATCGTGGCGGCGGCGAGGATGCGTTCACGATTGGCTGCGGCGTCACTTCGCAGTCGCCGGGGGTCGCGCCGTGCCTGTGTCGGTGCTTCGGACATCCCAGAGGTGATCGTGCCACGTAGCGACAACGGGGGGCTCGCGTTCGCTAGGCTCGAGGTCATAAGCGGACGATTTCTACCGCTTAGTCCACGATAGAGGAGCGCCGATGAACGACACGTCGCCCGCCGAGTCAAAGCCGCCAGGACCGGTCCCCGCCGATGACCCTGGGCGGGTCCTGACGCACGTGAGCCCCGACACCGATGACTCGCTGCCTCACCTCGGCGTGGTTGGCGACACCTACACAATCCTTGTGTCCGGAGCCGACACCGCTGGGCGCTACACGTTGATCGACATGCACGTTCCGCCGGGCGGCGGGCCGCCGCCCCACCGTCACGACTTCGAGGAGATGTTCACCATTCTTGACGGCGAGATCGAGCTCACGTTCCGCGGCGGCAGCGCCGTTGCAACGGCCGGCGAAACGATCAATGTGCCCGCCAACGCCCCGCACGTCTTCCGGAACGTCTCCGAGCGCCCCGCGCGGCTGCTGTGTCTCTGCTCGCCTGCAGGCCAGGAGGAGTTCTTCAAGGAGGTGGGCGTGCCAGTCGCGCACCGAACCGAGGCTCCACCGGTGCTCGACGATGCTGCCACCCGCGCGTTCATCGCCAAGGCGATAGCACTCGCCCCGAAGTACCGGACCGAACTGCTGCTCGGCGGGCCGAAGCCCTGATCTGGGATAACCGATCGAGACAACCGTGGGCCAGCAACAGTGCGACGCCCTTGACCAACTGCTGCGAGCCGCGCCGCTCGATCTCGGCGGCGAGGTAGCCGAGCAGCGGATCATCTTCTACCTGCACGGCGCGGCGTACGCGATCGGGACGGCCGCCTCGTCCGTTGAAGTCATCGAGGCCGAACCATTCGAGCTGTCCCCGTTCGGGTCCCGAGACGCCTGCTGCGGACGGGGTGGGGGCGCGTCGGCTGAGGTAGCGAGACGCCCGCTTACTCGGCGCATGGGGAAGTCTCGGCGCAGCCGCGCTCGAGTGCTCAGTCTCGTCTCCAAACCGAGCATCTGGGCGGGTGGGCAGCAGACGGTCGGATCTCCCGCCAAGCGTCAGCAGCGCAGCGACCGTCGTGTCGCCAGCTTCAGCAGAGGAGTTGCGGCTTCGGGTACTGGATGTCTGGCCACTGCGACCACGGTGTCCAGCCGTGGACCCCAGGCTCTCCCTTGGCCCGAAACCACAAGTGGCGGTAGACGACGGGACCGCCTGCGCGGCAGCGGCCGAGGTCTGTCGCGCGAAGCTCGGTTGGGACGAGCGTCCCCGACCAGCCACCGTCGGCTCCAGGCGCGTAGCTTTTCCCATTCCCGACGGTCTGGGAGCGGCCCCAGCCTGGCCATCGCAAGTCGTAGACGACGCTGCCCGGATCACCGTTCGCGTTGACCACTTTCGGCGCGACTGTTCCGAACCCCGGGGACGGGCCGCCAATGGTCTTGGCGTAGCCAGCAGATCCGAGGGTTGGAAGGCGCTGCGTAGCGTCGGCTACCCCGATGCCAGTGCAGATGAGCAACAGCATGATGCCGGCGACAATTTGAACGCGGTGCACTATGAGAGCCTACTCGGCCCTACGGGAGCGCTGGCTGGAGACACCGGGACCTGACCTCTAATCCCGCCGCCCAACGCCTCGCCGTGTTCGGGGACCAAGCGCGCTCGCTGCTTGGTCCCGTTGGTCGGCGACTACTCCGGCTGAAACAGGGCGAGCGTGTTGCCGTCTGGATCCTTGAACCAGGCGGACTTCCCGATGCCGGGAGTTGTCGCAACATGATCGACCGTTTTCAGCGCCGGGAAGTTGTACTCCTCGAAGACCACGCCCCTCGCGGCCAGCTCCCGAACATCTGCCTCCACATCGCTTGACCAGATACGAACCTGCGTGTGATCGGCCTGGTTTGGCGTGGGCCGTCCGTAGACCAGCAGCGTTGTGCCATCCCCGCAGTCGAAGAGCAGGTGATTTTCGATCGTCTCCGGCGAGAGCTTCAAGCCGACCATTTGTTCGTAGAACTCCTGGCTCCTCGCCAGATCGGCCGAACAGAGCAGCGCCGAGACCTTCCTGTCTGCCACCACGGCAAGCCCCCTTTTCAGTAGATGGCGCTCAAGTATCCCGGGCGCGGCGAGCTGTCGCTGCGACGCCAGCCTTGACCCCTACTGAGGCCAGGCCCGCGGCTGCTACCGCGCGGCGTACTCGTGAATGGGGAACTCCTCAATCTCGGGCTGGGCCGTGCTCCCGGCTGCAGCAACTGCAGGCCCAACGCGCTCGGCGATAAAGGTGTCGAACTGCGCGCGGGAGTCCCAGAAGTCCAGTACACGCCAGCCCCCGTCCACCGGACCGGACGCGGAAAAGATGAGGCCGTCCGGATGGTCATCACGCGCGTTGACCGCCGCGTCGATACGGTCGAACTCCTCAACGCTGACGCCTGGCAGGGTGATGCGGATTCCTACGGCCATGCTGTACGCCCCTCTGGTCGTGTTGATGGACTGCGTGATCCTACGCGACCTGCGCCTCGACGTTCTGCCGCGACATCCCCTACCTGCTCTCCTCGGCCAGTCCCGCTGCCTGTAACGCCTCGCTGTGATCGAGAAAGGTGCGGATGCGCGAAACCGCCTCGCCGCGAAAATCGTAGTTGCCACCCCACGCCGAATCGATTGGCACGCCGCTGCCTCGCTCTCGTGTCCTCAGCCGACGGTGGTCACCGCAGCGCGCAGGGTGCTGCCGGTGGAGGAAAGCGCGACGCTCACGACGAGCCGCGAGCGTCCCGTCCAGCACTCGCGAGACTGCTCCTCTCGCCAGAGGGAAGCGGTCGTGTCGGCTTCGTCTGCCTGGGCTATCAAGATTCGTCCGATCCAGGAGCGTGAGCGGCGACCACCCGTGCGCTCGCATCCATTCAGGTCGCGAAGGAGTGGCAGCAGCGCGGGCGCGCGAGGCGGCCGGCCCCGCGGGCAGCCGATCGGTAGCTCAGGCGGGCTGGGAACTGCCCGATGGTTCAAGCCTGGAGCAGCCGGCGCCGGCGAGGCTGCACGCCAAGTGATCCACGATGGATACGCCCGCCTGCCCGCCGCCGCCCGACGGCCGGATCGGCTGTCGGGCGCGTACGTCGACGATCCGATACACGCGTCGCCCGGCAAGGAGGAACGCGTCGTCCTCGGTGGGGCCGTCGGGGTTGACCCAGATCAGGTTGCGAGCCAGTGCGGGCGAGGGTGCCGGTGCCGCGCGGCCGGCCCGATGGCAGTGCGCGCTCGCGGCCTGACCGAAGAAGGTGCGGGCCTGGCTTTCGGTCGCGAACAGCAGGACATCGGCGGCGATGTCATCGCCGTTGCCCGCCCAGCTGCGCATCTCATATCCCGCCGGCCAGCTCCCATCCGGCAGGCGTGCGGAGGCAATCCGATGGGGCGAGTTGTCCGACCACATGTTTTCGGGCTGCACTGTCCCCGACGCATACCGGCGGGTGCGGAGGGGTTCCATCACCGCCAGCAGGCTGGCGCGCAGCTCCAGCAGGCCGCGGAAGTCAACGGTGGCGAGCGCGGGAAGGTTTCCCAGAGCGCATGTGTGGGCGCTTTGCGAGCTCCGGCGAGCGGTCGCGAAGATGCCCTCCCCGCTCGCGAGCAGGCCGCCAACGGCCAGCGCCAGACACACGAGCAGCAGCGACAGCCGCGCCCGCCGCCCCATCCACCACGGGACGCCGGGTTCGGCATCCGAGGGGGCCGAGGGGGGATGCGGTGAAACCACGCCTTCGTATCGACCCACGGCGCGGCGGCCTCAAGCCGGGACTTGCACTCTGGACGACAACCAGGCGTGTCGGCAGGAGCTTGATGTGCTTCTCCCTTTGCGCGACAAAGCGAGCGCATTAGCGCGCCGCATCGCCTGATTGGACGAGCGCTTCCTGTGGCCTGAGGGGCGGGATAGCAGGTCGCTCGCCCGCTGTAAAGCAAGTAGAAGCCCCCGCCTGCGGCGGGGTACGACCAGTCACACCACTACTTGCTTGACAGCTCCTCCACGACCCGCAACGGCGAGCAATCAGTTGGGCAAGCGCCCAACTGCCCTGACCCCGTCGGAGAAGCACAGTGACCATGACGACACACGCTCCCCAGACCAACCAGCTTGCTCGGAGGTGCCTGTGCTCGGCTTACAAGCAGAGAACCCATGTCGCATCTCCGAGCCGAAGCGTCAATCCGATCCGCCGCCAGCAGCACACAGAGCGACGAGCGCGCCGTTCTCGGCTCACGGCCATGAGACTCGACCCCGCTGACATCGAGCAGATCGCACGGCAGGTGGCCGACCTGATCGCAGCGACGCAGGCTCGGCCTCCGGGGCAGTTCGTTGATGCCTCCGAGCTCGCGCAGCTGCTCGGGGTCGAGCGCGACTGGGTTTACGCCCACGCCAACGCGCTCGGCGCCATCCGCCTCGGAGGCCCCCGCGGCCGCTTGCCGTTCGATCTTCAGCGCGTACAGGCCGCGTGGCCTGCTCCAACGACGAGGGGAGCCCGTAGGCCCGCGGCACGGTCGCGCAAGAAGCGTGCCCCAGCGACGAGGCAGGGGTTGATCCCCTACGAGTCCGAACGGCCCGGGATCATGTCGTCTTCCAGTCGAGAACGGAGGGCATGATGCCGCGCCCGCCAAGCGGCAGCGTCGAAGTGCGAAAGCTTACGGACGGAACATCGAGCGTCCGCGCGCGGTTCAGACACCAGGGAGCCGTCGTGTGCGCTGGGACGCGGGCAACGTCCGCGAACGGATTCTGGAGCCGGCCGTCAAGCTCGCCAACGAGCGCCTGAACGAGCGCGGTCTGCCGCCGCTGCCGCACGTCACACCCCACACCCTGCGGCG
>Ga0182024_10001529_pt1 | contig 59469 bp, 67 predicted proteins | sample P32metaG_FD_120480 | JGI IMG/M metagenome (GOLD analysis project Ga0182024, IMG submission 120480) | Permafrost microbial communities from Stordalen Mire, Sweden - P3-2 metaG (Illumina Assembly) | ecosystem: Environmental > Terrestrial > Soil > Wetlands > Permafrost | place: Sweden: Stordalen...
CCTTTGGTCCGACCACCGCGACGAGCTGGCCCCGTGGTGGGCAGAGAACGGCTCGAGCGCCTATAACGACGCCGCCCAGCGCCTCTCGGCGAGCATCACCAACTTTCGCAAAGGCAGGGCAAAGTTCCCGCGCTTCAAGCTCAAAGGGCAGGGCGGATCAGTGAGGTTCCTCGGTCCCGCCGTTCGACTCGTCGACTCGCACCACGTGCGCATCTCTCGTGTAGGCGGGGTCAAGACCTACGAGTCCACCCGTAAACTTTTCCGTCACCTCAGCCGGGGCACGGGCAAGATTGTGGCCGCCACCGTAACCGAACGTACGGGTAAATGGAAGGTCTCGTTCACCGTTGAAGTCGCCCGGAGTATCCCTGCAACCCGCGCTCCCGATCGGGTAATCGGTGTGGACGTCGGTGTCACAACCCTCTACACGGGCGCCACGCCGGAGGGTGAGCAGGTCCTGGAGGTGGCCAACCACCGTCATTTCCAACAAGCCGAGAAGGAGCTGGCGAGTGCGCAACGCGTCGCTTCTCGTCGTCATGGGCCGCGCCCAGGTACCTCGTCCTCGAAGCGTTGGCGAAAGGCCAATGCCCAAGTACAAAAGATCCACGCCGGTGTGCGCAATGCGCGGAACAATCTCATCCACCAGACCACGACGATGCTCGCCAAGAACTACGACGTCATCGTGATCGAGAACCTGAACGTGGCTGGCATGGTGAAGAATCGGTCCCTCGCCACGCACATCTCGGACGCCGCCTGGGGTGAGTTCTCGCGCCAGCTCGAGTACAAGACCAAGTGGCATGGATCGACCCTCGTACGAGTGGGCCGCTTCTACCCCTCGTCGAAAACCTGCAGTCAATGCGGGACAGTGAAAGCCAATCTGTCGCTTGATGAACGGATGTATCACTGTGAGGCCTGCGGTCTCACACTTGGCCGCGATCACAACGCCGCCATCAACCTGGCCCGACAGGGCCTGCCGGGGACAAGCTTCGGTACTGGACGTGGAGGGGAGGTAAGCCCTGGTTGTCTCAGCACCCTGGCGCACCCCGATGAAGCGTCAACCGAAACGCTGACAGTTGTCGGCGCGTAGGAGATAGTTCGGTTCAAATCTCGATGACGATGGTCTTTTTCCGTACACCATCACTATCCGAGATTGCCGAATGGGGGAACAATCATCATCACCTGTTGCGGGCGACCCACCGCATCAGTGCCGCGGTGATGTGGACCAATTTGCACCTCTTGTTTTGGTTGTCGCTCGTACCTTTTGCGACGCAGTGGGTGGGCGCAGAGCACGCGAGGGCTCTACCGGCGGCGACCTACGGCGTGGTGGCGCTTGGTGCGGCTCTGGCATATTTTGCCCTCGTGCGCGCCATCCTGCGAGCCAATGTCGATGACGACGTGATCGTCACTGCTATTGGACGCGACATCAAGGGAATGATCTCGCCGGTCATCTACATCGCGGGTTTCGCACTCGCATTCGTCAGTCCCTATCTGGCCTACGCCTGTTACGCGGCGGTGTCGCTGATGTGGTTGGTGCCCAATCGCCGCCTCGCCAAGAGCGCCTGACCAAGGCGGATCGGCGAAAGGACGCGGGACTCGCGCTCTCGTGGCCCAGGCGCCACGGCGATGTCCTCAGCGAAATGGCGTGAAGCCATCGAAAGTTCGCTTTACACGTCAAGCACATCGACGGCAAAATGTGGTGGTGCCGGACGAGCTGGCCACCTTTTATGAACCCGAGGCAACCACCATGGCCACCGATGACACCAAGCAAACGAAGAGTACTAAGAAGACTGAAGTGACCGACGAGAAGTCACTCATCCAAGACCAGGTGTTGGAGGCCATTAAGCGGAGCCAGGAGGCCACTTTGCAGATCGTGGGCGCATGGTCCAAGAGCGTGGCCAAGCTGACGGCCAATCTTCCCGACATGCCCACCCTGCCCATGGTCGACGCCCTGCCCAAGCCCGGTGAACTCTCCGACCAGTTTTTCGACTTCGCCCAGAAGCTGATGACGTCGCAGCAGGAGTTCGTGCAGCGATTGATCGAGACGTTGCCCGGTCACGGAGCCAACAGCGACTAATCAGAGTTCTTTCCACGAGAACGACAGCCCGTGCACGGTCTACGCCGCGGGTAGAGGGGATCCCTAGGATCTGTGCTTGACATATCAAGCAGTTGGGGTGTATAGTGTGCTTGTGCCGGAAAAGCCGTGCACGGATTGAGATTCTGAGGAGTTCAGAATGGTAACCACCAAGACCACACCAACCACGGATGTACCCGAGGTCGCGCAAAAGATTCGCGAGCAGATGATTTCTACGGTCAAGCAGAGTCAGCAAATGTTGCTTGAGGCCGCCGAGACTTGGGTCAAGGCCTTTTCGGTCCTACCCGTCGCCGACCTGCCCACCATCCCCGGCCTGGCTGCCCTTCCCGGTGCCGAAGCCGTGACCAAGTTCACGTTCGACTTTGCCACCGACCTTTTGAAGGCGCAGCGCGAATTCGCATTGCAGCTCGCGAGCGTGCTCGCGACTGACAAGGTGGCCTAGTCCGTTTTCACGGAATCCACTACGATGCAAAGCACGGAAGAGCCAGAGAAAGTAATAAAGGGTGATCCCCGGCAAATGCTGGGTGGCTTCATCCGGATGCAGCGACAGATGGCAAATCTGTCGCTGCGTCAGCTCTCCGCGCTGACGGAGATATCCAATCCCTACCTGAGTCAGGTGGAGCGCGGACTGCACGAGCCGTCGATTCGCGTGCTGAAGTCGATCGCCGACGCGTTGAACGTGTCGGCGGAGATCCTCTTCGAGCAAGCGGGACTCATCACTAACCCCGAAAAGTTGGGCGACGAAGCCACGGAGACGGCCATTCGGGCCGACCGGCGTCTTAACGAGGCACAGCGCCACGCGCTGCTAGGGGTCTACCGCAGTTACGTGGAGACCAACCGCGACAAGTCCTGAGAAAGTGCGTTAAACCTTTCTCCGTCGGCCAAGTAGTGAACTGACCCCTACCCACAAAAACCGCGGTGCGCGGCGTTTTGCACGAGGTCGCACCAGTGGCGGCCCACCCATCACCATTTTCCTTCATTATTGAGAGATCGTCGCTTCACTATCCTGTTTGGCGACGCGACGAGACCCTGACCAAAGTCCCCACCCGGTGCCGGTATGCTTGACATGTCAAGCATTTGGTATGTACAGTTGCCCGAGACAGCGGGCGGCCCGAGATTCGAGGGATTTTGCGATGATAGTTGAGGACACCGAAGACACACAAGCACGAAGCGGTGGTGCACGCTTCGAAGAGCAGCTTCTCAGTGGGATCAAATTTACTCAGGATGCCTCTCTGCAATTCCTTAGTGCGTGGTTCGACGGCGTCGCCAAATTGGTCACCAAGGTCGCCGAGGTTCCCAAGCCGACCCTTCCGGTGGACGTGACCAAACCAAGTGAGATGGTCGAGTTCACTCGACAATTCGTCAATTCGCAACAGAAGTATGTCGAGGACCTGTTCGCGCGCCGCGATCCGATCTCTTTCCTGAGTTCGCTAGGTGAAGCGGGAGTGGCGCTGATGAAGAAGCCGGCCGACGTGGCCGCCGCCAACGTCCGCCTGATGCTCGGCATGGGCGCGGCCTTTCGCGAAACGGCGAAGTGCGCCCTTGGCGTGGCGACGTCCGTCCCTTTGTCGCCGGCCACCGGTGACAAGCGATTCGTTGACCGGGCCTACGCCGAAAATCCGTTTTTCTTCCTGCTCGAACAGGAGTATCTGCTCGGCTGCCAACTGGTGAACGAGTTGCTGGACGCAGCCCAGCTCGAAGAGAGTTCGGACGCCAAAGCCCGCTTCGCCGCCCAGTTCCTGCTCGACGCGTTGTCGCCCACCAATACCCTGCTTGGCAATCCAGCGGCACTGAAGGAGGCCTTCGACACCGGCGGCAAGAGCCTGGTGCGTGGCGCGAAGAACCTGCTGAGCGACCTGCGCCATCACCGGGGCTGGCCCTCGCAGGTCGACAGCTCCGGTTTCGTGTTGGGCATCAACATGGCCGCCACCCCGGGTGCCGTGGTGTACCGCAACGACCTGATCGAGCTGATCCAGTACCAGGCGCAGACCGAGCAGGTGCACGCGGTGCCGCTGCTGTTCTGTCCGCCGTGGATTAACAAGTACTACGTCATGGACCTGGCCCCCGGCAAGAGTCTGATCGAATGGGCGATCCAGCACGGGCACACCTGTTTCGTCATCAGCTATCGCAACCCTGACGCCAGCATGGCCGAACTGAGGATCGAGGACTACTTGCGCCAGGGCCTGCTGGACGCCGTGCGCGTGGTTCGCGAGATTACTGGCGCTGGCCAAGTCAATACCGTCTCGCTCTGTCTCGGCGGGACTTTAAGCGCCATGGGCCTGGCCTACAACGCGTCGATTGGCGACGACTCGATCAAGTCGGCCACGTTGCTCAATACGATCACTGATTTCAGCGCGCCCGGCGTGCTGGGCGTCTTCACTGACGAAGCGACGATCCTCGGCTTGGAAAAGCAGATGGCTAAGGACGGCTACCTTGAGGCCGACACCATGGCGCACGTCTTCGACATGCTGCGGGCCAATGATCTGATATTCCAGTACGTCAGCAACAACTGGCTGCTTGGTCAGCAGCCTCCGGCCTTCGACCTCCTGGCATGGAATAAAGACAGCACCCGGATGCCGGCCAAGATGCACTCGCAATACCTACGGTCCTGCTATCTCAACAATGATTTTGCCCGGGGTAATTTCGAGATTGACGGACGCAAACTCGATCCTCGCCAGGTCAGCATCGATACTTACGTCGTTTCGGCCGTCAACGACCACATCGTCCCGTGGTTCTCGGGCTACAAGACCGCGCAGATCTTTGGTGGCCTTAACCGTTTCGTGCTGAGCACCGCCGGACACATCGCCGGGGTGGTCAACCCGCCCAACCCCAAGGCCAAGTTCTGGACCACGGATGAGCGCCCGGCCGATCCACAGGAGTGGAAGCGTGCGGCCCAACTGCACGAGAGCACCTGGTGGGAGGACTGGGCCGAGTGGATCGGCGCGCGCGGCGGCCCCGAGGTCGCGGCGCCCGAACGTCTCGGCAGCGAGGACCATCCCTCGCTCGAGGCGGCCCCCGGCAGTTACGTGCGTGATCACTCGTGACCACGTCGCCACCAAGGTCTTGCGACGCGCGCCTGATGAAAGTCGGCAATCGAACGCTGCGCATTCGCGTAGAGGGGAGCGGTCCCGCCCTGTTGCTGCTGAACGGCTTGACCCGGCCCCTCGAGAACTGGGAACCATTCGTGGCGGCACTAAGTGAGCGCACCATCATCACCTTCGACGCGCCCGGCATCGGTGGGAGCCCCGAACCAATATTGCCGCTCTCGATAAAGATGCTGGCTGCCGTTGCTAATTCGGTATTGGATGAGGTAGGTCTCGACCGCGTCGACGTGCTGGGCATCTCGCACGGGGGTGCCGTGGCCCAGCAGTTTGCCGCCACCTACCCCGCGAGGTTACGTCGCTTGGTACTGGTGGCGACTTCGTGCGGCGTGGGTTCAGCGCCCGGTGATTGGCGCGCGCTCAACAACTTGACCACGGAGTCGGGCGTTCGGGCCTGGCCCGAGATGGCGAGTGCGATGTGGCACTCCATGGCCATCGCCTGTTGGTCGAGCCTCCCGTTTCTTGGAGCCATTTCGGCCCCCACCCTCGTCGTGTGCGGAACCGAGGACACGGTTACGCCGCCCGCCAATAGCCGAATGCTGGCCGGCCGCATCCCCGACGCCTCGATGATCATGTTGGCGGGTGGCCATGATCTGCAAGACCCTCGATCGGCTGGCGACCTTGCGCGCGCGGTCGACAACTTTCTCGAAGGCGTGGTCTAGGGACTGGGATCCTCACGAACGGCTGATCGTTTCACCAAAACCATGACAACATGACAAAGGAAAAAAACATGACGGAACTGCGCTTTGACGGACGGGTTGCCATCATTACCGGCGCGGGCGGCGGCCTGGGCCACAGCCACGCGCTCGAGCTCGCACGCCGCGGGGCGCGGGTGCTGGTGAATGACTTGGGCGGCGCACTCGACGGCAGCGGCTCTTCGGCCTCCGCCGCCCAACGAGTGGTTGACGAGATCACTGTCCTCGGAGGCATCGCGGCGGCGAACCACGACAGCGTGGCGACGGCCAAGGGAGGCGAAGCAATCGTGCAAGGCGCGTTGGACGCGTTCGGGCGCGTGGACGTGCTGATCAACAACGCCGGCATCCTGCGCGACAAGGCCTTCCACAAGATGGAGGCCGATCTGATCGATCAAGTGGTGGACGTGCATCTGAAGGGCGCCTTGTACGTCAGCCAACCGGCCTTTCGACTCATGCGCGAGCAGGGTTACGGACGCATTGTCAACACCAGTTCCGCGTCGGGCCTGTTCGGCAACTTCGGCCAGGCCAACTACGGAGCGGCCAAGGCCGGTCTCGCCGGCTTGACGCGCGTCCTGGCGTTGGAGGGGGCCGAGCACGGCATCAAGGTCAACGCGATCGCCCCGATCGCCCTCACCCGGATGACCGAGGGAATCCTCGGCGAACTCGCGTCCAAGGTCTCGGCCGAATCGGTAAGCCCCTTGGTGGCCTACCTTACGAACGAGGAGTGCACGGTGAGTGGCAACATCTACTCCGTGGCCGGAGGGCGCGTGGCAAGAATTTTCGTGGCCGAGACGTACGGCGTGGTGCTTAAAAGCAACACCGCCGAAGCAATCCGCGCGCAGCTCTCACTTATTGATGAAGTGGACGCCACTCGATTCCACGAGCCCTCGTCGCTCGAGAGCGAGACCACGATTATTGCTAAGGCGTTGTCCGAGATTTCCTAGTTCGCGGGCCACCACTGCACCCACGCTGATTTTAGAGCGGAAGCATAAGCCGCTTTAAGTACCGACCAGTTGCCACCGCGGCGACCAAGTGCGCACCGTTCGATTCCGGACTCGGACAGCGTCACTGAAGGCACCGTCGCGTCATTCGCACGTGAAAAACCTCACAGTTGTCACTCAATGCCTTGCTGGCTAGGGTGAGTCTTGGGGGGGTGGTAGCAATGCCGGAACAGAAAGTTGCGATGGTCACGGGCGGCACGCGGGGAATCGGGCGGGCCATAACATTGGCTCTGACCAAGAGTGGCGTGCACGTCGCCGCGGGCTACCTCTGCAATATCGAAGGGGCCGAAGAGACCAAGGCGATGGTGGAATCGTTAGGGGGCTCGCTCAGCCTGCACCGGGTGGACATCGGCGACCCCAATGACTGTGTCAAGTACGCCAACGACGTCATCGAGACCCACGGCCGTATTGACTATCTCGTCAACAACGCCGGGATAAACATTGACCGCACCGTGCGCCGGATGACCGTGGACGAATGGCACTCCGTCATGCGCATCAACATATCGGGATGCTTCTACATGGTCAAAGGCGTCATCGAACACATGATCGCGCGACAATCAGGGCGAATCGTGAACATTAGTTCGATCATTGGCCAAACGGGAAACGTGGGCCAGGCCAACTACGCGACGGCCAAGTCGGGCATGTTCGGACTCTCCAAGACGCTCGCGCTGGAGCTGGCCGGCAAAGGCATCACCGTCAACTGCGTGGCCCCGGGATTCATCAGTACTGACATGATGGCGTCGGTGCCGGAGAAGATTCTCGACAAGATCGTGGCCCGCATTCCCGTTGGACGCCTGGGTGCTCCCGAGGAGGTCGCCTTCGCCGTTATGGGACTGTTAGACGATCGGGCCGGTTATATCACCGGAGCGGTGATCCCCGTCAACGGTGGCCTCGACATGTGACCATCGTGGTTGACGCGCTCTGTTGTTTTTGCTTCGACGAGGTCGGGCCCAACGCGCCTCGTTCTGCGCCATCAAGCCCAGAACGACGTCGAACGAGTTGCGGTGCGGGTGTCTAGCTGACGCGCTGGGAGTCGCGCTGGTAGACGCGCGCGGCGATCCGGGTCATCACGAGTGTCCACGCCGCCATCACGATCCAGGCCTGCGCCGGCGGCCAGCCGCTGGGGCTGAGCACGGACCGCGACGCTTGGACCAACCAGTAGGAGGGGATGTCCTTGACGATCTTGAGCATGATGCCCGAAGTGAAAATTGGTCCGAACGATCCGCCTAAGAGGGCGAACAGGGAGGTGATGCCGCCCAAGGCCGGCCCGAGGGAGTCGACCTTCATGAGGTGTCCGAGCAGGATGCCGATGACGGCGAACGGGATGAGACCCACCACCAGCAGGGCCACCATGCTCAGCCACTCGACTACCGAGAGGTGCACGCCCAGGATGCTTCCCGCGATGCCCAGCCCGATGATGGCGAAGAGCGCCATCATGTACCCGCAGAGAACCTTGGCGGTGAAGTAACTAGTCGTCGAGAGTGGCGTGATCTTCATCTGCCGGGTCCAGCCGATCTGGCGTTCGGCGGCGATGCGGGCACCGCTGGAAAGCATGGCCGTCATGGAGCCCCAGGCCGCCATGGCCGTCATGTAATACAGCGGGAAGTGGATGCCTTCAACGACCACCTTTTTGTTGGGCCCGGCGATGGAGAAGAACAGGACCAGCGGAAAGATCAAGGAGAAGATCAAGAACCTCCGGTTGCGCAGGGTGCGAATCACTTCGAACTTCAAGTAGGTGAGGTGCTTCATTGCAGTTCCTGTCCGAAGTGGAGGTCCGATGCATCGCTTCGAACGCCGTCGCCGCTATCTTCTTCGTCGGCCGTCAACTCTAAGAACGCCTCTTCCAGCCCGACCCCGCGGACTTCTACGTCACGCGCGGCGGGATAGCGAATGAGCAGTTCGCGAAGCACCCGGTCGGAGGATTCGGAGTCGGTGCACGAGATGGTCACGCCTTCACCGCGCCGCTCGGCCTTGGACACGCCGGTTATTTGTGAAAGTTCGGCGGCGTCGACGTTTTCTAGGGTGGCCCTGATGACCCGGCCGCCCACTTTGGCTTTGATTTCGGTGGGCGGACCGTCGGCCACGATTCGGCCCCTGGCCATGAGGACGATCCGGTCGGCGTAGGAATCGGCCTCCTCTAAGTAGTGCGTCGCAAAGATAACCGTCTTGCCCTCGGCCGCGACCTCGCGCATTATGTTCCAGAAGTCGCGACGGCCCTCCACGTCGATCGCCGCCGTGGGTTCATCGAGCACCAGTAGATCGGGATCGGCCACCAGGGCCACGGCGAAGCGCACTCGCTGCGTTTGGCCGCCGGAAAGCTTGGTGGTGGGACGTTTGGCGATCTCCGCTGTTCCGGTCAGTTTCAAGACCTCGTCGACGTCAAGCGGATGAGGATAGAGCGAGGCCACCATGGTGATGAGTTCGCGGACGTTCAGCTATTGGACGGGCGTGCCGGTCTGGAGCATGCCGCCGACTTCGCCGGCTTTGACGGCTTCGGCGGGAGACGTGCCGAACAGCGTGACGGATCCCTGGTCTGGTCGGGTCAGTCCCAGCACCATATCGATGGTGGTGGTCTTTCCGGCGCCGTTGGGACCAAGCAGCGCCACAATCTCACCTTTCTTGATAGTCAGGTCGATGCTCCGCACGGCCTGGACGGTGCCGTAGGACTTGGTGAGGTGCGACAAGACCACGGCGCCACCGCGTTCAACTGTGTTGTTCATACCTTCAACCTTGTCACACCAGCGGTACGACAAGATTTGAACGCGGAAGTTGAAAGTCAATTGGTGTGCGTCATCGAGTGCTACTCGCCGGCGCCAGGGGATAGGGTGTGGCGCACTAACAATCGGTTGACCCGACTCAGCTTCGAAGGAACTTATCGTGCCCACAGCCGACGAACTACTGAGTGCGGAATCGGTTCTAGAACTTGGCCATGCTCTGCGCGCTGCCGCTCCTGATCGCCAGTGGCCATCCTTAGCAGCCAGCACCGCGACGTTTGACGTTCTGGGACTGAGCGAAAGGGCCATGGTGGTCCGTGACGCGTTGCTGGCCGACCTACCCGCTTCGTACGCGGCGTCGGCGAAGATCGTTCGAGCGGCGCTTGGAAGTGACTCCCTCCGCGGATGGGGGGTCTGGCCGGTGGGGGAGGCCGTAGCGGTGAAGGCATTGGCCTCGCCAAAAGAAAGTGACTTCGAAGACGGCCTCAAGTTGTTGGCCCAGCTGACCGTTCGCTTCTCCAGCGAGTTTGCCATCCGCTCATTTCTCAACGCCGATCTCACACGAACCCTCGACGCGGCGCTCGGGTGGTCGACCAACCGCGACGAGGCCGTGCGACGTCTGGCCAGTGAAGGAACGCGACCGCGCCTGCCGTGGGCCAAACAGGTGCCGGCCTTTCGTTCCCGGCCCGACGCGGCCATGAAGGTCCTTGACGCGTTGTACCGCGACGAGTCTGAGACCGTGCGGCGCTCCGTCGCCAATCACCTCAACGACATCAGCCGCGCCCAGCCAGACCTGGCGCTGCGCACGGCGAAGCGCTGGCTCAAAAAGCCCGCGCCGACTACGTCGCAACTGGTCCGTCACGCGATGCGCACGTTGATCAAGCAGGCGAACCCCGGGGCCTTAACCTTGATGGGCTTCTCCTCGCCCGACGATATCTCGATCAGCACGCCGAAGGTAGTGGCGACGGTGGTATCGCTGGGTGGCGAGTTGGTCTTTGACGGCGTCGTCGTCAATGAAGGTTCCCGCGAGGCCCGGGTGGTGATTGACTACGTGGTCTACTACCGCAAGGCCAACGGAAAGGTGGCACCCAAGGTTTTCAAACTGAGCACCAAGACGCTGCCACCGGGTGCACGGATCGCCGTGCACAAGCGCCACTCCTTTAAACCAATTAGTACCCGCAAGCACTACGTCGGTCAACACGCCATTGAGTTACAAGTCAATGGCGCTCGATCCGAGAGCACTAGTTTTGACGTGGTGGAGTGACCCCGCCAGCTGGGTTGAGGTCTCACCTCGTCAAAGGGTAATAATGAGGCGAGAGTTAGGTGACGCGTAGTGAGCGCTGAGCGACGGGCTGTGCCAGACTCGCTCAGGGTCGACCTGAGACTCCTTGCGCCGGTCACGGGCGCGATAACTGCCCTGCCTCTCGTAAGCGTGTTCGTGCTGGGACTGGCCCTCGGCAGCACGAGGGCCGCCATCTCGATGGCTGTCGGCGCTAATTTGATTGCCATCGTGTCGCTGGTCGGCGCACCGAGACTGTCTATCGGTCTTGCCGTCGCGGATGCGCTCTTAATGGGTCTGTCGGTCTTCGTGGGCTCGGCGACCGCTCCCTATCCGTGGCTGCACTCGGTGGTATTGATTCCGTGGTGCTTTGGCGCGGGCATGTTGGTCGCCTTCGGTAAGACCCAGGCGACCATTGGAACCCAGGCAATCATTGCCTTCGTGGTGCTGGGCCGCTTTTCCGGCACGCCGGTCGACGCCCTTAACCTGGGACTACTCGTGATCGCGGGCTCTCTGGTCGAAGTGGCGGCGTTGTTCATCCTTCGACTTCCCCCCAGTCTGCGTTTTCAGCGGGGACGTCTGGCCGACGGTTTCGAGGCGCTAGCCACGGTGGCCCGGCGTGATCCCGGTATTTCGACCCATGGCGTGGCGGCGACCCTGGATGAGGTGGCGGGCGCGCTGTCGGCGCCGTCGCTCTTCGGTCGCACCGACGTGCGCGACCTTCGAGCGGCGCTGGACCAGGCCAGAAGGATGCGCTTGGAACTCACAGCCCTCAACGGGCTCAGGGTGCGACTATCGGGTGAGGACGCCGACCCCGCACGCGTGGCGATCGGAGCGTGCCTATCGGGTGCCGCGGCGACGCTGGACGAGATTGCCGCGGGACTTCGTCGACTGCGTGAGACCACGAACTGGCGAGCCGAGGCGTCGAAGTTTGGCGACGACCTGGCGCGTCTCGAGCAGGCGCTATTGGACGCCGAGTCGAACTCTGACTTGATAGCGCGCCAGTGTTTGACCTACCTGGCCGCGCTCGGTGGTCAGCTGAGGGCGGCCGGGAACCTCATGGAGAAGTCTCGCGGCTCCGGTAACCGCCAGTCGTGGCGCCCTCACCGGACCAAAAGACGGGGATCAGACCTGCCAGATTTCAGGGGCGACCTGGGCGTGCTGCGTGCGAACCTCCGTCGCGATTCGCCGGCCTTTCGACACGGCGTTCGCTTGGCCGTAGCGGTGCCCGTTTCGTTGTTCCTGGCGTCGTGGCTGTCGCTTCCTCGTGGTTACTGGCTCGCGTTCGCGGTCGCCGTCATCTTGAAGCCGGACTACAGCACCCTGTTCGACCGGGGGTTGGGTCGCGTAGTGGGAACCCTGGTGGGCGCGACCCTGGCGGCGGTGCTTGTAAGCGAGCTCCATCCAGACTTGGTGCTCACCACCGTGTTCGTGGCGCTGACGGCGTGGGCCGTCTATTCCACTTGGGCGGCGAGTTTCTCGGTGGCGATGGGATTCGTTACCGCCCTGGTCCTGATTCTGCTCAGCACCTCATTGAACGATTCGGTGGGCACCGCAGTCGACCGATTCATCGACGTGTTGCTAGGCGCCGTCATCGCGGTGGTGGCCTATCTCGTCTGGCCGACCTCTCCCAAGGCCGGCGTCGAAGAGGCGGAGTCCGGACTTTTCACCTCGCTTCGCGATTACCTGGCCGCGGTCATTGACGTCGTCGAAGCGAAACCCGTCGATTCAAATCGGGTGTTGGCCTGCTCCAAGGCGACGCGCCTGGCCTGGGCCAACACCGAGGCGACCGTCGATCGATCGATTCAGGAGCCGGCCGCCACCCGCCTTGATCCTTCGAAGGGCCGCAGCCTGCTCGCCGCCGCGCAGCGCATCGTGCGCGCTACTCAGGCTCTCTGGATCGACGGCGAGCGCGGCGCCACGGTACAACCGTTCGCCGAACTCGACGACCTAACCTTGGGATTACTTGCGGGGCTCGACAGTCTGACTAATGCGTTCTCGGGTAAACCGGTCGGGCCAATGTCCCAACTGCGAACGCTGTATCGGGCAGCCGAACAACCTCTCGTTGACCAGGGTGCGCCACCTTCCATCGGGCTTCATCTGGATGAACTGGTCAACGCGATCGACACGGCGTCGGTGCTGACCGGGCTGGCAGAACCGCTCGCCGACTGAATTGGCCGGTGGTGCTTGTCGGATGGAGTTTTTGACCCTTCGTGTACGGCCAAGGCCCGTGACGTGAACTTCCGCTTGAAGGGAAAACTTGTGTTCACGTTGCCGCGGCGATGAAGCCGGAGAAACGACCACGTTTTGGTGTCGTTGCGCGGCGAGTGAAAATGATGTGTCGGCCCAGTCATTGATTATTCCGGCGTCGCGCCTCCGCGAACAGCCTCAATTACTGCAGATACTTCTCCACCACTTCTTCGGTTCGCAAGGCTGCAAAATCTGGATCCTGACCGGCGATACGTCGAGCCCGGCGCTGGCGAAGTAAATCCCAACACTGGTCGAGTTCGACCTCAATGGTATTCAGCCTCTTGCGCTCTTCGTCGGAGAGGGCGTTGCCCACGTGGGACTCCTCTAATTCAAGTTCTTCGTTGGCCAGCATTTCGATGCGTTTCAGAAGATTGTTGTCATCCACGGGAGTGATCCTTTCGACTTGGAAAACACGAACTCTAGTGACCACAGTACGGCTCGCGCGCTGCTCAGCATTCAAAATACCTGGTGGAGACGATGGGCACGAGGTAAAAGAGCGCGTTGCCTGATCAAAATTCGGTCCGAATCGCTCCAGTTTGCCGATTTGTTCCGTTGTGGGTCGACGTCATCGTTAAGGAAGGTGACACGGTGCCGCGTTCCCGTGGGTCCTTCGCTTGATGATCCCGAAGAGGGACCATTTCGACGCGTTCCAGTTCGGGCTCGCGAAGTTGGGCGAGGTACCCAAGCCACCATTTCTCGACGCGCCGATCGCACCCTGTTTCTCAGCGTTGATCCAAAATCTCTTGAAGATAATCGTGCAGCGAGTCATAGTCCCACGAGGCGTCATAACGCTGACCGTTGACGAAGAATGTGGGAGTGCCGTTCGCGCCGCTGCGGATGCCGCTTTCGATATCGTCGTTTACCCTCCTACGGACCGTTCCTTGAGCGAGCACGCTCGCAACCTCGGCCGAATCGGCGCCCGCTTCTTCGGCGAAACGCAGCAACGATGGTTCCTCCAAGTCGTGTTGGTTTTCGAAGAGCAGGTCGTGCATGGGCCAGAACGCCCCTTGCAGGGCGACCGCTTCGGCCGCTTCGGCCGCCAGTTCGGCGTGAGGGTGCACGTTGGCGAGGGGCATATTGCGAAAGACCATTCGCAGCGAGTCGGCGAAGACCCGTTGCAGGTCTTTGACAATCGGGTAGGCCTGTCCGCAGTAGGGGCACTGGTAGTCGCCGTACTCGACCAGCGTGAGGGCGGCATCGTCGCGACCTGTCGCGTGGTCTTGAGGGCCTACCGGAACGGTGAGACGGGTACCGGCACTCACGCGAGTGCCTCCACGGCGTTGAGCGCCCCATCGACGCCAGGACTGACCGAAATCGGTGAGATGAAGTTCCACGCAACGTTGTGTTCTCCGTCGAGCACGAAGAGTGCTCGCTCAGTAGTCCCTTCGGCATCGCGGTAGACGCCGTAGGAGCGGGCGACCTCTCCTTTGGGGTTGAAGTCCGCCAGCAGCGGGAAGGACAGCTTGCGATCGGCCCGAAAGGCGATGTGGGACCAGAAGCTGTCGACGGCGATGCCGATCAGTCGCGCGCCACGCTCGACGAAAAGTCCTTTGGCTTCCTCGAACATCGATAGTTCGTCGCCGCAGACGGGGCTCCAGTCGTTGGGATAGAAAATAAGCACGACCGGACCTGAGAGCCCCGAGAGGGACACCCGTTCGCTCGATGAAACCGGCAACGAGAAGTCGGGTGCCGACGTGCCGACCTGCAAGGGTCCATCGGGATGTGACGGTTCCCTGGTTGGCGAACTCATGGTGTCGTTCCTTTCCGTATCAAGCGCCGTTGGGCCCTGAAGTAGACGCGCTCCCCATTATTGGACCATTCTTCACGGGGCGCAAACGACTTTTCAGTAACTACGTACCGCTCCCAAACTCGAAGGTGAGTTGGCCGTCCTTCGCGCAACGTTTCCGGCTCGAACCGGTCGCGCCCTCGATGGCGAAATAGCGATCTTGGTCGTGCGGACGTCAACAAATATAGATTTGGATGGTTAGTTTCGAACTCTTGGCTCAACGTGGGCCTCTTCGAAAAGGGACCGGTACGTAGATTGAGTGAGTTCACCACCAAGTTGCAAGCAATCGTCGAGCGTTTCTCTGACGATGCGTCGTTGGTGGATGGGGCGGACGCCATCCCTTTCTCTCACCTCGACGCACTCGCCGCTGTCGGACTGTACGGGGCGTTCGCTCCGGTTGCTGAAGGCGGACTGGGTCTTGGTCTCGGTGAATTGTGCGGCATCGTCGAAGAGCTGGCCTCGGCGTGCCTGGCGTCGACGTTCGTCATGATCCAGCATTTCCGGCTGCTCGCGGCGGTGCTGGATCCCTTCGCACCTCCATTGTTGCGAGGGGAGTTCTCCAGAGTGGTGGGGGGTGAGACCAAGGGAGGGGTGGCCCTCGGCGGACTTTTACCCGGTCCCGCCAAGTTGATCGCGACACCAACTCAAGACGGCTGGCTACTCGACGGCGAGGCGCCCTGGGTCAGTGGGTGGGGACTCATCGACCAGCTCTATGTCGCCGCCCGCGGCCCCAACGACACCGTCGTCAACCTGGTCGTGGAAGCGAAGAACCAATCGGGCCTGGTCGTCTCGCGCCATAACTTGTCGGCCCTTAACGCCACCGTGACGGTCAAGTTGAATTTCAATTCAATGGCCGTTGAAGGCAACAGGTTTATTGGTCAGGTTCCTTACGACCCTTCACGAGAAGCTCCGGAAGGTCTTCGCGTCAATGGATCGTTGGCACTGGGGGTGGCGCGTCGCAGCTGCACCTTGCTCGGACCAACGCCATTGGACGACGAGCTTCGAAGCCGTCGCGACGAATTGGATCAGGCCGACGCGGGAACGATGGCTCTCGCGCGCGCCGGCGCCTGCGAACTCGCGGTGCGCGCCTCGCACGCCCTCGCGGTTGAGCGGGGAAGTTCGTCGGTGCTCCAAGGTGACGTCGCCGAGCGCACGGCCCGCGAGGCGGCGTTACTGCTCACCTTCGGTTCTCGACCGGCCATCCGGCGGGCGTTGCTCGAGCACTTTGGGGTCGCGACTCCCACTTAGCCTTAGCGGAGCGTGCCCGACCGGGTTGGTCAGCCCCAGACTTCGTCGGCCGTCTCTTTGACCAGACGTAATTTGGCGACCTCGTCGTCGAAGGTGAGGCTGTTGCCCTCCACCGTGGAAGAAAAACCGCACTGGGGTGACAGGCATAGCTGATCGAGCGGGACGTACTGACTGGCCTCCTCGATGCGTCGCTTGAGCTGGTCCTTGGTTTCGAGCTCGCCCCGTTTGGTGGTGACGAGTCCCAACACGACCATCTTGCCTTTGGGTACGAAGCGCAGAGGTTCAAAGCTGCCGGAACGGACGTCGTCGTATTCGAGGAAGAATCCGTCGACGTTGAGCTCGCCGAAAAGGGCTTCGGCCACGAAGTCGTAGCCGCCCTCGGCCGCCCAATAGGACTGGAAGTTGCCCCGGCAAGAGTGCGTGGTCACCGCCATGCCTTCGGGTCGTGTGGCGAGCGCGGCGTTGATCTGCTTGATGTAGCGCAGGTGCTGATGTTCAGCGTCCTCACCGCGCTCGGCGATCATTTGCCGCTGCGCTGGGTCGTTGAGATAGGCGAGTGACGTGTCGTCGAGTTGCAGATAGGTGCAACCTAGTTCGCCGAGACGTCGGATCTCTTCGCCATAGGCAGCACTCAGGTCGTTCCAGAACTCTTCCACGTCGGGGTAGACCGCGGGATCGATGGCGGCCGCGCCGCCGCGATAGTGCACCATGCTCGGGGAGGGAATCGTGAGCTTGGGAACGGCGGTGGTCACGGTGGACTTCAGAAATTTGAAGGCTTCGGCGAAGATGGTGTCGTCAATCTTCACCCGGTCGTTCACCTTTAGCGCCGCCGAAGTGAACGACGTCGTGCCCTCGGCGTTCTTGAAGGCCACTTGCAATTGTTCGGCCGTGCGGGTGATCCCTCCCAACTTATAAATGAAGTCCATGTGCCAAGAGGTGCGGCGGAACTCCCCGTCCGTGGCGGCCTGGAAGCCCAACTCCTCTTGGAGAGCGACGACGTCGGCAATGGCCCGATCTTCAACTTGTCTGAGGGCGTCGGCGTCGATCCGCTTGTCGGCGAATTGCCGTCGAGCGTCGAGCAGCTCCGGCGGGCGAAGAAAGCTCCCGACATGGTCGGCGCGGAACGGTGGGCTTAGTCGCTGGCTCATGTCACGACAGTACACATTTTTAAAGTTGTGGACACGACGAACGTCGCCCGCAACCTGAACCCTTTTTAAGCGGGCGAGGTCGTCCAAAATGGTTTAGTGGTCCGATTTTGGCTTGGTAAAGTGGTGGCTCCGCCGACCTTGGATCGAAGTACCGACCTCGATAGGCGCGTCGAGATAGCCCACGATTCGTTCAGTACCGTCGTTGATTGATTCCTCGTGGTTTGAAGCTCGTAGGCAAGCCTTCAGCGAATCTCGCTGCGGTCCGAGAGTTGCACGAGGGAGTGGAGCGGCGAGGCGCGCTTTTTGCTCAGACATCCTTCGGCCTAAAGAACGATTGTCAATTTCAGGTGGCACTTGCTCACCTGCATGTCGCCGTTCGGCGGACCACTACTGGATATCATGCTCTTGATTCGGTCCTTGGTCCTAACCACTTACTTCACGCGCCACCGTGGAGAAATCTCAATGACAACGGAGAAAGGTTACGGATCACGCCAATGGTGGACTATTTACGAGCGGCGCCCGACGACGGCGTCGAATCTAGGATCGCCGACTCCAGTGCTTTTGCCATGAGTGCCTGACCAGCTGGCTTCGGGTGCACCGAACCCTTGGCCACGATGTTGCCTTCCGCGGCGGACAGGGCTCCACTGCAGTTCGGGATCAGTCCGCCCTTTTTAAAGCAGTCGCCGTACAGCGTCGAGACCGAATTGGGCAAGGAGAAGACGACGCCGTTGATGAGTGACTTGGACATGGTCTTGGTGTTGCACGTTTGACCCTCTGACGTCGTGAGGGCGTTCACGTTCACCACTTCAACCCGACTGGTCCCTAAGGTTCCGTTAACTTGCTGGACGGCGGCGGCGATATCCGAGTTCAGATCGATTTCCAGTCCGTTGATGTCGGCCAACTGGGAGGGACCGACGCCGAGGTAGACGGAGGCCGCACCCAATTTGATCGCTCCACTGAGCGGGCAGAATGTCGTCACCTTTGACGCAGAAAAGAGCTGCGGATAGTTCAATACGTACAGCGTCGCATTGGGGGCCGCGGCCAGGATCTTCGTATAGGTGTCGACCAGCGCCCCTTCTAGTGAAGGGACCGTTCCGGCACTGGACGTGGCGATCGTTTTTGATTGCGCTAAGTCACTCTCGCACTTGGCCGCGGAGGCGCCGGGCGCCTTGGAAGAGAAGAAGTGGTGTATCGGACCCACTTCCACCATCAGACCGACACACGCCGCCAGGACCTTTACGAAACCAAGGTCGTCACCACCCACCGTGACCGAGACCACCGTGGTGTCAGTCGTCAGGGAACCCAATTGAGAGGGTTCGCCGCCACGTTTTCCTAGGAGAAGAGAAGGTGCTCCGCTCGTGTAGGGCGACGCGTCGGCTGTCGATCCCGTCACCGCGCCGGAACAGGCCACGAATCGGTAACTCGACCCGTCACCCTCGTCGTTGGCCACCAACGACGGATAGGCGAGCGCCGAACGGTCACATCGGTCCGTGCTCGACCAAGGTACGCCCAAAGTAGAAAGCCACTGATCAGGTTTCGGACCGGGGAGCCCTTCGCCCGAGGAGTACGAGTCGCCCAAAGCCACGTAGGTCGCCGTATTGTTCGTGTGCGCGCCAACCGCCGGCGTGGCGGCGGCCGCAATTCCGGGGGCGACGACGCCCGCGAATAGGGAGAGGGCCGTGCAGACCACCATGAGTTTTTGACCACGTGACACTAGGGCCACCCTATGCAGCGAATCTCCCCGAAACTTCGCAGGTTCAAGATTCACCTTCACGGGCCCAATGCACTGGGGTCCTTAACTATCTGGAGGTGTCGGGTGCCGCGACTCACCGCGTAAAGGTCCCTAGTTGTAGCCCCGAAAATTCGTTACGAGCTGAGTTCGGAAGTGGGAGCGTGCGCGGCCTCGCTTGTTCTACGCGGTAGTACCCAGTTAGGCCGGGGGAAATGGCAGGTATAGCCGTTGGGGTAGTGCTCGAGGTAGTCCTGGTGTTCGGGCTCCGCCTCCCAGAACGGTCCGACCGGGCTCACCTCGGTCACGACGGTACCGGGCCAAATTCCGGACGCCTCGACGTCGGCGATGGTGTCTTTCGCGATTGAACGTTGTTCGTCATCGACGTAGTAGATCGCCGACCGATAGCTCATGCCCCGGTCATTGCCCTGCCTGTTGAGGGTCGAGGGATCGTGAATCTGAAAGAAGAACTCGAGGATCCGACGATACGTTGTTTTCTGCGGATCGAAAATTATTTCGATTGACTCCGCGTGGGTTCCGTGGTGGCGGTAGGTCGCGTTCGCTACGTCGCCTCCGCTGTAACCCACGCGCGTAGAAAGCACCCCTGGTTGTTTGCGGATGAGATCCTGCATTCCCCAGAAGCATCCTCCGGCCAGTACTGCTTTCTCGGTGGTGTCGCTCATTATTTCATTCCTTTCCCGGTTGAAGTCTCGTCGAACAGTTTTTGATATTCGCCGTAACCCTCGGCTTCAAGATCTTCGTACGGTACAAAGCGTAGGGCGGCGGAGTTGATGCAGTACCGCAAGCCCCCCTCGTCGGCCGGTCCGTCGTTAAAGACGTGGCCTAAGTGGCTATCGCCGTGAGTCGAGCGAACCTCGGTCCTCACCATCCCGAAACTCACATCGCTATTCTCGACAACGTTGGCGGGCTCGAGCGGCGCGGTGAAGCTCGGCCAACCACAGCCACTGTCGTATTTCTTGGTGGACGCGAATAAGGGCTCGCCCGACACTACGTCCACGTAGAGGCCCGCGTCCTTCTTGTCCCAGAACTCGTTGTCGAACGCCGGCTCGGTGCCTCGTTCCTGGGTGACCTTGTACTGCCGGGGGGTTAACTGGGCAACGGTCTCCAGGTTTTTTTCGTACGAATCCTTCATTACCACTCCTTAGTAGCCATTTTTGTTCTGGTTCTTTAGTTCGAGGTGATCCGAGGGACTCGTTGTTTCCGCCCGGGCCCACCGTCTCAACTTCGCAAATCATCCCATTTCGCGGGTCAACTAATGCTTACACCGCTGGCACTGCTCTTTCCTGACATTTTCATAGTCCTCTCAGTAGCCAAAGCGTTACAAGCTTGGAACCGCGCCGAGGGATCAAATAGTGCGCGTGGTCGCAAGTGGGCCTTGAGCGAAAGGAGTGAAGGCATCTCGGCCGCTGCCAAGGCTGCTTTGAGTGTCGCCGGTCGGTACAAAAGCAATGGTTAGACGAGCCGTTCTGATGTCGTTCGAGCTACCTGTTCGTCACTTGCCGGACATGGTTCGCCAGTCGTCGCTGGCGGCATGGAAATAGCGGCCAGAGAACTGGTCGAGATCGCCCGAACCAATGCGTTCAATGAGTTGAGCGGCCAGTTCCGGGGTAGACCAGAAATCCGGGTCCTCCCAGCGCGGACCGAATATGACTCGCGTCATGCTCGTCTTCACGATTCCTGGTGAGATCGCGAACACGCAGACTCCTGAGCCGCGCGTCTCCGCGGCGAGCGCCTCAGTGAAGCGATTCACCGCCGCCTTACTCGCCATGTATGAAGAGTTGATGAGGGCACCGAAGTCGTCGGCGATCGGGAACGTTGCCGCTCCCGAGGAGACGTTGACTACCCTCCCCGAGCGCCGACTAACCATGCCCGGGAGCACGGCGTGGCAGCAGAGGAAAGTCCCTCGCACGTTCACTTCCATCAGCCGCCACCACTCCGATGGCTCGTACTCCCAGGTAACGCCGCTATGCCCACCGGCCCCGGCGTTGTTCACGAGCAGGTCGATGGCGCCGAATTGTTGTTCGACGAGTTCCAGTGCCGCCATCACGGACTTCGGGTCCGTCACGTCGAGGCGCACGGGGAGAGCATTCGTCTCTTCGGCCAGCGTTTCGAGTTTGTCCGTTGATCGAGCGGCAGCGGCGACTTTGTAGCCGCGCTCGGCCAGATGGGAGGCAATGACTCTACCTATTCCTTCGCTGGCGCCCGTCACCAGAGCAACACCTCGTTTACCGTCAGCCATGAGGTGAGGTTACTATCGGCAACACCGATGAGCCTCTGGAACCGTTGATGGTCCGATTGGTACCTCGGGACCAAGTGCGGTCCTTAGGCCAGGACTGTCCACCGACGCAGTGGTACTTCTACGTACGCAGACCAACCGAACGTGATCACGAGCAGCAACATTGGTGTTGATGGATTGATTGGCCCGTTGATGCAGCACGTCGTGAGACACGACCGGTGACATTCTGGAAATGTCGCGACCGCGACGCCGAACACGACGAATACGAAAGGATGTTCATCGCCGCGGTCGAGATTTGCAAATTCAATGAAAAGGCTTATTCTGGCCGTAGCGCCGTAGGCGATCAGTCCTTCGAGGCGGGCGGCAATGTTCCTCGACAGAGTAAAGGAGCGACCGACTATGGCAACCGTGGCCGACAACATCGTTGAAATTTTGAAGGCGTCCGGGGTCCAACGCATCTATGGTCTCCCCGGTGACTCACTGAATGGCTTTACCGACGCCCTGCGGCGCGATGGCGACATCAAGTGGATCCATGTTCGCCATGAAGAGGCCGCGGCGTTCGCGGCAGCGGGGGAGTCGGCGATCACCGGCGAGCTCGCGGTCGTCGCGGCGAGCTGTGGGCCGGGTAATCTGCATCTCATCAACGGTCTGTTTGACGCGAACCGTAGTCGCGTGCCCGTGCTGGCCATCGCCGCCCACATCCCGAGGGAGGAGATCGGTGGGGGCTACTTCCAAGAGACGCATCCCCAAGAACTCTTCCGAGAATGCAGCGTCTATTGCGAGCTGGTGAGTGTCCCCGAGCAGTTACCTCGAGTGCTCGAGATCGCCTTGCGATCGGCGCTGGAGCGCCGCGGTGTCGCCGTGGTCGTCATTCCCGGTGAGGTGTTTCTGAGCGAGAGTTCGTCCACCACGAAGGTACGTCCGATCGGGAAGACGGAATCGGTCATTCGCCCAAACGAGCGTTCGATTGCGGCTGCCGCCGAGGTTTTGAACGGTTCGAAGGCCGTGACCATCCTGGCGGGGGTCGGCTGCGCCGGCGCGCATGACCAGCTGCTAGCGATCGCGGCAGCGCTCAAGGCGCCGGTACTGCATTCGCTTCGGGGAAAGGAGTACGTCGAGCACGACAACATCTACGACGTTGGCATGACCGGCCTCATCGGTTTCAGTTCGGGCTATAGGGCCATGGAACACTGCGACGCGCTGTTGATGCTCGGAACGGATTTCCCGTACCGACCCTTCTATCCTGAAGGCGTCCCCATAATCCAGGTCGACGTGCGGGGCGAGCAAATCGGCCGGCGGGTGCCGGTCGACGTTGCACTCGTTGGCACGGTGAAGGACACGGTCGACGCGCTCCTCCCTTTGATCAACCTGAAGTCCGATTCGGAGCACCTCGAGCGAATGACCGGCCACTACTTGCGGGCCCGCGCCCGACTCGACAAACTCGCCACCGAAGGGCCAAGCACCGCTCCGCTGCATCCGCAGTTCATTGCCGCGTCCGTCGACCGACTTGCGAGCGACGATGCGATCTTCCTCTGCGACGTCGGCACCCCGACGATCTGGGCCGCCCGGTATCTGCGCATGAACGGCAAGCGTCGTCTGATCGGCTCGTTTAATCACGGTTCCATGGCCAACGCACTGTCCCAGGGCATCGGTGCGCAGGCGAGCCAACCCGGTCGTCAGGTCGTGGCGTTGTGCGGCGATGGTGGACTCGCCATGTTGCTCGGCGAGCTCATCACTCTTCGCCAGATGCACCTTCCGGTCAAGGTGATCGTGTTCAACAATGGCGCGCTCTCGTTTGTGGAGCTGGAGATGAAGGCCGCGGGCATCGTGAACTTCGGGACGGAGCTCGACAATCCCGATTTCGGCGGAGTCGCTCGATCGATAGGCCTTCTCGGCCAGACGGTGGTGAAAGCCGATGAGCTCGACGATGCGCTGCGCGCTGCCTTTGCTCATGACGGTCCCGCACTTCTCGACGTCCACACTGCGCGCCAGGAGATGGCGCTGCCGCCGAAAGTGACGCTCGAGCAGATCAAGGGGTTCAGTCTCTTTGCGATGAGGACGATCCTCTCGGGCGGGGGAGACGAGATCCTCGAGCTCGCGAAGACGAACCTGCGGATGCTCGCGAGGGAGTGACGACTCCGACGACGATCTCCGCCACGATCGCGAACACGGTTGCTGACATGGAAGTCTCGACCACGCGCACCTTCTTCGTAGTCCGTTCCCCGTGCGTAAAGGTCCCCAATGGGAGCGCGAAGCACGGTCCAGCGTCCCTCGGGCGATTCTTGACAGCGCGCCCGCGTTGTGGTCTGATTCTCCAAGAAACGTACGGGCAATCTAAACCGTGGACGTGAAGAGAGCCAAGTCGCACGGCGGATCAAGCTCACATTGTTGTCGAGTTCGAATTGTGAGGAGGAGTTCTTCATGCCCACGGTGACACCCGAAAGTTGGGACGGCCTAGATCGAATAGTGAGTCCCAACGCCGTAGCGGCCCGTGAACGACCGGTTAAATCGGTGACGACGGCCCCTAGTGGCGTCGAAGGGGAAGGATTCCCAGTGCGCCGAGCCTTCGCCGGCGTGAGTATGAGTGACCTGGATCCCTTCGTTCACATGGATCAGATGGGTGAGGTCGATTACGCGCCGGGTGAACCCAAGGGGACGCCGTGGCACCCGCACCGCGGATTCGAAACGGTGACCTACATGATCGATGGCACCTTCGCCCATCAGGACTCGCACGGCGGAGGAGGTCTTATAACGGACGGGGACACTCAGTGGATGACCGCCGGAGGCGGAATTTTGCATATCGAGACCCCACCCGAGGAACTCGTGGTCTCCGGGGGACTTTTTCATGGCGTTCAGCTTTGGGTCAACCTGCCCGCCAAGGACAAGATGATCCCGCCGGCCTACCAAGGTTTACAGGCCAGCCAGGTCGTGCTGCTCGCTTCGCTTAACGCCGGGGCGCTGGTGCGAGTCATCGCCGGTGATATCGATGGCCATCGTGGTCCGGGTTCGACGCATACACCCATGGCCCTGGTGCACGCCTCGGTCGCGCCTGGTTCGGTGCTGCAGATTCCTTGGAATCCGCGATTCAATGCCCTCCTGTACGTGCTGGCCGGAACCGGACGCGTCGGTCACGAGGAGCGCGTCGTGGGAACGGGACAACTGGTCTCGTTCGGACCCGGCGACTGGATCAGCGTGAGGGCCGATGAACAACAGGACTCGCGCACGGAGCACCTGGAATGTCTGGTCCTCGGTGGCCAACCCATCGGGGAGCCCGTCGAGCACTATGGACCCTTCGTAATGAACACCAGAAGGGAGATCAACCAGGCCCTCGATGACTTCCAGGCCGGTCGGCTCGGCACCATCCCGGCGAACGCCTTGATGCCTCACGTACCCGATCCCAATCCAATACGGGTGAAACACACGGGGATCTAGTCCGCGACGCCAGTGTTCGTGCAACGAAGATTGAAGGGAAAGCGAAACGGTGAGCATGCCAGTGGGTGGAGTACGACCCAATATCAGCGGCGACGCACCCACCCCCGCCACGATGGTGGTGCGCAATGGCCGTATCCATACCGGCGACCCCGCGAGACCCGTCGCGTCGGCCGCGGCCATTCGCGACGGTAACTTTCTGGCGGTAGGCGATGATGACGATATCGCGGAGTACGTCGGGCCCGGGACCCGCGTCATCGACGCGCTCGGTCGCCGGGTTATCGCGGGGCTCAACGATTCGCACATGCACGTGATCCGCGGCGGCGAGAAAGTTCGCCTGCGCTGACGCCGAGATGCTGAGGATATTGTCGCGATGACCCGCAAACACAGAAGTCAGTTTGCCGCCGATCGCGGCACCGACGACGAAGGCTGCCAACGCGAGCAACGACTCGGTGATCGAGAAGCCTGGAGCGTGGGCCAGCGCGAAGCCCATAAACAGGATGTTGCCGGTCGCGTTGGCGACGAACACATGTCGAGCTTCAAGAAACTGAAGGAGTCGATGAGCCCTGTCACCACGGTCATGACGACTAGTAACGAAGGCAGTGGGCCCTGCCGCGAATCGGTCTCGGAACGAGTGTCTCTCGAATAACAGTAAAGAACGTGTTAATGCGGGCCTCCCTTGGCTAGGGGGATCGTTGCCCAATCCCCGACGAGAGCCTAATGAGACCAACGGAGTGCGGTCTCTTAATTTGCCGACGAACGCGAAGGACGTCGCCGTCACCGCTCGTTGAGCTGTCTCGACCAACGAGATCGAAAATCGACCCTTAACCAGAACCCGGATCAGGCTCTCATGAGCGTGGACCACGCAACGGCAATGAGGCCACTCGACGACCCTCCGGCAGGGAGGTGCGTGGAATGACGGGAAATTAGATTCAGCCTGTGGGCCATCGGCGGAGTGTTCGCAGCCAACTAAAGCGTCTTACGTGCGTCTAACCGGACTCATATTCAGAGTTGGCTTATGAGCTTGCTTGGGGGTCTCGGAGATTTTGGTTGATCGATCGTTTCAGAGGTCTTGAAGGTTTGAGTGAATAGATGGCTCGCTAGCAGTGATTCGTCTGAGGCGCAAGGAGAATCAAGGCAGCTGGCGTTATTTCTGCGGGTCGCTCCCATGATCGAGCTTGCGGAGTTCGTCTTTGAGCCAGGCGGTGATCTTTTCGTGCTTCTCGTCGTCTACGTGTGCAATTGTCTGGATGGCCTCACGATGACCGGGATGGTTAGGGTCGGTGAGAGCGTCGCCGTCCACTGGCGTCGAGTCGTCGTCCTTCTTCTTTGACGCGTGCCAACCGCCAAAAAAAGGAAAAAAGCCGAAGCCGCCAAAGCCTCCAATGAAGGGGGAGCCTATGCCCCCGATGGGCGCTCCTCCCATGAGACCGCACGTGGTACCGCAATGGGCGCAACATCCTCCGCAGTGAGCGCAACCGGCCATATGAATTTTCCTCTCGATCGGGTCAGGTGTTCAGAATCTACCAAGCAATGCTGCGCGAAGGTGCTTTCATTCCTTTTACGGCATTGTAGAGAACGTGAATTTTTCTTGCTCGCCGCTAAAGGACCGCCGGTAAGACCTTTGATGCAATAAGGCGAACATGTTCTAGGTCGTTCATGTCGAGAATCTGCAGATAGATTCGCGAAACGCCCAAATTACCGTAGGCATGGATCTTCTCGACAATCTGCTCCGGCATTCCGGCGAGACCATTCTTTGACAGTTCGTCGACGTCGCGTCCAATGTTAGAAGCTCGATGCTCCAGTTCCGTACTGTCCTCACCACAGCAGATGACGAGGGCGGCGGAACGAACGATTGAGGCGGGGTCTCGGCCGACTGCGTTGCACGCGATATCAACGCGCTCAAACTGAGTCTGGCAGACGTCAAGTGAATCAAAGGGAACGTTGAATTCGTCGGCGAATCTGGCGGCCAGTCGTGGCGTAAGCGTTCGCCCGTGACCTCCGATGATGATGGGCGGTCGTGGCGATTGAATTGGCTTGGGGAGGGCTGGACAGTCGGCCAGCGAATAGTGCCGTCCAGAAAAGCTGAAGGTTGCGCCGATAGCAGTGGTCCATAACCCGGTGATGATCTCTAGTTGCTCTTCTAGCTTCTCAAAACGCTCGGCGACGGAGGGGAACGCGATTCCGTACGCGGCGTGCTCTTCCTCGAACCAGCCTGCTCCGAGGCCGAGTTCCACACGTCCGGCGCTCATCGCATCAACTTGAGCGACGGCAATCGCCAGCGGTCCGGGAAGGCGAAAAGTCGCTGCCGTCAAGAGGGTGCCGAGACGAATTCGGGTCGTGTCACGTGCCAGGCCCGCGAGAGTGGTCCACGCGTCGGTTGGTCCAGGCAGACCGCTTACGGCGCCCATCTTGAGGTAGTGATCGGAGCGAAAGAACGCGTCAAATCCTTCCTCTTCAGCCGTGATCGCCAAGGCGAGCACGTCATCGTAGGAAGCGCCCTGTTGGGGCTCACAGAAAATCCGCAATTTCATAAGCACATACTTACGTCCGCAAGAAGCGTTGTCCACTCGCGAGTCGACACAAGTGAAACTACTTGAAGTTCTGGCGAGGGTTTTCTATAGTCACCGAATGAAGTTGAGAACCCACACGTGACCAAAGCCCAGACCACATTCTCACGGGAGTGGCCCGCCAACGCGGTGTGAGCTGAAGCTCCTCAGCCTTAGACCGGCGTCGGGCCTTGCTGTCTAATCGTCTCAACTGACTCCATAGCCAAGCGGAGTTTCACTAGCCACTCGTCGGCGTTGGTGGCAACCAATCTGACGCACCAGGCCAGCGCGTCGGAGCGACTGCGAGCCACGCCGCTATCAACCAGGGTGTCGAGAACTGTGCGCTCGGGCTGGCGGAGGCGGGTCATGACCGGTACCGACAGGTTGGTGAAGATCTGTTTGGTATCGCCGACCTCAGCTCCCCAACTAACGGAGCGACCGAAGTGATGCTGTCCTTCCCGGGCTATGGTCATTCGCTCCTCACGAGTCTCTTCACGGAACCTATAAATTCGTCCGGCTTCGGCGGCTGCTACGGCCACAGGGTCGACCTCGTCGCCCAAATCTGGCGCGGACAGTCGTCCCATGATCAGAATTTCGTCGCGATCGATGGTGATGGTCGGCGGCAACTCGTACCAACTTTCCGGTAGGCGACCGATTAGCCAGCCCGAAAGTTCCTCGGGCGTCATCAACGCAGGTTCTCTTGACGACCGAGAGTGTCGTTCTGTTCGACCACTTCCCGGCGTCCTCCCGGTAGTTTTCCTTGACTCCATTAAGTACCTCCAAATAGTGATTACTTAATTACACTATCACATAAATTTCAGAGTTTGTCAATGTGCGTGGTTTATGCCAAAAAGCGTTGCAGCCGCGGCTGTATTCCCGCGACCGTTCGGCTCGACCAATATTTCCCGCCTTTGACTCGCTAACCAAGGTTTCGGAAGGATTGGAACATTCAATTCTTCGAATGAGTGCTCGACCCCTTGCATGCCATAGCGGACCTTTTCAGTTCGCATGTGTCCACTCGAGTCCATATTCGAAAGAAGTATGGGCGTTTGATTTTGTCGACGTTCGGGCTTGAGCGCACGAAACCACTGGCGTTGCTAAAGAATCAACAACCAGCGCGATTTCCTGCAAATGTAGCCTTTTCGTTAATCGAGGTGTGCACTTATTTGCACAGGTGAGCACCTTGTAAGTACAACGATAAGTTCATGGATTCACAATCGGAAAGCACTCCGCAGAGACGACTATTCACCCAGATCTGGCTGCCATCAGCCATGGTGATTAATGTCATCCATTGAATGCGGTGCCTCGCAATAACGCCAATGCGCCACTCGTTGAAGGTCAGTCAGAGACGTGCAGACCGTCGAGCACCATGGCGAGAAGGCGCTCGCCCTGCGCTTTGACGAGCGCGGGACCGGTGCACATGCCGCCGACCAGCAACATGAGATCTGATCCGTCGATATCAGATCGCGCCACACCCGCGCGCTGCGCGTTCTCGAGCACGAGCGTGAAACTCTGTTCGACTCGTTCGCGCGAACTCAACCTCAGTTCCGGATTCTTCTCGAACGACTCACGGAGTTCGGTAAGGAATACTCGTTTGCCAAGGGAGTAGCGCAGAAACGCATCGAGCCAGCTAACCAGTGCGTCCCACGGCGCCAAGTTCGCTACCGCCTTTTCTGCGGCGAGGAGTAGTTCTTCGACGTCGTTGCGATAGACCGCCTCGACAAGATCGATCCGATGCGGGAAGTGTCGATATAAGGTTCCGGCGCCGACCCCGGCCTGATGGGCGATCGCCTCCATCGAAGCATCGCTGCCCTGAAGTGCAAAGACCTCGCGCGCCGCAACCACCAGTCGGTTGTGATTTCTTTGCGCGTCCGAGCGGATCGCGCGATGGGCGCTTTCGACGTTGTCGTTCGTCGCCGGGCCCTTCAGGGGCTCCAAAGGTATGGTCACTGGCCGAAGCCTATGTCCAGCTCCGATCGATTTTCTCGACATTGGGCACCATCCGGAGGCACTCTCCGTATAGTAAGGGGAGGAAGTTTCCGTTTCCTGCCAAATATTAACGGAAAGGTGCTTGGCAATGTTCTCCCTAGTCAGCCGCACGGAGCAGTCGATTCTGCGCGACCGTGAGTCGCAAAACGACACATCGAACGTCAGCGAGGCGTAGCGATGTTCCAAGGGCCACTCGCCGGCCGGTACTCGGCCGTCGCGACGATGGTGATGTTTGCGCTGATTCCGTACTTGGCGTTATCCGCGGCGCTCGGCCCTTTGAGGCCGATCATCAGTAAGCAGCTCCACATGTCCGCGCAGACGTTCAGCCTCGGAACGGGGTTGGCGAATGCCGCCTACGCCCTCGGCACGGTGCTCGCGGTGCAGTTTGCCCAGCACCTCCCGCAGCGACGGATGCTGGTCGGGTACGCGGTCCTGCTCGTCATTGGATCGGTGCTGACTGCGTCGGCAACAGATGCCGGCATGTTCATCACTGGCCACATCATCCAGGGACTCTGCACCAGCCTGCTGTTGATTGCGGCAGTCCCGCCGTTGGCACTTGGCTATCCCGCGAACAAGCTGCGCGACACCGCCGTGATCATGAACATGTGCATCTTCGGAGCGGTCGCGCTTGGCCCGCTAATTGGTGGCGTGCAGGCGGAGTCGCTCGCGTGGCGGCCTCTGTTCTGGATCGTCGTTGGAATTGCGGTCATCGCACTCATCCTCGTGGTGTTGACCTTCGAAGACTCTCCGGCGGCCAACCCTGAATCACCGCGCGACTTGCCGGCGATCGGCCTCGCCGCCGTGGGCTGCGTGGCAGCCTTCTTTGGTGCGTCTGAGCTCACGAGCCATGCGCTCCTCAACGTCGAAACGATCGTGCCGCTGCTCGGCGGTCTCGGGCTCATCATCACCCTCGTCGTCTACCAGTTCCACGCGAAACGGCCACTGCTGATGATCAAGACGATGATCACGAGTTCGATTCCCGTCGCGGGAATTGCCGTAGCGCTGTTCGCGGCCGCCGCATCGGTCTCTGCGACCGCGCTGACCGTCGGCGTGCTTGAAGCGCGATACAGCCCGTTGCACATCGGCCTCCTCTACTTGCCCGAAGTCGCCGGCGCCGTACTCTCGGCGATCGCGCTCGGACTCGTCGTGCGCAAGCGCGCATTGAACTACCTCCCGCTCGTGGGCATGATCATGCTGGCAGCCGGGATAGTCGTCTTTCGAATCTCCGTCCCGTCGAGCCAGGCGATGACGCTCCTTGGTTCAGGCCTCACGGGGATTGGTCTTGGCGCGACGGTGGCGCCGGCATTGTTCATCGCAGGCTTCTCTCTGCCTGCGATGAACCTTCAGCGGGTGTTCGCCATTGTCGAGCTCTTCCGAGCGGTCGCAGCCTTCATGGTCGCTCCGATCTTCATCCACTTCGCCGCCGCAACCGGCGGTGGTCTCGATGCGGGTACGGCCATCGCGTTGTGGGTCGGACTCGGTCTCGCCCTGGGCGGCGCGATCATCGGAGCCGTCATCTACATCGTGAGCGGCGCGCGTCCCCAGGCGCCCGATCTCGATCGCTTCCTCGCTGGCGTCGATCCCGCGTGGGAGTCGCCACCGCTGTTCGCGAAACTTCGCCGGAGCGTGCCCAGAACAAAGGTCTCAGCAATGGCGGGCGCACCGAGTGAAAGCGACGACTGACATGTCCACAAGTGACATTGGTGCGACGACGCCCTCCGGCCTGATCCTCTTTGGCTATGACGGCTCCGCACTCGCGGCGCTGGCCATCGAGCGAGCGGGACGTGAGCTCGCGACCGGTCGCGACGCGCTCGTTGTGTGCGTATGGCAGCCCGCCGATGTCGGCTTCGAGCCGGTCACCAAGCGCCACTTCGACGCCCGTGCAGCGAACGAGGTCCGACAGGCCGCGGAAGAGACTGCCGCATTCGGCGCGTCGCTCGCACGGAACGCGGGTTTTCGGGCACAAGGTCTGACCGCGGAGGCAGCGCCAACGTGGAAAGGGATTATTCAGACCGCCGAAGCGCACCAAGTGAGCTTGATCGTGCTCGGTGCTCACCGACACACCGGTCTCGTCGGGCACCTGCGCGGCAGCGTTGCCGCGGCTGTCGTTTCACACGCGACCTGCTCGGTGCTCGTCGTGCACCAGGAATTCTGAACAGGAACTACTCACGTCGAGCCATTCGTCGGCTGCTCGCAGTTTTCGGAACCCGGAGCATCGCTTGACGTCGCTAAGTCCCGTCTGGATGGATGATCGACGTAAAGGAGAGCGTTCGTTCGATTGGGATGGTCAGTTTGTCAAAGTTGATGTCGTCCCACTTCAGTCCAAGCATTTCGCTTACCCGCATTCCAGTACCAAATAGCAGCGTTAGCGTGCCCCAGCGGCGGCGTCTAACGCGGAGCATGCCTCCTTATTCGTCCACGGGTCGAACCTGCAGGTGTCGCCTCAGAGACGTTGTTGATGAAGGATGATGGGGAGATCTCGTTGAGATACGCGGCTGCGTCGAGGCTTCACCGTTGCGAGGCCTTCCCGATTGTCGATGTCAAGGAGGCGCGAACGGTGACCAGTCATGAGACAAAATGACTTGACATGATGGATTGGGCCTGATACTTTGACGCTGTATGGTGAAACCTACTGTCCCGCATAATGGGACAACTCCGGGGGGGAATTATGAAGAAAACACTAGGTTTTACTCGCTCACGGCGATTGCTGACGTTATTCGTCGCGCTCGGCCTCGTGGGAGCGATGGTGATGGTTCCCGCGCTACCGTCGGGGGCCGTCTCGGGTAGCACTCTTGATATAGCGGACATCATCTCCTTCTCGGGGCCCAACTCATTCTTGGGCACGATTACGGTAGGTCCCTGCGACGGTGCAGTCAACGTCATCAACGCAGCTGGTGGGGTACTTGGACACAAGCTCTCATGCATCAAGGTTGACGACTTGGGCGACCCTGCCGACGCGGTGGCGAATGTCAGTAAAGCGCTGGCCACGAACAGCAGCATCATTGGGGCAATCGGCGTAGCCAGTGCGACGGCCGCTACTGAAGTTCCCATCTTGAATGCGGCCAAGATCACTATGGTGTCGCAGGCCGGGCTTAGCCTCTTTTCGAACAAGTACTACAAGTACTTCTGGCGGATGACGCCCCCTGACGTGCTCGGTGGCGTCGCGATGGGACTTGCTGCCTCGAGTGACGGGTACAAGAAAGTGGCCGTTATCATCCAAAATGATATCGGCGATACTGGGAATATTCCGGGGATCGTTTCCGCGCTTAAGAAGAAAAACGTGTCTCTCGTCAGCAACGAAACGGTTCCATCTGACGCCGCCTCGTACGAGACGACCATCAACAAAATTGTCAACCTTCACCCCGACGGTTTGATCATCTCGGCGGATACACAGACGACCGAGACACTTCTTGGCGAGTACCAGAGTCTTAGTAATGGCAAGGTGCCACCAACAATAATTTCGACACAGATCTTGGGCAGCAACATCTTTCCCTACGTGAAGAAGTCGCTTGGAGTCTCCTTCGCGACGAAGAAGATGAGTCTCGTCGGTACCTATGTTGACGAGACCACCCCACAGTTCAAGGTCTACGATACTGCCGTCAAGGCCACTCCTGGTGGGACCAAGCTGGCCACGGCGATCGTCGCAACTCAGGCGATAGGAACGATCTACGACGGCATCATCACGATGGCGCTGGCAATGCAAGCAGCGCACAGTACGAAGCCGGTTAATTTCAACTCCTTTATGTCCAAAGTGGCAACGAAACGCGCCGGGGCAGTCGAGGTGAACTCCTTCGCTCAAGGCGTGAAGGAACTGAAAGCCGGACATACGATCTACTACGTCGGAGTGACCGGACCCATCGTGTTCGACAAGTTCCACAATTCGGGTGGCGAGTTCGCGACCTTCCAGTTCACATCCACCGGCAACGTTCAGTCGGTCAAGGTGTTCCCGCCCTCAGTAACTGCCGCACTAGCGCCTTAGGGGCTTGGTGGTGAACACCTTCATCTCTTCGATCGGCTTCGGAATCGCCTCTGGTTCAGTCATCGCCCTCGCGAGCCTAGGTTTCACCCTGCAGTTCGGTCTCAGTAACACCCTGAACGTCGCCTACGGGGCATTCATAACCTTGGCGGCCTTCCTCGGCTACACACTTATAGCACTGTGGGGCGTGAATCTCTGGCTGGCAATGGCAATCGTCGCCGTCGCGATCGGAGTGTTGTCAGGTCTCTACTACCAGGGCTTCATTCGGAATCTGATTCGCCGAGGCGCCGGGATGGGACCGGTCACGATAGCCACAGCGGCGGCACTTATTTTCATTGAATATGCCATCGTCAGCGTGGCGGGACCTAGCGTCAAGAGCTATGGAATAACGACTGGGCGTACCTTTCACTTCTGGGATTTTGTTCTTTCGAGCACTCAACTGGCCATCATCGCTCTCGCGGTCAGCTTGATGCTGATATTTCAGGTTCTCTTGCGCGTGACGCAGTTGGGTCGGTCGCTTCGGGCGACTGCTGTGAATAGGACGCTCGCTCGCAGTTGCGGCATACGAGTGGAGCGAGTGACGAGCATTACGTGGCTGATATCGGGATTGCTGTGTGGAACGGCGGGCGTCGCGTTGGCGCTGACGACGCAGGCATTCGATTTCAACCTAGGATCGTCGTTCCTCATCTTGATAATCGCCGCCGCGGTGGTTGGCGGGATCGGTGAACCGTACGGGGCGATATTCGGTGGGTTCCTCATCGGTATCGCAACTGAACTTTCTTCCGCGTATTTCAATCCTGCCTACAGCCAAGTCTTCGCCTTTGTACTGCTGGTCGCGGTGATCCTCATTCGCCCGACCGGAATTTTGGGCGTCAAGGCCAAGGCGCGCGTGTAATCATCGCCTGAAGAGGGCCTATAGAAGGAGTCCACGATCACTGGTTTCAGTTTCTACTTGGTAGTGCTCCTCGTCTATTTCGGCACCGACGTGATCGCCGCCTGGGGGCTGAATCTGCAGTACGGCGTGGCGGGCGTCTTGAACTTCGGCTACATCGCGGCCGTTGCCGTAGGTGCCTATATGTATGGGGCCTTGACCCTGGGGCCAGATTCGGGCAACGGGGGCTACCAGAGCTACATAATCGGTCTGCACCTCACGCCCGCCCTCGGGTTCTTGGGCGCCGCCCTCTCCGGCTGTGTTTTTGGGGGTGTCATCGGCTTGCTCGGTATGAGGCGGCTGCGCCCTGACTATCAGGCCATAGTCCTCTTGGTCGTGGCGGTCGTCGCCCTCACCGTCGTCCAGGCCGATACCGGGCTCTTCAACGGCAACTCGGGCCTTTCGCTCATACCCAATCCGGTTGGGTTGACGGGTCCGGCGACGGGAAACCAATGGTTCTACGTCGCCATCGTTTTTGGTGTCTGTATCGTGTGCTATCGAGTGCTGCGGCGTTTCACCGACGGTCCTCTCGGTCGATCTCTGCGTGCGCTTCGAGACGACGACGTAGCTGCTGCGGCCATTGGTAAGAACGTCGTTGCACTGCGCATCCTCGTTCAAATCGTCGGCGGTGGTTTTGGTGCCCTCGCTGGCGCATTGCTGGTCGGATTCATTGGTGCCTGGTCGCCATCGGCATGGCAGTTCGCCGAGTCGCTGTCGCTTCTCACGGCGATCATTGTTGGGGGCTACGCGAACAATGTTGGCGTCATTGCTGGCGCACTTCTGGTCCCCGTGATCTTCCAACAAGCCACCCAGTACGTGCCCGGGCTGGCCTCGAACGCTGAGTTGGCGACTGACATCGGCTGGATGGCTACGGCGGTACTGACCATCGGGTTCATCTGGTGGCGACCGGGAGGCATCATCTCCGAGCGAAGACCCCGTTACGGAAGCGGAGTGCGTAGTCGATCGCGCTTTAGTTATGCGCCACTCGCCATGACGGCCGCGACTGTCAAGGAAGACGCCCCTGGTTCGACGCCGAGCGACGTTGGAACGGCTGACGAGGTGATTCGCTCGGATGGCGTCGCGAAAGAGCCCAGCACGCTGTCGGTCACATCGCTTGAGGAGCGACCTGGTTCGTTGCGCGATGAGCAGTCCGACAAGCCACTTCTCACGGTGTCAGATCTGGCAATCAATTTCGGCGGCGTTCGAGCGATTGATGGCGTGACGCTTGAGGTGGCTGCAGGAACAATCACCGGACTGATCGGGCCGAACGGTGCAGGCAAGTCAACGCTCGTCAACTGCGTGAGCGGCTTCAGCAAGCCTGATTCTGGCAGCGTCATGTTCAACGGACATGACATCACGAGAGCGCCGGCCTACCGGTCCTCGCGACTCGGGCTGGTCAGGACGTTTCAACTTTCACGGCAGTTCTCGCGCCTCACCGCTATTGAGAACTTGCTGGTCGCTCGACAACATCATCCGGCTGAGTCGGTGCTCGGCGTGGTCTCGGGGCTTCGGTACTGGAAGGGGGCCGAAGAAGAGACTGTGATACGCGCGCGCGCGCTCCTTGAAATGTTCGAGATGGTCGGGAAAGCCGATGAACTGGCCGCCAACTTGAGCGGCGGCGAACGGCGAATGATCGAACTCATGCGTGCTCTCATGACCGACCCGGTGATGCTTGTCCTCGATGAGCCCCTCGCGGGGTTGAGCCCGCGGTGGTCGGAACGCTTCGAAGAGGCGGTCCGTTTGCTCCGCGAGTCAGGTATCACGTTCCTCCTCATCGAACACGATCTCGGAATTGTGGAAAGACTCTGCGAGTCGGTCGTGGTGATGGCGCGTGGCCGCGTGCTGGCCACCGGGTCAATGAGCGAGCTACGAACCCGGGCGGAAGTGCAGGCAGCGTATGTCATCGGATAACCAATCCGCCGTGGCCACGGAGGACCTCGTCTGTGAAGGGGTAGTCGCCGGCTATGGCGGCGCACCCGTGATCAACGGCGTCAGTATTAGCGCAGCGGGCGGGCGGATACTCGCAGTAGTTGGGCCGAACGGCGCGGGCAAGAGCACGTTGCTTCGAGCCTTGTTGGGCCTGGTTCGCGTCCGAGAGGGGCGCGTGCTGCTCGGGGGCAAGGATATTACCAATAAGCCCCTCGAGGAACTTTCTCGGATTGGGGTTGGCTACGTACCTCAAGGCGAAGACGTCTTCGACACCTTGAGTGTCAGTGAGAATCTCGACATGGGTGGATTCATCCTTCAGCGTAAGCAACGTGAGGAGAGGGTGGACGCCGTCATGGAAATCTTTCCAGCCCTGCGTTCCCTCTCACGTCGTTATGGTGGCACGCTGAGCGGAGGCGAACGCAAGATGGTCGCGTTCGCTCGCGTGTTGATGCCAGATCCGGCGGTCCTACTCCTGGATGAGCCAACTGCAGGAATGTCAGGTGAACTTACGTCGGTACTCTTGGAGCAGCAGGTGGTAATGCTGGCTGGTCTAGGTAAAGCTGTGATACTCGTCGAGCAAAAGGCCGAGGCCGCACTCAAGGTGGCGAACGATGCAGTGGTGCTCGTTGGCGGCACGATCGTGCTCGCCGGAACCGGCAAGGAGATCTTGGAAGATGATCGTGTCGGAGAGATATTCCTCGGTAAGCACATCGGTGGGGCGGCTTGACATCGTAAATCGGCCGGGAAATGTCTGGACGTCGACTAACTTATTTGCCGCATTGGCGATCGTTTTTCGAGTTCATTCGGGCCCATCGAGAACTCCCCTAATTAGATTGACAGCGCCAATGATTAGTTGACGCGCTTGACCGTGTGTGCCATACTCGGAGTGTCCTGCTGAACGGGACATGGTGTTTCACTATTTTGGCAACGGGGCCTTAAATGGGGGGTCTTCGCGCGATACGAAGGGAAGGATTTCTAATGTCACCTCAACTCGATCCAACGAATGGGCTGGAATATCACGAACTAAGCCATCCTTGGGGGCATGGTGTGCCGGCGTGGCCCTATTTTGAGGACGTAAAGATTGAACGCTTGCACACCATGGCGCGTTCTGGCGTCCTCACTCAAAAAATTACGACCGTGATGCATTCCGGTACTCACGTCGACGTTCCCGGTCATGTCATCGAAGGCACACCATTGCTGCACGAGATCCCACTCTGGAGATTCTTCGGTACGGGCGTCGTCGTGTCGATTCCCAAGGAAAAGTGGGGCATTGTGAGGGCAGCAGACTTGGAAGCAGCAACGCCCGAGATTCAGCCCGACGACATCGTAATGGTCAACACTGGTTGGCATCATCACTACGGCGACAACAGTATGTACTACGCGTACTCACCCGGCTTTGACAAAAGTGCCGGCGAATGGTTCGCCAGTCGAGGAGTACGTGCGGTGGGTACCGACACGCAGGCGCTCGACCACCCGCTCGCCACAGCCATCGGGCCGCACGGCCCTGGCGCGCCAAACGGACTCTTGCCTTGGGCGAACGAGGAGTACAAGAAGCAGACCGGTCGAGCAGTCATTGAAGACTTCCCGGAGTGGGAACCCTGCCACCGAGCCATCTTGAGCCAAGGCATTGTCGGGTTTGAGAATGTTGGCGGGGACATCGACGACGTAACCGGCCAGCGTGTTACCTTCGCGGCCTTCCCGTGGCGATGGGTTGGCGGCGACGGTTGCATCGTGCGCCTGGTGGCAATGGTGGACCCCAACGGAACCTTCAGAATCGAAACAGGGGGGAAGTAGCCATGATCGTAACTCGAATAGACGAGGCGAAGCCCTACGAGGCAGTCAATCACAATGGCTGTGAAGCCGTCCGTCTCCAGGGCCTCAACGTTTCGCCCGTCGACGCGTTCTGGGTTGGCATCTCGCATTTCGAACCCGGAGGCGGAGCGGAATGGGACGCTACTGACACGGACAAGGTGTATGTCGTTCTTGACGGTGAACTAACGGTGGAGACTGAAACGGACTCCGTGGTGCTGGGAGCAAACGATTCAGTGTTCATTGGTCCTAATGAGCGTCGACGAGTTGTCAATGCCAGCGGCAAGGTCGCGTCATGGGTTGTCGTGATCGCTCCTAGGAAATAGTCCAAACCCAAAGGAGAGAAGTGAACTCCAACCTCGTGATCACTGCGGCTCCCACGGGACCAATCGCTACCACGAAGGACAATCCGGCGCTGCCGACGCAGCCTGAGGAAATCGCAACTGCCGCCACCAGGGCCTACGAGGCGGGCGCGGCGGTTGTACATATACATCTGCGAGATGAGAATGAGCGGCCGACGGCCGACCTAAAGATCGCGGAGCGAACCATGGGCCTGATTCGCGAGCAGTCGCCGATACTCATTCAGCTCTCAACGGGAGTAGGTCTGGACACTCCGTTCGAGGATCGCGAGAAATTGGTCGAGTTGAAGCCCCGTATGGCGACGCTCAATCCATGTTCGATGAGTTTCGGAGCCGGAGAGTTTCGAAACCCTCCTGCGGGCGTTCGCCGTCTTGCTTCGCGGATGCAAGAGTTAGGCGTCAAGGCGGAATTGGAAATCTACGATATGGGCCATATTTCAGTCTGTTTCTCGTTGCTCGAAGAAGGCCTGCTCACAGAACCACTGCAGTTCTCGATAGTCATGGGCGTCAAGGGCGGGATGGCGGCCACCGTGGACAACTTGCTCTTCGCCATGCGTCAGCTCCCGCCTGGTGCTATCTGGCAGGCGATCGTGATTGGGCGTCCCCACTTCGAACTGACCGCCGTCGCGATGGCGCTCGGGGGCAACGCGAGAACGGGCATGGAGGACACCCTGTACCTGCGCCGGGGTGAGTTAGCGCCTGATAATGAGTCGCTCGTGTCCCGACTGGCGGGTGCAGCCACAATCTTGGAAAAGAAAATTGCGACGGTGAAGGATGCCGAAAAAGAGTTCGCACTCGCAGGGGATCCTCGCTAGCTCAGAGAGGGAGACTTCACTGCGCGCGTGGAAAGGCAAAGGAGAATGAATGGGAAAGTTGAACGCAACTGACGGAATAATCTTCGAGCGAGATGTTGCCATAACCATGGATGATGGGGTGCTCTTGCGATGCGACATTTTTCGACCCGACGTCGAAGAGCAGGTGCCGGTGATCATGACGTTAGGACCCTACGGCAAGGGAATTCGCTACCAAGAGGGTTACAAGTCGGAGTGGGAATGGCTGATTGGAAAGCACCCTGAGCTGCACGACAATTCAACGCTGTCGTACGTGGTGTGGGAGACGGTTGATCCCGAAGTGTGGGTCCGTGACGGCTACGCCGTCATTCGTGTCGACGCTCGAGGTGCCGGCCGCTCGCAAGGAATCTTGGATAATTTTTCTCCGCGTGAGTCCCAGGATTTTCACGACTCGATAGAGTGGGCGGCTGCGCAGACATGGTGCAACGGCCGGGTTGGATTGTGCGGCGTGTCCTACTACGGCATGAGCCAATGGAAAGCCGCCGCTTTACAACCTCCGCACCTCGCCGCAATAATCCCTTGGGATGGAGGGAACGATCACTTCCGCGAGATAAGTCATCACGGAGGAATACTCTGCACGTTCTGGCAGATGCTCTTTAATCTACGAATTACGAGGGTTCAACACGGCAAGGGCACGAACGGCCTCATGGACCCATGGCTCGGGGAGCCGGCAGCTGGTCCTGAAACACTAAGCGAGGAAGAGCTCGAAGCAAGTCGTGAGGATGTGGCGGGGAACATGAAGGCCCATCATCTTGACGATGATTTTCACCGCGCGTACTCGCCGGACCTTTCCCAGATCACGGTTCCGCTTCTCTCCGCGGCGAACTGGGGCGGATGGGGGCTGCACCCGCGAGGAAATTTCGAAGGCTTTTTGCGCAGTAGTTCGCAAAAGAAGTGGCTGGAGGTTCACGGAGGTCGCCACGAAGAACTGTTCTTGTTGCCCGAGGCCGTCGCCCTTCAGAAGCGGTTCCTCGATTTCTACCTGAAAGGGATCGATAACGGTTGGGAAGACGAGCCTCCGGTTCTGCTTCACGTGCGTCACCCCGGCGAAGTCTTTATCACGCGCAAGGAGCACGAGTGGCCGCTCGCTCGCACACAGTGGACGCCACTCTTCTTGGATGCTGCGAGCGCGAGCGCGTCGTTCCAGGAGCCGTCGAGCGAATCGAGCGTGGACTTTGACGCGATGGGGGAGGGAGTGACCTTCTTCACCGAGCCGTTGTCGACGGAGACTGAAATCACCGGACCGGTGGCTGCAAAGTTGTTCGTCGCGTCCTCGACCTCGGACGCGGATCTCTTCGTGACGGTGCGGGCATTTGACGCGGACCAGCAGGAAATCTGGTTCCAGGGCACTCTTGATCCACACACGCCCGTAGCCCAAGGTTGCTTGCGAGCGTCGCACCGTCGGCTCGACCCGTCAAGGTCGACGCCGTATCAGCCGTATCACCCCCATGAGCTCGTTGAGCCCTTGTCGCCCGGCGACGTCTACGAGCTTGACGTCGAAATCTGGCCCACGTCACTCGTGTTGCCTGCGGGTAGTCGTTTTGCCATAACGGTCGCCGGCCGAGATTTCGCGCGAGGTGCGAGCGGTCCAGATGATGTAGCGCACAAGGGCTCCGGGCCGTTCGTACACATCGATCACGACGATCGCCCGCCAGGTCTTTTTGGGGGTACCACGACACTCTTTACTGGCGCAACGAATTCCACGTACGTTCTGCTGCCAGTGATTCCAGCGTCGTAAGTTGACTATGAACGAAAGAGGTTCCCCGGCGCTGCGCGTCGCCGTCTTGGGCACCGGGTTGATGGGCGTTCCGATTGCTCAACATTTACACTTCGCTGGATATGACGTACAGGTCTGGGACATCGATCCTGGACATTGCGAAGGCCTTGCCGGTCTAGGGATTTCGGTGAACGCCACGGCTCGAGGAGCTACGCAGGCGGCGGATGTGATCGTGACCACGCTCCCCGATTTTAAGGTGGTTGAAGATGTGATGGCGGGGCGCCAAAGGGCGAGTGAAGGCTTCAAGGGCCTTTGGATTCAGTCTTCCACCGTGGGTCTCGAAGGAACCCGTGTGCTCGCCGCGATGGCGAAAGACGCGGGGATCACGTACATTGACTGCCCTCTTCTGGGAACAAAAGCAGTCGCCGAAGCCGGCGAACTAACGGCGCTGTGTGCGGGACCGCGTGCGGCAGAGGCGCGCTGTCGTCACATCCTTGAAACATTTTGCTCGAGAGTGCTCTGGCTGGGCGAAGCCAATGAAGGAAGCAAATTGAAGTTAGTCATGAACGGGTGGATCCTGGGTTTGGCCACGCTGACTGCCGAAGCAATAGCACTCTCGATTGGACTGGGCTTCGAGCCAGCAACCTTCCTCACCATGATTCGTGATGGCCCGTTCGACGTCGTTCAAGCGCGTGTCAAGGGTTCGGCAATGATCGATGGCAACTTCGTCGCATCCCTGCCGCTTCGACTCGCCGCAAAGGACGCGCGACTGATAGTGGCCGCCGGCGAAGAGGCGGGGATCAGCCTACTCATGGCCGAGGCCGTGGCGCAGCAGCTAGAGCGATCTCGCGATCTCGGTCACGGTGATGAGGACTATTCGGCCGTCTGGTACGCGGTGCGCCCGCCGGCATAATGGCGAGGGTTACGGAGCCTTCAAGACCAACTCGTAGTGAGTGACCGCCGGCTTTTCTACGTAGAAGTCAATGAGCAGTTCACGGAACTGTTCATAGAGAGGTGAGTTCCTGAAGATCTCCGTGTGCGCCTCGAGGGAGTCCCACTCCACGACCAACTGATAACGACTTCGTTTCTCGACGCAGCGCTCCAGGCGAGCGTCGTTTGAACCCGGAGACGCGTCGAGCAGGAGGATGGCTTTCGCGAAAGCCGCCTCAAACTCGTCGGTCCGGCTCGGATTCACCTCGAGAATCGCCTTTTCGATCACCATGATTGTCACTTTAACGCGTCATTTCGCTCTATTGACACGGCGGCCCGGAGGGTGAAACGCCATAGAGCATAAGAGTTTTGCCTAGAAGAGAGCGACTTGACATCCCGGTCGGGCACTGATACGTTTGCAAGACACCATGTACTGTTATGCGGGACAGGTGTGGGTTAAGGGGCTTATGGGGGATTCTACGAAGACGTCAACTGGAGACTTCACCGGTCGATCCGTGGTGGTAATTGGAGCGACCGGCGCGCTAGGGGCTGCAGTCGCACGCGAGCTCGCAGCACGCCACGCCGACGTAACCTTGACCGGCGCCACTGGCGAAAAGCTCGAGAAACTCGAGCGCGATATCGCCCAGCGCGGCGGCTCCGCGCACATCGTAAATTTGCGGCCCGACAGTGAAGAGAACGCCAACCGGATCATCGAGAGCGCCGTCGAGCGTTTCGGTTTCGCCGACGGCCTGATCGTCGCGAGTGGTACCAATAAGGTGGCGGCAATCACGGCGATGACTGTCGATCAATTCGATGATGTGATGGACGCCAACGTGCGCAACACGTGGTTGATTTGTCGGGCGTTTGGCGGAGAACTCCTAAAGAGTGGCCGCGGCGGAAGCGTGGTGCTCGTCACTTCGACGCGCGCGCTGCTCGGTCACGCCGCCGGGTACACCGCGTACTGCGCGTCCAAAGGAGCGGAGAATCTGCTGACTCGAACCTTGGCCGCCGAATGGGGTCCCTCGAGCATCCGTGTCAATGCAGTGGCCCCGACGGTGTTTCGCTCTGATCTCACGGCGTGGATGTACACCGAAGAGGAGAACGCCGTCAAGACTCGCGAAGGCATGGTCTCGCGCATACCCCTGGGCCGACTGGCCGAGCCTGACGACATTGTGGGACCGACCCTGTTCTTGCTTGGAGGTGACGCTGGCTTTTGTACGGGCCAAATTCTCTATGTCGACGGTGGCTACACCTCGTGCTAGGAACGACCGAGCCGTGGAGAAGCCAATGTGGTAACAAGATGGCGGGCGTGGTTTCGGATAACGACACCACCGACGCCGAAGTACTGGCCAAGCCCGTAGGGAGGCTCGCGTTCGTGCAAAGTGGAAGCAACAATGTACTCACGGGTTTGGCGTTCATGGGTTAATTGATGTCCGAGCTGTCAACTCTCCCTGGTGATCCAAGCGTTTCGGCGCTACAGTCGCGACCATTCTTGGTCGCGACTGTAGTATCCAAGCGTTTCGGCGCGGTCCAGGCGCTCAATGAGGTGAGCCTGGCGGTCGGACCGGGCGAAATTGTTGGACTGGCCGGAGAGAATGGCTCAGGAAAGTCAACACTAGCCAAGATTCTCACGGGACTCATTCGACCAGACAGCGGCGAGCTCTCTGTTAATGGTCAGGCCGTCACGTTTGCTAATCCGGGCGACGCCCTTGAGATGGGAATCGCTGGGGTCACCCAAGAGGTATGCGTCGTGCCGTATCTCAGTGTCGCTGAGAATGTTTTACTCACTCGTCATCGCCGCTTCACCTCCGTATACACCCTGGCGCAATTGGAGAGGGACGCAAAGCCGTTGCTGGATCGGGTGGGTTTGACGTGCAATCCCCGGGCCCAGTTCGCTTCGTTACGGCCCGGCGAACACGTGCTGGTCGAAATTGGCAAGAGCCTCGCTCGCGATCCCCGGCTGCTGCTGATGGATGAGGTGACCACCCGGATTGGTGGTCGAGACGCCGAAAGGGTTTTCGAAATTCTTCTGCAGCTGCGATCGGCAGGGGTCTCAATCGTGTACATCACGCATCGCCTGGAAGAGATATTGAGGCTATGTGATCGCACTGTTGTACTGCGCGACGGAAGACTTGTCGGGGAAATGTCTCGCGCCCAAGCGAGCGCCGAATCGATCTCTCGGATGATGGTGGGCCGTGACGCCAGCCCCTATCAGCGACCACGCGTTGCCGAAACTCACGAGAATCGCTTGGAATTGCGCAACGTGCGTGTTCCTGAAATCGTCGGCAGCGTGTCATTCAACGTGAGGCCCGGAGAGGCGGTGGGCCTCTGTGGCCTCGTCGGATCCGGTCGCACCGAAATTCTGGAAACTATCGCGGGAATTCGCAAAGCTCAAGGTGGTGAAATTCTGGTCTCGGGACTTCCGGTGAAGTCCGGTTCCTTGACGGCCGCGAAGCGGATGGGCATTTCCTTCGTCCCAGAAGACCGGCACAAGCAAGGACTCCTGCTGGAGTCGTCCACACGAATGAATTTCTCGCTCGGTCGCTGGAGGGCGCTTCGCTTGGTCAGTCGGGTCCAAGAGACAGCGATGGCGAGGTTGTACTCGCACAAGTTCAACATGCGATTGAACGAGTTCGAAAGAAAAGTGTCGACGCTTTCTGGTGGAAATCAGCAGAAAGTCATGATCGGCCGTGCGCTGTCGTCCGAGCCAAAGATTCTTCTGCTTGATGAACCTACCCGAGGTGTGGATGTGGGCGCTCGCGCCGAAGTGTTCGAGGTAATCAAGGAGCTTTTGGAAAGTGGTATGGCGATCGTGCTCGCCTCTTCGGACATGGTTGAGCTGCGGGCACTGAGTCATTCGATCATTGTGCTTTATGATCGTCACGTCGTAGGAGCCTTGACCGCCGAGGAGGCGTCAGAGGAACGTTTATCTTTCATGATGAGTGGAGGTACCTGATGGCTGAAGAGACAATCCACGTTGAGACCGCACCGGGAAAGCAAAAAAATTACGCAATGAACTCGCTGAAGGGGGCGATGAGCACGTACCGGGGAGTGGGGGCGGTGCTCATTCTTCTTCTCATCGTGTTCGGCGTCACACAGTCCGCTTTCATGACCGTCTCGAACTTTCAAAATATTGTGTCGAGTAACGCGATTCTCTTGGTCATAGCGGTCGGCATGACCTTCCCGATGCTAAGCGGCGGTTTCGACTTGTCCGTTGCGGGGACCGACGCATTGGCCGGCATCTTGCTGTCAAAATTGCTGCTCGGAGGCATGCCAATACCAGAAGCGATTGCAATTACCATTGTCGGCGCTTTCGTGCTGGGCGCGCTGACCAATGGGTTGTTGATTGGTTATTTCGGAGTCAACTTTTTCATTGTGACCCTAGGCACTTTGACGATAACGCAGGGTGTGGCGTTGCAGATTACCGGCGGAAACGACATCACCATGTACAACGAAAAGTGGCTACTTCAACTCGCCAACAACAATGTCTTTGGATTCCCCGTACTCGGGCTCGTGGGCTTGTCGGTCCTGGTCTTGGGTATCCTGGTGCTTCGTTACACCGGATTCGGGCGCATGGTGTACTCGGTTGGCGGCAATCCGGAAGCGGCCCGTCTTTCGGGCATCTCCGTGGCGAGGGTCCGGCTCACTACCTACGCCATATCCGCCGGGCTTGCCGCCTTGGCCGGCATCTTGGAGGTCGGACGGCTGGCGTCGTCGGGCCCTACGACTGACTCGTCGATCGAACTGACCGGTGCCGCGGCGGTATTGATTGGAGGTGTGGCTTTTGGTGGTGGCGTGGGGACACTCCTGGGAACGTTCCTCGGCGTTGCGTTCCTAGGCGTGCTGCAGAGCGGTCTCCTCATCTCGGGCATTTCCTCGTACTGGCAGGGGATCATCACGGGCATTGTCTTGATTGCGTCGGTGACGGTCGATCGCATGCGAGCTCGTCGCGCGAGTTCGAGGAAGATAAAACTCGCCGGAGAAGATCCGGTCCCAGCAATCGTCGAAGTCGCAGTGCCAAGTACAGGAGAGGGATCATAATTATGACCACGAAAGATGTGTCTTACGAGCAGTGGGCTGTGCGGTACGGGCCCGAGACGCCGCCGCCAAGTTATGACCGCGAGGTTGAGTACACCGAAATGAAGTGGGATCGCGATGTCATGATTCCCATGCGCGACAGCGTCCGCTTGTGCGGCGATGTCTATCGACCTGAATCGGCGGGCAAGTTCCCAGCGTTGCTGGCGTTCGCTCCTCACAACAAGGACCTGCAGACGCCTGACGCCACCGAACGGGCACCCTCGATAGGCGGGCAGCCTGCCTGGTCGGCGTGGTGGATGGGGGCCCAAGAGGCCGGTGACTCGCGCTTCTTCGTGGGCCGCGGTTACGTGCACGTGGTGGTGAATGTTCGCGGCGTGGGCAAATCAGAAGATGGCGGTGACGTGATGGCGCCCTGGATGGGTGGCGAGTATGACGTCTACGACGCCATCGAGTGGATCGCCGAGCAGCCCTGGTGTGATGGCAACGTGGGCATGATTGGGATCTCGGCCTATGGCGGCTCCCAGTACAGCGCCGCCAAGCTGCATCCACCGCACTTGAAGGCAATCTTTCCCTACGACCCCTGTTCCGTCTGGGGAACGCCCATTACCGGGTTTCGCGGTGTGTACCCGGGTGGCGTCTTGACCCCTTTCTTCTACATCCTTGACCAGTTGGGCATTCCGCACATGCAACGCGGCATGCCTCCGCTGGAGTTGGACCCCGCCACCGAGTCTCGTTGGCGCGAGGCCATGGAAAACCCCGACTATCGGATGTATCTCACGATGTATAACGTGTTGACCCAAAAGGGCGAGCACACTCCCTACATATTTGATCTGCTGCTCAACCCCTACGACACGGTCGAAAGCGTCGAAAAGAGCGAAAAGGACTTCGCGAAAGTCGACATTCCGATGTACACGGGAACCGGCTGGTACGGATACTCCTACAAGCTGCACCTGCAGGGTTGCCAAGACCTGTTTACTCGCGTCAATGCGCCCAAGAAGATGATCATCACCGGTCCCGCGCATCTCGAAAGACCATGGCACGGTTTCCACGGCGAGGTCTTGCGATGGTACGACTACTGGCTCAAAGGCATTGATACTGGCGTGATGGATGAGCCACCGGTCAAGTACTGGTTGATGGGAGCCAACGAGTGGCGCACCGCCCAGGATTGGCCGTTGCCCGAGACCCAGTGGACCAAGTTCTACCTCGACAGTTGGGAGCGATTGCGGACCGAGCCGTTCGCGCCAATGAGCCGCGACGGCTCTGAGTCGCCGGACGCGTTCGTGCAAATGCCTCCTACGCAGACCAGGGAACTCGCCAAGCTCCGCTACCTGACGGACCCGCTGCCCCGTGACGTGCAGATCGCCGGGCCGAGTGCTCTGTACCTGCACGCCAGCATCGATCAGGAGGACACGAACTGGATCGTGGTGCTCAAGGACGTCGGACCCGACGTCGCCGTGCGCACTGCACGCGAGGGCGAGACGGGCATCGCGGATGATCTTCACGAGCGTGAACTGGTTCGCGGTTGGCTTAAAGCGTCGCATCGCACGATTGATGAGTCGCGTTCGACCCCCTGGAAGCCGTGGCACCCCATCACCATTGAGGCGCAGAAGCCGGTCGTGCCAGGCGAGATCAACGAATACGCGATTGAGATTCTGGCGACGGCCAATCTCTTCAAGGCTGGCCATCGCATCTGTGTGGAGATTTACAGCATGGACATGCCGACGGGCACAGCTGGCTTTACCAATGTTGAGTACTTCCCGTACCATCTGGGAAGCAGTAAGACGACGCTCCATAAGATCTTTCACAGCCTCGAGCACCCGTCGTATCTGCTTCTTCCGGTAATCCTCGACTCCTGAGGATATTCGTGGTGTATTCGAAGGTTGATCTTGTTGAATCACTGATCTGGCACACGTGAGGTGTGGCGAAAGGACGTAATCGAATGTTTGGGACGAATTGGGAGACTTCACCGCGCAGATACCAGATGCGAACAGATGAGCACGTCAAGATTCCGGTGTCCGCGGGGCACGAACTAGACGCGAACGTCTACCGCCCGGACGATGAGGGCAGTTTCCCCGTCATTCTCTCGCCGTGCCCGTACCTCTTCGATGATCAAGTCGCGCCGCTGCGACCGGTAGGTTTCAGCCATCGGCGCGGACACATGGAGTCAGGGGATCCGGTGTTCTACGTTCGCCGGGGCTACGTGCAAGTTCTCGTCAATATCAGAGGGACCGGTCTCTCCGGAGGTGCCTTCGACAACCTCGGAAGTGGCACCATCGACGACGTGTGTGACGTCATTGCATGGCTAGTGAAGCAACCATGGTGCGACGGCAACGTCGGGATGTTCGGAGCCTCCTATTTCTCACTGATATCCAATCACGTCGCCGCGCGTGCCCCCGACGGGCTCAAGTGCGTGTTTGCACCATTCGCGTGGACCGACGCCTATCGCGATCGCTTTTTTCATGGTGGCATCTTGAATCACGGCTTCACGCAGGCGTGGTTCGCCACGCTTCCCAACACCACGTTCGGACCCGGGCTTCAGGCGTCGTGGGAACCGGAGCGTTTTCAACGGGCGCTCGAGGCCGCGCGAGAAGATAAAGAGCTGAACGCGGTTCCCTTCCTGCGCAAGGTCTTGGCCGAGCCCGATGCCGGTGATCACCGCGCCATCTTGGAACTCCTGCTACAGCCGTTTGACAGCCCGTACTTCCGCGAGCGGTCAGTTGACTATACGACCGGTTCGACGGTCCCGGCGTACTTCGGTGCCTGTTGGGGTGTCTATGGCAATCACCTCCCGGGCGCCTTTCGAGCCTATGAGCAGTGGCAGGGTCCAAAGAAGTTGACCATTGGACCGCCGATCTATTTGGATCGCCCCTTGTACCAGTACGCTTACGAATCTCTCATGTGGTTCGACCACTGGATGAAGGGTGTAGAGAACGGCATCATGGATGAGGCGCCGATCAACCTCTTCGTCGAAGGTGGCGGCGGCGAGTGGAGGTCGGCTCAGCAGTGGCCGCTGCCCGAAACGCGGTGGACGCCGTTCTATCTCCACGAGGATGGCCTCTTGAGCGAGCACGAATTCTGGCCAAATGAGGCGCCGTCCACGTATGTTGATTCACCCTACGACCGAGGCGAACTGCGCTTCGTGACGCCAGCCTTTGTGGAGGCGACCGAGGTGTGCGGTCCCATGGTGCTCAAGCTGTTCGCGTCGTCAACCGCTGAGGAGATCCTCTGGTTCGTGTCGCTGCTGGAAATCAACGAGCGAAGTGACGAGCGTCTGCTCACGCGCGGCTGGCTGCGCGGCACGCATCGTGAGCTCGACGAGGAGCAGTCTCGACCGTACCAGCCGTATCACCCGCACACGGGCCGTGAGCCCTTAGAAGCGAATCGAATCTATGAGTTCGACATCGAGGTTCGACCGTACGACATACTCATGCGCCCGGGCACGCGTCTCGCGGTCCGCATCAAGAGCGTGGACGATGAGACGCCGGCGAACGCGCTCCAGGCGATTGCCATGGGTCACATATGGAGTCCCGAAAGCTCACGCGTGAGCGTTTACCATGACGGCGACCACCCGTCGGCTCTGTTGTTACCCATTGTTCGAGGTAACCGAATCGGTACGTTCATGTCCGGCGGCGTGCAGGAGCTTCCCGGCTAAGTGCGCCGTTCGCGAGCAACGCAAGCAGAAACGAGTCACGGAAGGGGCGACGGTGCATAGATATGGCGAGTGAATGACTGGGACTCACTCCGGGCGAGCGGTACTTTTCGGTGAGTTCGGTTCGAGGTGTGTGCATGAATAATCCACTTTGGAAGGGGAAAAATGAGAGTAATTGCGGTTGAAGAACATTTTCTTATGCCTGGTCTCGCCGCGTCTATGGGAGACACCTCCGGTCGTTGGCCGGAAGGCGCTCCCTTGATTGATGTGGGTGAAATACGCCTTGCGGGGATGGATGCCGCTGGCATTGATGTGCAAGTACTTTCGTCTGGCGGCAATATGTTCCAGAATATGGAGCCTGCTATCGCGACGGATGGAGCTCGTCGCTCCAATGACTATTTGGCCGAGATGATAGCTGTGCATCCGGACCGGTTTTGCGGCTTTGCGGGTCTGCCAACACCTGATCCCAACGCTGCAGCCAAGGAACTTGAGCGCACGGTGACCGGATTTGGATTTAAGGGCGCGATGATTATGGGGCTCACCAATGGTCGCTTTCTCGATGACGAAGACTTCTGGCCAATTTTCGAAGCCGCTGAGTCCCTCGGGGTGCCAATTTATCTCCACCCGTCACTACCGCCAGATGTAGTTCAAAAGGCCTATTACTCCGATCTCGATGAAAAGGTCGCGGGGATGCTGTCGATGGCTGCGTGGGGCTGGCATGCTGACACTGGCCTTCACGCGATTCGGTTAATGGCGTCGGGCGTCTTTGATCGTTTCCCGAAGCTACAGATCATCCTGGGACATTTAGGCGAAAGCATTCCTTACATGATCGACCGTACGGCGCAGAAATTAGCAAGATTTACTACGAAGGCGGAACGTCCTGTCACGGAGTATTTTCAGGAGAACTTCTATCTTTCAACCAGCGGAATGCGTGCTCACGCTCCGTGGGTCTGTGCGCTTATGGTGGTCGGCGCAGACCGGATCATGTTTGCGGTTGACTATCCTCACGATGACAACGTGGCATGTGTGTCGACACTCAACTCTGCGCCTATTAGCTTGAAAGATCGCGAGAAGATAGCGCACGGAAATGCGGAGCGGCTTTTAGGAATGTAACGGGCGAAGCGACGCACGTCGATTGGTGAGCAATTTGGCCCACACAGTCGATTCGAACGAGGAAGTAATAATTTACTTTGCGCCGAGGGCGGAGAACATGCTGCTCAAATCTGCGTGGCTCGTTGGTCAACGTGCGGGACAATTGGTTCTCGTTCATGTTGACGCTGTAGTCGGTTTGACTGGCTTCTTCACCAACAACTGATACCGACCCGGTTTCTCGATGCAGCGCTCCGAGAGGGTGAAACGCCATAAAACGCCAGAGTTTTGCATATAAGAGAGCGACTTGACATCCCGGTGCGTCCCTGCTATGTTTGCAGGACACTATGTACCGTAATGTGGGACAAGTGCGGGGGCCTAGGGGGCTTATGGAGGATTCTGCGAAGACGTCAACTGGAGATTTCGTCGGTCGATCCGTTGTATTTGAAGCGGCCGCTTGTCGCTCTCATCTCATGGCGTTGATATACACCGAAGGAGAAAACGTCCACAGGACTCGCGATAGCAAGTTCTCGTGCGTATCCCTGGCCCGACTCGCCGAGCCTTATGGCGTTGTGGGGCTGACGTGGTTTTTGCGGGGAGGTGCCTTAGGCACTTCTCACTTTGCGGCGGTAAGTAATTAATCAAAACGAGGAATATATCCTCGCATCCAAATCAGGGAGGACAGAAATGTCACAACGAGCAGAAGTAAATTTCAAAGGCCGGAAGTTGAAAGTGAAGTCGCGCGTGGCGAGGATCGTCGCCCCGATTATCTCCGGCGCGTGCCTGCTCCTCATGCTTCCAACTTTGAGCGCGACGACGGCGTCCGCAGCACCGTGGATGCCCGGCACCGGGGTTCCTAATCCCTGTGTTGCGGCTGCATCTTGCACGTACGGGTACATCGTGGCATCGGCGGTGCCGGCGCTCGTCTCCATGGGTGATGGCGTCTCAGCGGAAGCGACGAATCTTGGCGTTGGCTACAGCGTGCAAAGCATTGGCTTCAACCCGAGTGAACAGTTGACGGTTATGGACAACATGATTTCGCAGGGCGTGAGCGCCATCATCACCTCTCCGCTCGACGTTGGATCAATTCAAGCTGGCATCACTGCGGCGACGGCTGCAGGCATACCCGTCATCTTTTACGATGGATCCACAGGATCGGCCGCGAGTCCGGGATTGACACTTAACGTGATCAACTTGGACCAGAATGCGGGCGAGTACATGGTCGGGCAAATTGCGGCCAAGTTGAAGTCAGAGGGTAAGAAATGCGCACTGGGTCTGGTTGATGGCATTACCGCAGTTCCCGCACTTGACCACCGCGACCTCGGTATGGCCGCCGGCGCCAAGAAGTATGGCTGCAAGGTCTTAAGCACTCAGACCGACACCGCTGACACCGCGAGTGCCGCGGCCACCATTGCTGAACAGTGGAAGAGCCAATTTGGCAGCAAGATGACGGGTGTTGTTTCGTACAACGATGACGCCGAAACCGGCGTGTACGGTTCCGTCGCGGGAAGTAGTTGGAAGCCAGTTCTCGTGAGCTTTAACGGCGAGAACGCTGAGCTCAAATTGCTGGCTGCGGGCAAGGTGTACGAAGACGACGCACTCGCCAACGCAGTTATAGGTGAAGGCATGGCGTATGGTGCGTATCAGGTCTTAAAGGGAAAGACTGTCCCAACGACCGTTGAGTCGCCGTACTACTTACTCACCAAGAAGAACGCGAAGAGTTTCACGACCGACGCCGATATCCTGGCCAAGCCCGTAGGGCGGATCGCGTTCGGTCAGAGCGGAAGCACCTCCATCCTCACGGACTCGGCGTTTAAGAGTTAATCGGTGCCCGAGCTGACACTTCTCCCCAAGTGGTGCAGCTTCGTCGGCATTGCGGTCGCGATTATTCCTGGTCGCGACCGCAGTGCCGATGTTTAAAACTGACGGAAATGGGCGGAGGTAAGGGGATTCGAACGACTGACCCCTTGCATGCCATGCGCCCCCGTTGGGTTCACTGGCGTTCACTGAAGTTCAAGAGTTCCTATTCTGTAAGGCTTTTCGTTCATGAGCGTTCACCGCAGATCGAGGCAGTTCAGAATATTTGCTGACGGAAACGCTGACATTTGCAGTTACCGCGGCATGACACGTAACCGTGAGCACCGCGTTCGTTAGATGGGAGAGACGTTCATATGATTCAATGGCTAATCAAGTTCATTTGCGAGTTTCCAAGATTTGTGTTGTAAAGGAAATGCGTAAGGTCTTGTTCATGGCCCAAATCATGCCCCAGGCCGCCCGATCTTCGTCTGCTTACCCACAGAGAGCCCGAAGATCGAAGATCGGCATTCGACTGATTCGTTGGATCACTTCTCTCACGACGCTATCCTTTCAACGGACCTAATCACGAAGAAGTGCTCCTCGATGATTGGCGGCACGCCGAGTTACCTTTAGGTAAGTAAATGCACGGCCGCGGTCACACCGATAACCACAATGAGCGGCCGAAGGATTCGAGCGGGCAGGAGGCGGCCGTAACGACCGCCGACGTAGCCTCCGATGGCCGCGCCGCCAGCAATCAGCCCTGCAGGTCCCCACGCGATGTGGGTAAATGAAATGAACATTAGTGCGGCAACTACATTCGTGATCCCGGCAAGGATCTGCTTCGCCCCATTGAGGCGCTGCAACTCGTCGTTGAGGAATATGCCCAGCAGAGAGATGAGGATGACCCCTTGCGCGGCTCCAAAATAGCCGCCATATATCCCAGTGAGAAATACGCCGACCGCAAGCGGGAGCCCACCATATGGGTGTCCAGCGTGGCGGTGCGCGAGCCATTTCGACAACTTAGGTTGAGCAATGACAAGGGTACAGGCGATGAGAATCAGGATCGGGATAACGTGACCGAACACTTCGCCCGGGAGTTGCAAGAGCAGGATACTTCCGACAGTGCCACCCAGTAAGGAAAAGACTCCGAGGGTACAAAGGCGACGAGTTTGGCCGTTCAATTCGCGGCGATACGCAAAGATTCCGCTCCCAATTCCAGGAATAAGCCCTACGGTATTGCTGACGTTCGCGAGAAATGCTGGATAGCCAAACGCAATAAGGGTCGGGAACGTTATTAGGGTGCCGGATCCAACGATAGCGTTAATCACGCCCGCAGCAAAACCGGCGCCGAGGATCGCGAGTGCTTCAACTAAGGACACGGGAACAGTCCAGCCGACGGATCTCGTTTACTCAATTCGGACAGTTGTCCACGTGGTCCAATATCTGCTCCCACTAAATTGCAAAAGAACTTCAAGATGCGTCGTACTGCTTTTGTCCCGAATCATGATTGGATCAGTGATCGAGTCTTTTTGCGACCGCGCTTGTTCACGTTTTAGTACTTTCGACTTCTCCTCCATGCAAATATCCCTCACCTACTGCTCACGCCTCATAGCTTGAGCGAATTACTGATTCACACGTTGAATCGTACGCACCGATGCCGGAAATGCTGACAACTTCCTTTTGAGAAAATTTCGTTGAGATGCGAGAGCACCGCGCGGACATTGGACGGGCACTTGTCGGCACGTAAAGGGGGTTCGTCGCGGTCACCACCTGTTACTCCCGGCTGATCGGAAATCATTCCGATTTACGATATTTCGTCAGATTCATTACGCCTCCTGTGGGATTCATGCTCGTGCAGCCACCTTGAAAGGGTGGAAGGCCTCTCCCACGACTCAGCAGGAAGTTCCTCATTAAGACGTATTTCGCGATGTCGCTCTTGTCAAATGGTAAGTCCGCGGGCGCTCGATGGGCACTGAGATCGAAAGACACTTGACTTTCTTTGTCGACCAATTCGAAAGTCAGACTACTTGACAAAATGCTTTGTGCACGATATTCTCAAAATTGGCACCGCAATCATTGCAGATTTTCTGAAGGGGGAGCATGTCCACAGTTGATAAGACCGTCCAACCCATCATCGAAAGTGATCCAAGAGCAGCGCTCCGGAAACGCAACGAAGCGAAGAGCTTCATCGGGCTTTGGGACTACTTTTCCGAAATCACCGATGGCCGCTCAAGTCCGTTCGTTCCCCATGTTTGGAGATGGGCGGACGCAAGGCCGCTTCTCTTCGATGCCCTCGAACTTGTCACGCTCGATCAGGCCGATAGGCGGGCTTTCATACTATCGAACCCGGGAGTGTTTCCGAAGCACTTCACTACGAACACTCTCTACGTCGCCTATCAGATTGTTGGACCAGGAGAGACGGCTGCGGTGCACCGACACACGCCGAGCGCGAGTCGATTCGTTCTTGAGGGAAACGGGGGCTTCAGCGTCATCGAGGGTGAGAAATGCATGATGAGTCGTGGTGATCTCATACTGACTCCACAGGGTACCTGGCACGACCATGGCAACGATGGTACCGAGCCAACACTCTGGGTGGATGTTCTCGACCTTCCTCTGGTCGAGAATCTTGGCGCGGTTCATTTCCAGTTTGATTACACCGAGCCCGACGAGAAGACCGGCAAACCGACTCCAAGGCGCGTTCAAACCGTGAAGGCGCCCGACAATCATTCAGACAATATGTTTGGCACAAGTGGACTTTTGCCCGCATACGGATCCACCGAACGAGGAAAGGGCCTTGGAACGCCCAAGTTCGTGTACCGATGGTCTGAGACAGTCGAGGCACTTGACCGCCTCGAGGGCTATGACGGCAGTCTGTTCGATGGGGTGATTTTGCGGTACGCCAACCCAGTAACGGGGGGCCCAACTACTGACACAATGGACTTCACGGTACAGTCCCTACGGCCTGGACAGCGCACTTCAACTCACCGCCACACTTCAAGCACGATTTACTGTTGCCTTGAAGGTTCCGGCGTGACTGAGGTTGATGGAATGCGCCTTGAGTGGGGGCGCAATGACACGTTTGTGGTGCCGACCTGGGCGTGGCATCGGCATATCAACTCGGATGACAAGAATCGGACCATTCTTTACGCCGTGACCGATTCGCCAATCGCGAAGAGTCTTGGGCTCTATCGGGAGGAGGCCCTTGAGGACGAGGTTTGAGCCTGGCCCTCCCCCGAGATATCAGCTCTCATCTGGAGTAGACGGGCGGACACTTCGAACGAGCATGGCGCAAGAGATCGCAGCTGAAATCAAGGATGCGATATTGACTGGACGGACTCCTGCTGGGACAAAGTTGAACCAGCTAATGCTCGCGAAGCAATTTCAAGTAAGCACAACTCCGATTCGTGAGGCACTTCGAGCGCTGGAAGCCCAAGGTCTCGTGAAGATCGATTCATACACCGGAGCGTCGGTTCTCAGTCCGACTCTTGAGGATATGACCAGCCTCTACAACATTCGGTTGGCGCTGTGTCCACTGGTAGCCGAAAGCGTAGTTGGTCGGCTGACGCAGCAACAACTTATTCGCGCCGCAGAAGCCAACGAGAGACTCGTGGCCGTTGACGAGGGGAGCGACTGGTTGGAGGCCAATCGGGACTTCCACGCCGCGCTAGACGAAACCATCGGAGATTCGCGGTTGGCCACCCTATGGGAAGAGTTAGGTACAGTCTCGATGATCTACGTGAATATGTCGTTGCCCTACAGGGAGGCGGCTCAGCAGGGTGCCTACAGTGAGCACGTCAGTCTGCTTGAGGCGTATACCAGCGGCGGCATCGCGAGAGTCAGTTTCTTGTTGGCCGAGCACCTCACCAATACGTTTAATGGCTGCAAAATGGCGATGATGATCCGTCAACAACACGAGTCAGAAGTGGTTGCGCTCCCTTCATGATCTCGCAATGAAGAAAGGTAGTGATAATGGGAGTTTCTCATGAACTCGTGCAGTCTTGTTTGGTGCACGCACTGCAGGTTGGAGAGGAGGCTGGATTCAAGGTCTCCTGCGCGGTGATTGACGAGAACGGTCGAACTCTCGGTGTTTTGAGGCATGAGCAGGCGGGTTGGGCTACGCCGGAGATCGCCGTCGGGAAAGCGATTGTCGCGGTCGTCTATCACACGCCAACTGCTCAGCTCTACGACCGATGGCAAAAGGAACGGCCGCTCTTTGGAGCCAATGTGGCCAGTTGGGGCGCGCAACGCGGTTGGTACGTGTGTGAAGGCGGCGTTCCAGTCTTCGGGCCAGACGGTCAAGTTCTACTCGGAGTGGGCATCTCGGGCTGCTTTCCTGCAACGAAAGACGATGAGGTCGCTCAGAGCACGGGTAGTTGGCTCGCCGAACGTATCGCCGAAATCGGATAGCCATGAACACAGCTGAGATGGGAAGACAACCGGGTCCGCGAGTTCTGGCTCGATTCCTCGTTGGAAGCGAGACGGTAATTGGGAACGTCGTGAATAGCCAACTGCACGGGGTCGTCGGCCGGAGTTGGCTTTATCCGCGTTCCGCCAGAGTTTCTCGCCCCAGGGACGTACTAAGGACAGAAATCGAGGACTACATGTCCATGGAAAATACGGTCTCGTAATTTCCGTTTTCCATGGACAAGAAGTGGATGTTGAACATTATCTGTGAACAAAAGAACTAGCCCGAGGAGGATCAATGAAAATTACCTGGAATCGACGTGGTGCGCTTGGCGCGGGTGCCGTGCTGGCGAGCATGGCACTCATTTTCAGCAATAGCCTGGCACAGGCCGCCTCGTCTCACAACAGCGCCAGCGTCTATGTGGTTGGCGTGCTTTCTGAGTTTACGGGGGCTGATGCCGGTTACGGTCAGGAAGGCATGGCCGGTTGCATTCCCGCCGTGGATCTCATCAATGCCGCGGGCGGAGTTCTGGGTCACAAACTCTCTTGTCAGCAATTCGATACCAAGTCCGACCCGGCGGACGCGATTCCTGAGGTCCATCAGATGCTCGCCACGACCTCGCACTTGCTCATGTCGATGGGAACAGGTGGGAATACGGCACCCGCGGTGGTGCCACTTCTTAACGCGGCCAAATTGACGGTCTTCACTGATAGCGGACAGTCGCTCTTCAATGTGAACAGTTATCCCTATTTCTGGCGGGATGTGCCGGTCGATGCATCTCAGGGCGACGCGATGGCTATCGCCACAGTATTGCTCGGTCACACTCGCCCGGCCGCGGTGTTCGGGCAGAACGTGAGCTCACAGGGCTCAATGCCATCATTCGTGGCCGGCATGAAGTTGCTAGGTCACCCGGTTGTCGCTTCTGAAGTACTGCCCACTGCAGCACCCTCGTACAGCGGTCAGGTGGCGAGCATTCAGAGCAGTAAGGCTGATGCAATAGTCGGCGAGATTGATCCATCGAGCGCAGCGACATTTGTCACTGATCTCAAGCAAATTCTTGGCAGCGTCCCCCAGATGGTGGGGGATCAGGCCTACGACGAGGCGTCTTGGATTAGCGCTGTGGAGGGAGTGATTGGCGCGTCGACGCTTCGCTCCCACCTAACACTTGTGTTGCCCGCGGCGTCCTCAGCGGGTCCCGGTTTCGTCGCGTTCAGCAAGGCCTTGCTAAGCTCTTCGACGCCGAGCAAGAAGACGTACGTCACCGACAGCTATTCAGCAGCCGACTACGACTCAGTGACTCTGGCGGCCCTCGCGGCGGACTACGCGAAATCACTCAGCTCGTCGGTGTATAACCGAGAAATTCTTTCCATTTCGAACGGAACGCCAGGTGCGACGGTCGTGACCACCTACGCACAGGGGGTCGCCGCATTGGCCAAGGGAGAGAAGATTCACTACGTGGGAGCGAGCGGCGCGATCCAATTCGATAAGTACCACAACTGGGGTCCGGGTTACGAAATCGCGAAGCTGACGAGCGGCGGGGTCCACGTTGAGCAAGCCATTCCCTCGGCGGTCCTGGAAAAGCTGCTCCTGGGCCGACATGCCAAGGCCTAACACGACGGTGACGTGCACCGGATCAGGTTGGCGGGCCACTTCGTGATTCACGCAATCGCTGTTTCGCTCGGGTCCGCGATCGTGGTCTCGGGAATTCTCGCCCTCTCGACCGTTGGTTTTACGTTGCGATATGCCGTGAGCGGGGTGTTCGATCTGACTTACGGAGCTCTTATGGGAGTTGCGATGTTCGTGGCATTCCTCTGCGCAGAAGCTGGGCTCAATCTCTGGCTCTCGTCGTTGACGGCGGGGGCTTGTATTGCCGCGGCTTCGGTTTTCCTCGAGAGATCAGTGGTGCGTCCGCTGCTAGCTCGTGGCGCGACCGCGTGGGTGATGATGATCGTCACGTTCGCCATTGGTTTGGCCGCCGAGGCAACTGTTCTAGGTTTTTGGGGCCCGAACTTCAAGTCGTACACGTTGGTTGGCCGAACCTTCCACCTGGGAAGTGTTGTGGTGACAGTCGACCAACTCTGGATTCTGGCATTCTCGGTGGTGGGAACGCTCACCATTGGGCTGATGCTTCGCTACACCCAACTAGGTCGCGCTATGCGAGCTACCGCAACGAATTCGAGCCTCGCGGAGAACTGCGGCATCCGAGTTAAGTCCGTGCGAACCCTGACGTGGCTCTTTTCGGGTTACCTCTGCGGTGTGTCAGGCGTGCTCCTCGCAATTCAAATCGGTAGTTTCACCTATAGCACTTGGGAAGTCTTCTTGCCGCTCGTGATTGCCGCGGCAATCATCGGCGGCGTGGGCCGGATCGGGGGTGCGATGGCAGGGGCGTTGCTCATTGGAGTGGTTACGGCGCTTGCCTCCGCCTTGCTCAGTTCAGCGTACGAAGACGTTGTCGCACTGGGCGTCTTGATCGTCGTGCTTTTGGCACGCCCGAGCGGCCTGTTGGCCCGGACTTCTAAATGAGTCGCCGGCCTCACCGAATCATAGAGGGGATCTGCCTGAACAGACCGCCGCGGAATGCCACAAACACTGGGATTGTCTTGCGTGAGTTCTTGGAGGATGTAGGCAAGTGAGCGGTCAGATGAGCTCCCTAATCGCCATCGATGTGCTCTATGTACTTCTGTTCATGATCGGAGGGTGGGGCCTCAACTTCCAGTTCGGCACG